>ENA-ORCP01001856-ORCP01001856.1-human-gut-metagenome-genome-assembly--contig:-NODE-1856-length-17539-cov-9.703070_pt1 | contig 17539 bp, 9 predicted proteins | sample MGYA00242990_ERZ507991 | MGnify/ENA primary metagenome ERZ507991 (study PRJEB26167, sample SAMN06115496) | human gut metagenome | host: Homo sapiens | place: China:Henan | collected 2015-05-07 | study... | reverse complement strand
GGAAAGACTATAGTAAAGTGAATTCACTTAGAGTTATTACGGTAGAAGCCTTGGTACGCAGCAGTGACTGGACGGACGGTCGTGATAATGCTTTGAGTACAATCTTTGGTGTAGAAGGTGAGTTTCTTGTCCGTATTGGTGATGGAGACCGCCCAAGAGACCAATACCAATGTGTGGCTCCCGGCGGAAACTTCCCGGGCGCAAACGTAGTAGATGGCCTACCTGTTGATGAGTTCGTCCATATTGCTACAGTTTATAATGCTGATACAGGTGAACGCAGTTATTACAAGAATGGCGAAAAAGTTTATTCTGACAATTCTGCAACTAGAGCTATCGACTTGTCTAGTAGCTGTTATATCGGATACTCTTGGGAACCTGGTCGTTGGTTACCGGGGGAGATTTCGGAAGTGAGAGTTTGGAATGTTGCCCGCACGGCCGAAGAAATTGCATCCAATCCGTATATGGTGGACCCACACTCAGAAGGGCTTATTGCTTATTGGAAATTTAATGAAGGGACTGGTTCCAAGATTATTGACCATACTGGTAATGGCAATGATCTTACAGGAAACACTACTCCCACTTGGATTAATGTTGAACTACCCGAACTTAAAAAATAAGATTTATGAAAGTTAGAAAAATAAAATATTCATTGTTTGCCTCTATGATGGCAGTCGTGGCAGTATTCTTAGCTTCCTGTGAAGATACTTTGGAGATAGGTAAGCTTCCCGATGAGTCGCAGTATGAAGATATTTATGCCAAGAATGGTTATTTGCGTGACGCCAAGTCTAATCGTGTGACCAATATTATCGACTTGTTTACCGAAAATTATAAGACTTCAGTGCGTTTGGGATTGACTAAAGCCCCCACCGTGTCTTCTTCCGTCAAGGTCGAAGTGGATGCCGCTTACCTGGAAGCCTACAACAAGGAACACGAGACAACGTTCAAGCTTTTTCCTAAAGAACTGATAACTTTGGGTGATGAAGGATTGATGACTATCAATCCAGACTCCAAAACAGCTGAGCTTTCCTTGTCCGTGACTGGTGGTGAAGCCTTGGAGGAAGATGTGACCTATGCCATACCTTTGACTGTCAACGAGGCAGGCAGTGACATCCAATTCAACAACGAAGAATCTCGTCACTGCATGTATTTCGTGAACGACATGCGTAAGAAAGGGGATGTATTCAAAGGGGAAGACAAACCAAAAGGTTTTTTGTTCATTGAAGTGAATGATGTTAATCCGCTGAATGCGCTTTCTTTCCAATTGGAAAATGGCAAATACCTTTGGGATGCCGTGGTATTGTTTGCAGCAAATATCAATTATGACGCAGCTTCCGGTCGTCCTTACGTTAAGTGCAATCCTAATGTGCAGTACTTGTTGGACAACAATGAAACGCTGATTCAGCCCTTACGTAAGCGTGGCATTAAAGTAATTTTGGGTATATTGGGTAATCATGATATGGCTGGTGTAGCTCAGCTTTCCCCTCAAGGATGTAAAGACTTTGCTCGTGAATTAGCTCGCTATTGTTATGCTTATGATTTGGATGGTGTCAACTTTGATGATGAATGGTCTGACCCAAATGTGGATGTAAACAACCCCTCATTTGCTTTCCCCTCGTATGAAGCAGGAGCACGTCTTTGTCTCGAAACAAAGCGGGCTATGCCTGATAAACTTGTTACGGTTTTCTGTTGGGGTAAAATGCATTCTTTGGATCAAGTAGATGGGGTTGACGCTAAAGAGTATACTGATATTGCTGTAGCGAATTATGGCTCAACAGCTCCAGCTTTGGGTCAGATGACCTTAAAACAGTGTTCAGGAGTATCTTCTGAATATAATGAACGCCGTGGAGGAGACTTGAATGCTAGTACAGCTCAAAGGTTAATGAACGATGGTTACGGCTGGTTTATGGGATTTGCTCCCTTCCCAAATAATTATAATGATATTTGGAAGCGTCTGGAGGGAGCTGAAGTATTGTATGGTTCTCCTTTGAAAGAACCTTCTCTTTTCTATAAAAAGAATGCAACCGAACCTTCTGTTTGGCCTAATGATTTATAATAAAAAAAGAAATACTATGTTGATATCCAATAAATATATATCATTATTATTGATTTCCGGACTGATGTTTTCATGTCAGGAGGATGAAAGTCTGAATTTGAAAGATTTTCCAAACAATCAGCCTTCGTTTACAATAGAGGGTAGTGGTAATTCATCCAATATGAATTTGGAAGCAATTTATCAGCAAGATAGAACCTTGCAATTGAATGGAGAAACCAGGAGAACCTACACTTTTGCTATTCAGCCTTCTCCAGAAGACGCAGTAGTAACTTTTACTCCTATCTGTACGAATATTCCAACTGATAAAGTGGAACTGAGTGCAACGAAGATTGTTATTCCTGCCGGTTCAACCGAAGCTTCTGTTACTGTAGGACTCAAAGATGATGATTTTAGCTTTGCAGCAACTACTTTGCCGGAAATGACCTATGAATTAGGAGTGGTAGCCAATGTGACCGGATATAAAATTGCAGAAATGGCATATGAAGCGAAAGTAGTGATTAAGAAAGAAGCTTTCACTATTGTAACATTCTTTGATGGGGCGAATGATAATTCTGCGACCTTTGAACGAACTGTAGAAGGGGATAAGATTCTTGATTCTGCTCCTATTAGTTATAAGTTTAAAATTAAGTTCGACAAAGTTTCCAATCATGATGTAAAATGTATGTTGAATTATGAAGGAATACCTGAAGCCTATCTGGATGATATAACTGTCTCTCCTGAGGAAATAACCATTCCTGCAGGGCAGTTAGAATCTGAAGAAATTACATGGTCCATGTCTGATAAGTTCGTTCTCAGCACAGAGGATGCAGGTGTTTTTGAATTCAAAGTGAAGCCAACTTTCATCTCAGAAGAAAAAAATTTGTCAGTTTCAGAAAATAAAGGTAACATAAGTTTACGTACATCTAAATCTGTTTTAAATATAAAACACGCTGTTGAAGGATTTGACGATTCATACAAAGATTTAGATAGGTCAGGTTGGGAAGTTACGGATTTTGTAGATTTTCAAACCGGTGCGAATGGTGCCAATATTTTGGATGATAATAAAAATACTTATGTCTATTATAATTATAATGATATTCCAGGAAGTTTCATTGTAGACATGAAGAATGAACAAATTTTAAAAGGAATAGAATTTCAATACAAATTCTACTTCCGATACTGGTATGCTACCAAAAATATATCTATTTCTACTTCATCCGATAGGAATGCATGGGTTAACCATGGGAATGTATCAGGATTACCAGCACAGGAATTCCACTATATTCAATTTGTTAAACCTGTAACAGCCCGCTATATAAAAGTTTCTATAAAGGGATACCATACTGGTGGTGTACAATTGTCTTCAATAAAAATGTTTGAATGAGATAGTTAGACAATCATATAAGCATTAGATTATATTGTTTTAATAGAGGGTGTTCAATTTTGAAGTGCACCCCAAAAGTTGGACGTTAAATTTGATTATTCAACTCTCTATAGTATTGAGCTCGGTATTGTGCCGGGCTCATTCCTTTTAATCTAAGTTTTACTCTTTTTGTATTATACCAGGTAATATATTTCTTTAGTTCAGTCTCAAATCTGTCAAGACTTTCGAAGTGGTTTACATACAATAATTCATTCTTCATCAATCCGAAGAAACTCTCCATCATAGAATTGTCCAGACAGTTACCTTTACGAGACATGCTTTGTATAACCCCATTATTCTTCAGCATCTTTTAATATTGTGTATGCTGATAATGCCAACCCTGATCTGAGTGTAGCAACAGCCCATCAAGGTTCTTATACTTTTTAAATGCCTTTTTAAGCATATCTGTAACCATTCTCTGGTTAGGACTTCGTGAGAGTGTATATGTTATTATCTCTCCATTGTACATGTCTAGTATTGGATATATATACAGTTTCTCATCCTTTATACATATCTGTGATACATCCGTAGCCCATTTCTGGTTTGGCCTTTCTGCTGAGAAATTTCTGTTAATGGCATTAGGTGCAACCTTTTCTATCTGACCTTTATAGGAGTGATAGTGGCGTTTTTTCTGTTTAGCTTTCAATCCCATCTGAGACATCAATTTCTGCACAGTCTTATGATTGATATTGCAGCCTTCGTTACGTAAAGACAAACAAATCCTTCTATATCCATAGCGACCTTTGTTGTCATCATATATTGCTTTAATTCGTTTTCTTGTATCATCATATCTATCATTGTTCTTCAAACGTGACAGATGGTAATAGAATGCAGAGCGAGCCATATTTACCATTTTGAGAATACTCTCAAGAGTAAATCCTTCCTGCCTTAGTTCTTCGATGTCACGTGCCTAATCCCTTGTAGTCGAGCATTCCTTTCCTTTACTAAGGCTCTCACTTTTTTTAGCAATGCTACCTCCAGTCGCAGTTCCTCGTTTTCTTTTCTGAGTCTTTCCAGTTCACTCTGTGGCTTGATATTTTTTTCGGTCTTCCCATATGTGGCGGTCTACCACGCTTTTACATTTACTTAGTGCATCAACGCCCTCCGTTCGCATGACTTTTAACCATACGCCTATTCTTTGAGGACTTGCACCATACTTTAGCGAGGCCTCGTGCAAAGTAAGATGATTTTCTTCAATATCAAGAACAATTTTATGCTTTAATGCATAATCGGCATTGATATTAAGCTGTTTTTGCAATCCTGATATGCCTTCCTTCTGATAGCGTGACCATAAAACCTTCAGTCGTGCTTCATTTATTCCGTAGTTCTTATGGATATGACTAAAGGATATGCCATCTTCCAACATCTGCATATAAGATAGCAAGTCATGTAATGATTTTTGTTTCCTTTTTTTGTGTAGACATAATAAAACCCCGAAAGTTTTTTGTCTAACTTTCGGGGTTCATATCACTTTTGCTGTGATACGAAGACAGACTCCATTTGTAACATTAACCGTATAATAAAAAAGTCCTTAACTTCGAAAATATCTTAGGTTTAGGAAGTAGCTATACACTCCTGAAGAGTAGTTATGTCTATATACGAACTTACCCAAGAATACGTTAATGTTCGTAAACTTGGGTAAGATTTTATAGATATTGTTTGGAGAGGACTTAGAATTCAACCTCTTGATTCTGAAAGTAGACCAGCCTCGGCTTGAACCAGGGATCTCCAGATTATGAGAAGCTGGTGAGACTGGTTCATGGAAGAACTCTACGAAAGTTTGGACATAACATCATAAAGGATGTTATAACGGACGATTTCCCTCAAGCAGACATCGGTTTACTAAGGCAATATGCAGAGCTTATAGGCATGATAAAGCGACAAATCGAAGAATGCCCTCACTGCAATGTGCTATGAATATTTCTCCAAGTAATCCGAATGACTACAAAGCATACCCAGTGTTAATAAACTTGCGACTTCGGCTATAATTATAAGAACCAGGACTGACATGAAACCGACAAACTTTGGTTAGTGTGGACTAAAGTCCCGCAACGATATAAGTAATAATAAAGTCAAAAGTAGTAGAACTACACGTAGAAATCAATTCCTGAATCAGATATTGATTGAAATTTTCTGAGTCGCATCAAGAACCCGAAACTGCTTTTTCTCAAACTTCAGTTACGTACAATACATACAACAACATAAGAAGAAGATGAAAATGTCAGTAGCCATCGCTCGGGAAGTATTAGTCGCAGGCATATGCAGACCAAAGATGAAAGTTTTATAAACGTCTATCTCAAGCGTCTTGAAAAGGAAACGGAATGGTAGAATGAAATCTTGGCATTAGAATCGTTAGTGGTCGAATAGACCATTCCGATATACTTCTATTAACAACATAATTACCTTTGTGCTGCCGCATGAACGTGTTTACAAAATTATTGCATCCATAGAAAAATTAGCCACCAGCGTAGTCCTTTTAGACTGAAGAGGAAAGTAACAAACTTTGTTAGCTCAGACTACAGAATACTTGTCGTCTATAGCGGTTTGTGTAGTAGTCTAAAAACTATAGGTCTATGCAAATTATTAGGTGAGGGAAACTTTATTTTTTAGAGGAGAAATTTAAAGACTTTTCTAATATACATTATGTAAATACTTCTTTCATATCAGATTACATAATAATATACAAACAGTACTCATTCTGAGCGTTCAGGCTGCGTAATGATTAGATTTACTGTCAACAGTTGCGTATTGCTGACATTTCGAAGCCTACGGTACATTTTTTCATTGTTTTCAGTCTTTTGCATACCCACATAATTTTTGTCTTTAGTTAAATAGTCACCAGACCTTTCCTTTCTTGATATATGTTCTTATTTTTGCAACCTAAATTATTCATTATTCCATATTTTATGAGAAAAATCATTTTGAGGGTTATAGCCTTTTATTCTTTAATTCTTGCTCCGGCAGCATGCAGTAAAAATGAAGATCCATTACATGAGCATTCACGATTCAGTATCAATTCCACTATTTACGGAGCAACTCGTGTACCAGCACTTGACAGCAACGGGCAGGGACATTTTTCCGAAGGTGATATAAACACCGTATTTTTTCAAGATACCCAGAACAGGCTACTTAAAGAACTATCTTATACTTATGGGAATACGTATTATTGGAGTGACTTTCAACTGGAAGATGCAATTGGAAAGCTAAATGTTTCCGCCTGCTATCCTCCGGTGAAAACTGATAGTCCGACTGTATTTTATTGGGATGTTACCTCACAAGAAGTTGTGACAGTTGATTTTCTGGCTGCTCCCCCTGTGGAAGTAACTCAAGGGGTGACAACAGATGTTGTCTTGAAGTTCAACCACCTTATGCACAAGCTTGTTGTCAAATTAAAGGCCACTGGAACTACTATCACTGAAAAGGATTTGGGCGAAGCTAAAGTTTCGGTCTCCAATTTCCAGTCTGCGGCTGTGATAGACTTGCTGAAAGCTAAAGTGCAGAGGGCTTCAGGTACAATATCCCAATTAGAGCACACCGGTATTGAGTCGATCTTCATTTTACCCCCGCAGCCAATAGGGACAATAGCGATAAAGGTGGAATTGAACGGACGCTCCAAAACTTTCCAACTTTCAGAATGCAAGGTTGGCTCCGCTTTTCTGACGCAATTGCAAAGCGGTAAGGTTTTTATGCTGACAATATCTGTCAGTAGGAACTCGTTTACAATTACCGGTCAGGATATTGCCCCCTGGGGAGACCAAGGAGAAGCTAACGGAAATATTACTATTTAAAAATTGTGTAAGACATGCAAATCAAACCATATTCTCCAATCGGCCTGTTAATACTGTTGGAAACAATGCTATTGTATGCCTGTACTGCAGATGAGTGGATCTCTCATCCGGAAAATGACATGGTACAATTGTCCGCCGCCATCACCCCCTTGTCTGGAAGCACTCGAGCTCATGTGGGTGACAAGGGGAACGAATCCTTTCAGGTAGATGATAAGATAACTCTTTTTGTCACCCCTCAGGGAGAATTCTCTTCCGGGACATTGGGGCGTACTATGAGGTTAACAACTGAGGGATGGTCTCCGAAACTTGCCTGGCAGGAGATTGCAGGGGAACAGGTGACCTTCACTGCTTTTTATCCGGAAATGTCCGATTGTAATTCCGAAATATTCACGCATACGGTCGCTTCCGACCAACGTCTAACTGAACTTTTTGCCAAGTCGGACTTACTGGCAGCTTCTATCGAAGTGGGACGAGGAAATGCCGTATCGCTCAACTTCCGACATTGGATGAGCCTGATAGAACTGCATTTGACTAGTAACACCTTCACACCCGAGCAGCTTTCCGAAGCCGTGATACACATACAAGCTTGTCCGTCCGTCCAAATTCAGACCATACCAGTACCAGAAGTCATGCAACCTGTGGAAACCCAGGTAGAAGATATTATCTTTCACCAGGGAGAGCCCAATGTTTATCATGTAATTCTTCCTCCTCAACTCATTCAGGAGACTTGGCGGCGGAAGTGGATAGAAATAGAATTGGAGGGAAATACTTATGTTTATGGTGCTCCTCCGGAGCTGAATGGTGGCGAAGCATTTACAATGTTACATCCGGGACATCAACTGACACTGAACCTCAACCTTGATCGTGAACAGATTACGGAAGATTGGGCAAACAAGACTATTTGGGTTCATGGTTTGAAAGACATTCCACCAGTTGATACATGGGATTATGCGACTGACGATGGTCTGGGAAATGGATTTGTGGGCTTGAAATGGAACGGACAGTACGGTTGGTACGACTGTAATAAAAAAAATCCGATGGAAGGGACCGGTCTTGACTCCAATATGTGTTGGGCAGCAGCCTGCTCCAACATGATTTATTGGTGGCTGGAACAAAACGAGGAATATGTTCGTCGATACGGTTATTCAGGTCCTTCCCAATATGGGAATTCTGTCAACAGCGATGTATTTGAATTGTATCGGACTCATTTTATTGATACAGGCAATGATGTAGGCGGTGCATTGAGCTGGTTTTTTACCGGTCGACCGCTTGAAGGCGGAAAGCAGAGTCCAGCCTATTTTAAAGATCTTTTTAAAGAAAATGAGTTTGTATCCACAGTTATTCCTATTTATTCAAATCGTTCGCTCAGTGATGAACTGAAGAGAATTTTCAATTCGCCCAAGGCAATAGAATGTACCATTTCTACTTCGAGGCTGATACATGCTATTAATATTTGGGGAGCTGAGTTCGATGCTAAAGGAGAGGTTTGTGCCTTATATATTACCGATAACAATGATACGGATTTATACTGGCAACCAGAAGGCTTTCCCTTTCTGGGACGTAAGAAGACACAAGCCGGACTACTTTACAAACCTGTCAAGTGTATCTCCAACAAATATTATATGGAAGGAAGTGCTGCGGGAAATTTTAGCTTTTACATAAACGAGTTAAATACCCTTGATTTGATGCATGATAAGTGGAAGACATTTTTTAGGAAATAGGACAAAGAATGAAATGAAGACTGGAGACTTACTTTGACGGGTTGATGTATTCTGGCTGAAAATCCATTGCTTTATTCTCCAAAAGGGAAGTCCATCCAATTGGGCGTTTTTCAGGACAATTTCCCATTAGGAGGCTTTCTGAATGATTCCGTTTACCGAAGAGCTTCCTTGTTAAATATGTTGATATATTTCAATATTAAGGTCATTTTGGCCGATGCCGGATGCAAGGGCGAAGTGACTAGAAAAACCCAAAAGGTTTTAAACCAATTTGTAAGAGATGGATTATGAAACGGACATTCTCCTGATTTGACAACTACAGAAGACTCTGCCGAAACAATGAACTAACATTTGATTCGGTAAAGGAAATGGTCAAACTGGCATCCATAAGAATGTTGCTGAAGAAAATCTAAACAGGCTCTTAATATGTCAAATGGACTTAATAATAACATTTATTTCTCCTAATCCTGCGTAAACAATGCGTAAACAAACTGTTTCAGTTAGGGGTATTTTATGAGTTTTATTGATAACATCGATTCTGGTAAATAATTGATAACCAACAACATTAATAATGACTAACTATTATAGAAAATCATTTTATCGTTCTCATAATCTGGAGGTCCCTGGTTCAAGCCCAGGCTGGTCCACAAACTGAAAGGCTCATTCTTAACAGAATGGAGCCTTTTTTGTTTGCAGACCCTCCAGATATGATAGTATGCCCAATTCTATAAAGCTACTACAATTCTAAGAAATACTTCTATATATAACCCCATTCGCAAGAATGTTGCAACAGTTTATAATAAACAAAACCTTATATAATCTTCTATTTCATGAGCAGCTACAGCATAAATCGGTGCAAGTTGCTCAAAATGGGAATCTCTTGTAAAATGAGAGCCGTTGATGATCATAGCTAACAGATTCTCGGATTTCAATTTATATCCAGAATAGGTAAGGGCTAAAGATACCAAATCGTTGATAGGTACACCAGACTTTAAGATAGAATAAATATCATAATAATCGCGAAAAAATATCCTTATGCTGAATATTACCTATTGCAGGTAGTTCAGCTGATTAGAGCAATAGACTCATACTCTGCCCCCAGTTCAATCTCAGGCTGACCACCCAAAGAAATCAGATATTTTCAAATAATTGTAAACTCCTGATTTTTTAAGGCAATCTTCTTAAAGTCCAAAAGCGAAACAAACTCTGGTTTGCCCGCAATAGAAGTAATTGGCTCATATTCCTTTTTCCGCAAATCTTAATGTAACATAATAATACCTTCTTGCCAATAGCAGTTTATTGGCTGCATCGCAGTTAGTTACAACTCCACATGTATGAATTTGTACTTTTTATGGACAATTACAGATTTCACATTTCTTATACAATCCATACATTTGCACATCCTAATTTTTTAATTTTATTTTTATGAGACCAAAAGTTATCTTAAATCTTTTATTCTTCCTTTTCTGCTGTACAGCAGTACAGGCACAGACAGGAAGACAGATTACAGGTAAAGTGATTGATGCCATGGGAGAGTTGCCCGGGGTAAGTGTTGTAATTAAAGGAACAACCAATGGGACAACCACAGATTTAAACGGAGAGTTTAAATTGGACAATGTAAAAAATGGTGATGTTTTACAATTCTCATTTATCGGCTACAAAACGGAAAATGTCAAAGTAGGCAATCAAAGTAAATTTGATATTACAATGACAGAAAATACCCAAACCTTGGAAGAAGTGACCGTTGTTGCTGTAGGATATGGTGATGTCAGAAGACGTGACCTGACCGGTTCTATCGGTTCCGCCAATATGGGCGATTTGACCAAGACTCCTGTCAGCAATATTACCGAAAGCCTCGGAGGACGTATTGCCGGCGTACAGGTTTCATCCGGTGACGGTGGACCGGGAGATAACTTTAATATAGTAATCCGCGGTGCCGGTTCATTGACCGGAAGTACAGCTCCGCTTTACGTTATCGACGGATTCCCTTCCGAAAGTTCCGGCTTAGGATCAATAAATCCTAATGATATTGAATCCATAGACATTTTGAAAGATGCTTCCGCCACAGCTATCTATGGAGCACGCGGTGCCAACGGTGTAGTTATCGTAACCACCAAAAAAGGCGGAGCCGGAAAGCCTACCATTACATACAACGGTAGCGTAAAAGTAGGTCTTGTAAAAAACACACCGGAAGTGATGAATGCCTATGACTTTGTCATGCTGCAACAAGAAATCATGGGCAGCGGAGAAGAATTCCAGAAAAACTATATAACCGAACTTTATCCTACACTGGATGCCTATCACAATGCTAAATCTTACGATTGGCAAGACTATATCTACCGTACCGCTCTCAGCCATAACCATCATATATCTATGACCGGTTCGCAAGGCGATTTGAAATACACCACATCTTTGTCTTACGATGACACACAGGGAGTTATCATCAACTCCGGCGTAAAACGCTATCAAGGACGTGTGAACCTGAGCCAGAAAGTAAACAACAAACTGAAGATTGACTTTACAGGGAACTATGCCAGCACTGTTCAGGACGGTCCTACCGTATCGAGCGCCACAAGTTCCATGTCTACCGCCTACATGTACAGTGTATGGTCTTTCCGTCCGGTATCCCCTACTGGAAGCGATCTTCTCAATCAGATGTACGATGAGGGTGTCAATATGAGTGAGGACTACCGCTTTAACCCCGTGAAGTCTGCTCAAAACGAATACCGTCATAAGACAACCAATAATCTCCAGTTTAATGTAGGTGCCGAATATGAGATAATTAAGAAACTCAAACTGAAAGTTACAGCCGGATATACATCAACCGACTACAAAAACGAAGAATTCAACGGTTCTCAGACACGCACCGGTAACAGCCACCCTTCCAACACTCAAAGTAAGGGAATAAACGCTTATCTATACCAAAGTGAAGCAAGAAGTTACCTGAACGAAAATACACTCAGCTACCAACTGAACAAGAACTCTCATAATTTCAATGCGATGCTCGGTATGTCTGTTCAGAAAAATACCAGCTATATACATTCTATACGGACGGAAAAAATCAGCAATGAATCTTTCGGCATGGCAGGACTCGATAAGGGAAGCACACCAGCCGTAAATTCTTCCAAAGGCGAAAACAAACTGATGTCTTATTTCGGACGTATCAATTATAACTACGACTCCCGTTACTATATAACAGCTACCATGCGTGCCGACGGTTCTTCCAAATTTGCCCGCGGCAACCGTTGGGGTTACTTCCCTTCCGGCTCTTTGGCATGGGCTTTTGCGCGTGAATCTTTCATTGCCGAAAATGCCAGCTGGCTGTCAAACGGTAAACTGCGTTTCAGCTATGGCCAGACCGGTAACAACCGCATAGGCAATTATGACTATATGGCACACCTCATTACTGATGACGATCTTTACAAATATCCGTGGAACGGTCAGTTTGTACCGGGTTATGTATTGAGCAGCATGCAGAATGAAAAGCTGAAATGGGAAACAACCGAACAATTGGACCTCGGTCTGGACCTCGGCTTCCTCGATGGACGAATTAACCTGAATATGGACTATTACATCAAAACCACCAAGGACTTGTTGCTTGATGCCGATATATCTGCCAGCTCAGGCTTCTCTTCTGCTACCTTAAATGTTGGAAAATTGCGTAACAGCGGTTTGGAAATCACCTTGGAAACAACCAATATCAAAACTAAAGATTTCAGTTGGAATTCCAGCTTCAACATCGCTTTCAACAAGAATGAAATCATAGCCTTGAACTCAGGACAACCTTATATGACCAGCTATATCAGTTGGGATAACAAATATAAAACCACTCCGGCATATATCAGCAAAGTAGGTGAATCTGCCGGTAAAATGTACGGCTTCATCTATGACGGAACTTACAAATATGAGGACTTCAACAAGACAATAGATGAAAACGGCAAAGAGGTATATACCTTAAAAGAAGGCATCCCGTATTACGTAGCCGGTACTCAACCGGGAGACCCCAAATACCGTGACCTGACAGGTGAAGGCGAAATCAACGACAAGGACAAGACCACTATCGGTAACGGTCAGCCCAAACACATAGGTGGTTTTACCAATAATCTGGTTTGGAAAAACTTCGACTTGAACATCTTCTTCCAATGGAGCTATGGCAATGATATCCTCAATGCCAACCGCATGGTGTTCGAAAACCCTTCCGCCAAACAAAATACCAATATGTTTGCCGCCTATACTAACCGCTGGACTCCGGAAAACCCCACCAGCAACATACCGAGAGCCCGGGCGCAAGGTTCCAATGAATACAGTTCACTCTATGTGGAAGACGGCTCTTTCCTGAAACTCAAGAACATCTCATTGGGATATAATTTTGAGGCAAAAACACTGAAGCCCTTGCATATAAGCAGCGCACGTGTTTACCTTTCTGCCGAAAACATTGCCACTATCAGCGGTTATTCCGGAAGCGACCCGGAAGTTTCTACCCGTAATTCTCCATTGACACCGGGCTTTGACTGGTCTCCATACCCTCGCGCCTTCAGTATGTCATTGGGATTAAACGTAACATTCTAACCAAATATTAAAAATGAGACTGATATGAAAACAGTATATAAATTATTCCATGCAACAGTTTTAACATTATGCTCTGCCATAATGCTGAGCTCCTGCGACAGTTTTTTGGATACAAAGCCTTATGATTTCACCGCTCCGGAAACTTTTTATTCCAATGAAAGTGAATGCACGGCTGCTTTGGCCGGAGTCTATTATACTTTGGTCTACGAGAAGGTATACGGAAACAATTACTCATGCATGATATCCAACGTAGACGACCTGAGTTACTACCAGCGCCAAAGCGGACAATTGGCAAGTCAAGTCTATGGTAACGACCATAATCCGGGAAACCAACATGTATGGGGTACATGGGAGACTCTTTACAAAGGAATCAACAATGCCAACGTTTTTCTTGAGAATGTTGATAAAGCCGACATGGATGAAAGTGTGAAAACACGAATGAAAGGTGAAGCTAAATTTCTCCGTGCATATTTTCACTTCCTGTTAGTACAAGGTTGGTACGAAGTACCCATCCGCAAGACCTCATTCAAAGATGTGAATAATTCATCCATAGAAGCAACTCCCCATGCCGATGCTTTGGATTGGATTATCGGAGAAATGGAAGAATGCGTAAACTTGGTTGATGACCAGACCTATGATAAGTCTCCCTCTTATATCAAAAAGAATACAGTAATGGGTATCCTTGCCCGCGTATACTTGTGGCGTGCCGGATATCCCGCCAACGGCGGACAGCCTTACTATGCCAAAGCTGCATATTGGGCCAATGAGGTAAAAAAATCGAATAAGCATAAGATGAATCCGGATATCTATGCTATCTGGAAGAACATGGCAGCCGACAAATATGATACCGAATACAATGAAAGCATCTGGGAAGCCGAATTTATCGGTAACCGTACTGCCGACGGCATAGGAAACTATACAGACGGGCGTATAGGAAATGTTATAGGCAATCTTCAAAAATGCACCAAAGCTACCGGTAAGGGATACGCCTATGGCTTTTATGCAGCCACTCTGATACTTTGGGATTTATTCGAAGAAAACGATAAGCGCCGCGACTTGTCCATCGCTCCTTATTGGTATGATGTAAACGACAACAAGAAAACATGGACAAACAAACAGATTGTCCAACGTTCATGTGGAAAGTTCCGCCGCGAATGGGAAACCTCTTCTATGAAAGAGAAGAGTTATACTCCTGAAAACTATCCTATTTTACGTTATGGTGATGTCCTTTTAATGCTGGCTGAAGCAGAAAATGAAGCCCATCAAGGACCTACGGATTTAGCATACGAATGCATTAATGAGATACGCCAACGTGCAGGCATATCCAAATTGGAGGGTTTGTCCTATACAGACTTCCAACAAGCCGTCCGTGACGAACGTGCCCGTGAGCTCTGTTTTGAGTCTCTGCGGAAATATGATCTGGTACGCTGGGGTATTTATGTAGAAGCCGTACACGACAAATTAGGAGCTGCGACTCAAGATAAACGCTGGGCTACAGGAAACCAGTTTATCGGTGCACGCGATTATGCAGCACGTACACAAGAAAAACACCAGTTCCTCCCCATTCCGACAAAAGAACTGGATGTAAACGGCAAATTGGAACAGAATAAATATTGGCAATAACCTAAATAAAAGAACTACAATTCTTCTAACCTTCAACTTTTTTTATTAACTTAACCGAAAGAGGTTGTTTCATGGCATGAAGCAGTCTGCCGTTCCGTCCGGAAAGAGATGGCGGCAGAATGCCTCTACATCGAAGACAACCTCTTTTTTTGCATACCTGCTAAAATTTCGCAATATGTACCGATTCTATTTGTTATATTGTCTGTTTTTATGCCTTGGCAACATACTCTTTGCACAGACAACCGGATTTGAAAAAGGAGTGCCACAATCCTTCTGCACAGTACAATCAAACGAACTCTCTTCCTCAGAAGAGTTCTACAAAGAAGGGAAAAGAAGCCTTGCATGGCAATTCTCTCCCCGTTCCGTGCTCACCGTCAAACTAGATACTCCCCTACATCTGGACTCCATATCAAAAGAAAAGCGCGGGATTACACTATGGATTTACAACGAACAAGCCAGAAAAGATTCGCTGCGCTTTGAATTCTTCTCTCCAACGGGTCATGTATCTTATAGGTTCGGTTTCCGGCTAAACGCTCAGGGTTGGCGTGCCTGTTGGATAGGCTTTGCCCACATGAAAGGAGATAAGCAAGAGAATACAATCCGCCTGTATCTTCTGTCGGACGGTCACGATACCACATATCCCAACGATCACCATTCTTTACAACAGTCGCATCAATAGAAATCGGAGTATCCACCACTGTATTTACCCGTCTCCACCCTGAAATCATATCTTCCAAAGGTGCAGAGAAATGAACAATGTTACTAGGTCCACCCCAGACCGGAGTAGAGTCATCTTTCAAAGTCACAAACATATGGGCACTATCACCTTCCACAATCACACCCGGTGCCCAATACGTTTTCTCACTATCCGGCTGACCGCCTACACCATCGAACGAGCAATATCCCGCAAACTTCCAATGTACAAAATCTTTGGACACAGCAACCCCCACAGGCGTTCCTACATAAGAAGCCTGATCTTTAAAAGGACGACGTGATGTATAAAAAATCATCCATTCTTCTGTTTTAGGATTCCAGGTTATCTCCGGATCAGCCGGACCATGATAGTGATTATCTACATAAATGGGTGAAGGAATGATCACCTTACCATCAGACTGACAAGAACAAAGTCCCCATATCACCCATACTAAAATACCAGCAAGTAGATGTTTCATTTTTATTCACTTTTATAAAATGTAAATTCCGAGAACTGTACATATCCCTGTCCACTCCATGAATCGAGAACCTTAATTCTTATATAGCGAACCTCCGGAATACCTGATGGAAAATCAAACTTTTCTCCTTTTGCTATATAAGAATTGTCTTCATCCGTATTCTCGCCAACAGGCTTGCCAGAAGGCTTGAAAGAATTACAAGTTATCAGCTTAGTCCATCCATCCCAAGAAGAATTTGCCGGTTCATCTTCTCTACCCCAGATTTCCCAGCTCTTCATATTTCCTCCATTATAATTCAAATCATCACGAACAACCGAAAACAAGTCAAAACGCTTTAAAAGAGCTTTCTCTCCTAAATCGAAAGTAAACCAAGCAGGAAAAACGATCGGATTCGTATTATCACTATGTGCATAGTTTGTATTTTCGTATGCATTATCCCATGCTTTCCATAATGCTCCTCCCCAAGCGTTCAATCGGATATCATTATCCAGTATTATTTCACGGAATGTACTTTTATCCATTTCAACTATTTTTTCTGGGAATACCCCCGTTGAAGAAACAGAGAAAGTATCTACTGCATTCACCTCCGGAATATAATATGTTTTGACTTCATAGGCTCCCCGCGGCTTCCAATCAGTAATCTTAATCTGATTATCTCCTCTTGCCACCTCTTGTTCCTGCTTCTCGCCGGCACTATTCAGATAAAACACTTTAGTTGCCAATGCTTCGGCCATTTCTGAGGAAAAATTTAGTAACAGATTTTCCCCTTCAACCTCTGTACTCAACAAAGAACGTACCCGTAAAGAACTTATGTACCGATCACCATAAGTTTTACTTCCTTTTGAGGTTGAAATAGAACGATACCCACTTTTGTTATAGGTAACAATCTCAAATTGATAAGTACCTTCAGGTAAATTCTCTATAAAAACACGAAAAGTATCTACCGGATCTATCCGTTTAACAGGCACTACTAAAGAGTCATTGTCCGGTGTCCAATGAATAACGCACCTTTCTGTATCCATACCATCTTTAAGTAATCCCGTTACTTCTACCCGATTATATCCAGGACGTATGTCAACAGAATCCATTTTTGCCGCATAGATAGTTTCACCGGCATCCAGATACTCTTGGATCGTGTCCAACTGACCGGAGCAAGCTCCGGCAGTCAATACAACACTAAGTATTAATCCTATCTTATATAAATATTTCATATT
>ENA-ORCP01001855-ORCP01001855.1-human-gut-metagenome-genome-assembly--contig:-NODE-1855-length-17539-cov-9.892853_pt1 | contig 17539 bp, 13 predicted proteins | sample MGYA00242990_ERZ507991 | MGnify/ENA primary metagenome ERZ507991 (study PRJEB26167, sample SAMN06115496) | human gut metagenome | host: Homo sapiens | place: China:Henan | collected 2015-05-07... | reverse complement strand
CGAAATAGTATAGTGATTATTGTGGCATATGTCGTGCTAGGAATCATTTCATTTATGTGCATTGCTCCTGTGGTTTTTGTGCTGGTGTTCAGCTATATCTGGAAAAATCTGGGTTACACGATGGTTCTCTGGCTTGCAGGACTTTCCTCGATATCCCCGGATCTGTATGAGGCGGCAGAGATGGATGGTGCAGGAAGAATGACGCAGTTTTTTAAGATTACGCTGCCCCTGATCCGACCGCTGATTTTTACCATTGTGGTTCTATCGTTTCTGAACTCTTTTAAGGTGTTCCGGGAGGCCTATCTTGTGGCAGGAAATTATCCGCAGGAAGATATGTATCTCCTGCAGCACCTGTTTAATAACTGGTTTACGGATCTGTCTGTGGATAAAATGGCGGCGGGAAGCGTACTTCTTGCACTGGTCATTACAGTATTTGTCCTGCTGCTCCAGAAATTGTGGGAGACAAATGAATGAAAAAAGCGATAGTCATTACGATTCTTGTTTTATTTGGAGCCCTTACCGCGGCACCGCTTGTCTTTCTCGTTTGCGGAAGTCTGATGGGAAGCGGGGAACTGGCGGAATATCTTGAACCGGTTCTGGAGAGTACAAAGGGATATGCGCGCTGGAGACTGTTTCCATTGTATCCGACGCTGCGAAATCTGGTGGAGCTTTGTTTCGATTCTCCAGAATTTTTTCAGATGTTCTGGAATACGATGAAGATTACGGTGGGAATACTTGCCGGACAGCTGGTATTTGGCCTGCCATCGGCATGGGGGCTGGCACGTTATCCGATTCCCGGGAAACGTTTTTTATACTTCTTATATATTCTGCTTATGATGTTACCGTTTCAGGTGACAATGCTCTCGCAATATCTGGTGCTCAATCGGTTGCATCTGATGGATACGACATGGGCAGTCATTGTGCCGGGGGTGTTTTCTACCTTTTCGGTATTTCTTATGTACCGCTTTTTCTGCGGAATACCGGAAGAACTGCTGGAAGCAGCAAGGATCGACGGTGCCGGGGAATGGAAGATTTTTTGGGCAATAGGGGTGCCACTTGGTTCCTCCGGAATTTTCTCGGCACTGGTGCTGCAGTTCCTGGAGTGTTTCAGTATGATTGAGCAGCCGCTGGTGTTTCTGCATACCAAAAAACTGTGGCCGCTTTCGCTGTATCTGCCGGAGATCAAAGAGGGACAGACGGGGTTTGCACTGTGCTGTTCTCTGGTGGCACTGCTTCCGGCACTTTGTGTATTTGGTATGGGGCAGCAGTACCTGGAACTTGGTATTACAGCGGCGGCAGTAAAAGAATAGAATGGGTGATTACGAAATAGAAAATGCAAAGGAGGAAATACATGGGAAAACCCACAAAAATATTTAAGTAAAGTATTAGGTTGGGGAGAAATAACTCTTCCACGCTACATCAAAGGAAACTATTCACCTAATATTGAAAATAGCAATAAACTAAGAGCAATCAAAAATCCATATGTTCTATTGAAAATAGTTGAAGATAATTCTGAAGATAATGAGAATTCATTACGTGAAAAATTATTAAGAAATATAAATCAAAAAATAACTAATCTTGAAAATGAAAGAGGAAAATTATTTAAAGTTGTAGATTGGTTCTTAAATAATAATTCCGCTGAAGAAGGTCTTACTCATTTAGCACTTCAAAAACTTCTATATTTTGTGCAAGCATGGAATTATGTTTTCAATGGAAATTGGATATTTACTGAAGATTGCGAAGCCTGGGTTCATGGTGCCGTATATAGAATAGTTTTTGACGAGTTTAAAGTATTTAAGTATTCCAGACTTCCAAAATTAAATACTGCTTCTTCGTTGAGCAAGGAGGAAATAGAAGTTCTTGAATTTGTTAAAAAAAATTATCTTGATATATATAGTGCTAAAACATTAGAGAAAATATGCCATTTAGAGGATCCATTTGCAGGTACCCGTGGTATCATAGATGAAAATGCCAGATCCAACAATGTGATTTCAAAAAATTCTATTGCAAAGTACTATAAAAAAATTGCCTCTCTATATAGTATAAATAGTAAAAATATGACCAATATCCAAAACTATATTAATGAATTACTATTTTCATCCGCAAGTGTGTGAAGAAAACTCTCTTGACATGTAATCATTTCACTGATATATATCTTAACTTTCAGTGAGAAATGACACTCAATTGAATAAATGTGTCCGAAAAGGGCAGAAAATCAATGGTTTCTTTTGATTTTCTGCCTTATTTTTTCGAAAGGTAAATTGTATCCTCTACCAAATTTCAATATTTTTCATACGTTTGAATGTAAGCGGCAGAGCCGCACAAGAATATTCATTCACTCCCATTCATTGTCCCAATCCGGATACTGTTCAACACTATATTGTCGGCAGCCCCTACCTAGATTTCTTCCACAGCATCCATGCTATCGCTCCGGCAATCACTCCACCGCCCAGAACAATCACGACGGTGATCCAGCCTGTATTTTCTTCTCCGGATTCTTCCTTTTCTTCCGTCTGTCCGGGCTCCTTCGGATCACTTGCCATGCTCTCCGGAAGTTCTGTCGGCTGAAGTTCTACTGTCTGGTCCGGTGTTTCAGATGTGGTTTGTGATGCATCTGCATCCGACGTTACGACTAAGGCCGGTGTCTTTGGCTGCGGAGCAGCTGTGGGAACCGGAGTAGTCACTACTGCCTCCATCGGTTTTTCCGGCGAAGAGGAACCTGTTGTTCCAGTCGGCTCCTTTGTTGATGTTGTCGCTAATGAAGATGATGTTGTCGCCGGCTGTTGCGTCGGTGTCGGAACAACAGCCGGAGTGGGCAGCGTCGGAGTAGCTGTCGCAGCCGGGGTAGCCGTAGGGCTGGGCGACGCTGTCGGTGTTGTCTTGCTTATTACAGTAAAATCTGTTTCTGCAGTGCCGGTGGCCGATACTATTCCTATAGTGTGTGTTCCAGGCGTTAATGTTTTGAGGAATTGCGGCGTCAGGCTGATGATCGTGCTTCCTTCTTTCACTGTATAGTCTGTATCCTGGGTTAACTCTTTCCCATCCAATTCCACACGCACAAAATCCACAAGAGCTGCATTGGAGCGAAATACTGCAGATTCATTCGCCGTCACATCAATTCTGGCATCTTTTCCGTCGATTATACTTGGTGTCATTTTCTGGATGACAGTTCCTGTCTGCAATTTCTCTCCGCAGTCCTTACAATATAAATCCCCGGTGTACCCGGTCTCTGTGCTAGTCGCTTCTTTTACACCACGTAATTCGGTATTCTTATGATTTCCCGGATTGTATTCACCATATTCCTGATGACATACAGTGCAAATTGCTTTTGCAGAACATGTGGCTTCTCCTCCCGTATGTACATGTTCTCCCGATATTCCGGTAATACGAAATGTTAATTCATGATTCTCAATTTCCGTGACGGAAATGCTTATCTGGCCCGTAATCCATATTTCTTTATCGACTGTTACTGCTGCATCCGATTTCGTGTCATAGGTTCCTCCCAGCACTTCATAATTCCACTTTGGTCCTGAATAATTCATGTTGCTGGGGAATCTCGTACCAGTATCTACAAGATAGCACACCAGACCTGATTGCAAATTTATACCATCGACTTGCGAGCCATCCGCTTTATACAGTTTTTTGGTCTGTGAATCATATGGATTCCCATTTCCCGTAAAATCTCTGTACTCCAGATAAAGTGTCTTGTTCTTCTCCGGAATATCCATTTTATAACCAACAATTGCCGAGCTATCCCCGCTTCCCAAAGCCGTCAGCGTATACTCTCCATCGGCTCGAAGTGTGGGGATATTTTCATCTCCTAACCAGCCAAGAGCTTCCTGTTCCTTCACAGATATAAGCTGTGGCACCGGAGATAACGGTTTTCCCATAACCGACATAAAATATACCGGTGACTGACTTTTCGGATTATATAAATCCCCTAATCCAAAAATATGAGCTGTCTCATGCACCACTTTTCCCAATGATACAATAGCATTTCCATTGGCATCCTTATAAAGATAGCCATTGGAATCTCCGGGAGCCTTCTCATAGCCATTCGTCAACTGTGCGTATTCCCCACTATTCAGTGTCCTCGTACCTGTATTTATAGTTACTAAACCGGTATAGTCCTGATAGTCCCACAATGGATCACCCCACTGTACAGAAATATTCGTCTGCGTTGTGTTCTTATATATGATCGTTATCGCATCAATGATTCCATCACCATTTTTGTCAAGATCTTCATAGCTATATTGTGTTGTTCCATCATAACCGGATATAGGATTACCTGCAGCTATGGCAGCCATGACTGCATTCGACCAATCTACCTTAAGCTCATACATGCGTCCATATTTCTCACTTGTATCCGGATATCCTTCCTGATTATCCTCACTATACTTCGCATAATACCCTCGTGAGTGGGACAGCGTTAAAGAATTTCCTCCATCGAAGAGATACACACTGTTCATTCTCAATTTGCCGGAGGATACTGTCTGAAAATAGTCTGCTACATTGTAGTATGCTGTATTGTAGGAATTGTCGGTAATTTTGCGGACGCTCGTCTCCTCATATTCCTTATTGATAAATTCATCTTCTCCTGCAAATCTGACAAACACAATTAAGTTCGTAAAGTTGCTTTCTCCCGGCACCGCTTCAGCCGCACGGCATATAAGAGTGTCATTTAGAAAAATTCCAACTATAAAAATAAGCATTGCCAAATAGTAATTTATTCTTTTCATTCTTTTCTCTCAGAACAGCAGTACAGACACTGCTCCATTGCAAGTAACATATATCGGATAAACACAATGTCCACGTGCTCTTTCCTAGCAAACGTTCCATAGCGTTTACGTCTTAACTAAATAACATTGACCAAAACGCAGCCCTTTCCTTCGTCAATTTTGCTATTCCACCGTAACACTCTTCGCCAGATTCCTGGGCTTATCTACATCCAGTCCCTTTGCGACACTGACATAATATCCCAGCAGCTGCAGCGGTATCACCGCAAGGCTGGCCATGAAATGCTCGTCCACCTTCGGCACATAGACAGCGAAGTTCACCTGATCTTCGATTTCGTAGTTGCCATAAGTAGTCATGCCCATAAGGTATGCACCACGGCTCTTGCACTCCAGCATATTGCTTATGGTCTTCTCGTATAACTCGTTCTGGGTCAGAACACCGATCACCAGCGTTCCCTGTTCGATCAGACTGATGGTTCCGTGCTTCAGTTCCCCGGCCGCATATGCTTCGGAATGAATGTAGCTGATTTCCTTCAGTTTGAGGCTTCCTTCCAGACAAACGGCATAGTCTATACCACGTCCTACGAAGAATACATCAGACGCATTGGCATACTTTGCGGCAAACCATTGCAGGCGCTCCTTGTCTTCCAGAATTTTCTGTATCTTCTCCGGAATCGTCAGCAGTTCGGCAATATAATAACCATACTGCTCTTCTGTGATCTTACCACGAACTTTGGCAAACTGCACTGCCAGGCAATACATTGCTGCAAGCTGCGCACTATAGGCCTTCGTGGTTGCCACAGAAATCTCCGGACCTGCCAGTGTGTAAAATACTTTGTCTGCTTCTCTGGCAATACTGCTGCCTACCACATTGACAATGGCCATAGTGGTAATGCCCTTTTCTTTTGCAAGTCTTAATGCAGCCAAAGTATCCGCTGTCTCACCGGACTGGCTGACCACGATCATCAGTGCCTTCGAGTTCAGGGACATTTTCCGGTATCTGAATTCTGATGCAAGTTCCACACGCACCGAAATATCTGCCATGTCTTCCAGAACATACTGTGCCGCCATGCCTACATGCCATGCAGAACCACAGGCTACAATATAAATCTGTTCAAAGCCCTTGATCTCATCTTCGGTAATTCCCACTGCTTCGAAATCTATCCTGCCATCTTTGATCACAGAATTCAGTGTATCCTGAACTGCTTTCGGCTGCTCATGGATCTCTTTCATCATGAAATGTTCAAAACCGGCCTTTTCTGCCGCTTCTGCATCCCATTTGATTTCCGTAGTCTGCTTCTCGATTTCATCCCCGTCCAGGTTATAGAAATGAGCTTCTCCCGGAGTCAGCTTTGCAAACTCAAGGTTGCCTATATAATACACATTTCTGGTATATTTCAGAATTGCCGGAACATCGGATGCCACATAGGTCTCCCCATCCGCAATACCGATGATCATCGGGCTGTCCTTACGGGCTACCCAGATCTCACCGGGATAGTCACGGAACATCAGCTCCAACGCATAGGATCCGCGAATACGCACCATGGTTTTCGCAATGGCATCAATGGGACCGAGTTTATACTTCTTGTAGTAATAATCCACCAGCTTGATCGCTACCTCTGTATCGGTCTGGCTGTAAAATGTATAACCATGCTTCAGCAGTTTTTCTTTCAGTTCCGTGTAATTTTCAATGATACCATTATGTACGCCAACGACTTCCGATTCTACCGCGCCGGAACCGGATCTGCTACAGTTGCCGGAGACATGGGGATGAGCATTGATCTGGCTGGGTTCGCCATGGGTTGCCCAACGGGTATGTCCAATACCACAGGTTCCTTTCAACGCATTTCCATTGTCCGTTTTCTCGACCAGATTCGAAAGACGCCCCTTAGCCTTTACTACCTGTGCCAGGGCATCGCCATCGCGGACTGCCAGTCCCGCAGAGTCATACCCTCTATATTCCAGTTTTGACAGTCCGTCCAGAAGGATCGGTGCTGCCTGTCTGTTTCCTGTAAATCCTACAATTCCACACATATGCTAATACTTCCTTATCATTCTACCGTGATTCCACCAAGTACGGGAATCTCCAGTCGTTTCAGTAACTCTAATTCTGCAACAATCTCATTATACAAGGTCGATCCTGCCTTTTCTACCAGAACCGCTCCCTGGGCTGCACTTACTTTCTCCATAGCTTCGGCATCATACAGCACGTTATTCAGTATTGTAACGCTAAGACCTTCCTTTTCCAGAGCAGCCTTAAGTCCTTCACATACCTTGTCCGTTCCGGCCCCCAGATTGCATCCCATCAGGCAAATATTGTTCTGTCCGTTCTTGGCAGTTGCTATCTTTATCGCTGCGAACGCCAGCTCCATGGACTGCTCTGCAGTAAATTCGCGCTTGCCGTAATGTTGTAAACCGTTAACCCATCTATCCAGGAACAGCTTTTTCTTGGAATCTTTTACCACCACGCCAATCTGAGGAATACCATATAGATCCTGCAATCCATCGTTTACACGAATTCGACTGTTAAAAATATACCCCATACACAGGACCGCAGCATATATAAAGGCGAACAGGACAGCTCCCAGCACCACATATTTCTTGCTTACCGCAGGATTTTCCGGAACCAGCTGCTCCTCTTCCACAATGCTCTGTTCTGCGTCTGTCGTATCTTCCAAACCGTTTTCCTTCATCAGAAGCGTATAATACTGTTTTTGGTCTTCTGAAAATGCTGCTTTTGCAGCGGCAATGGTTGTTTCCAGTCCATAAATCGAATTTCTATAATCCACCTGTTGCTTCATCACCTCTGTACTCATAACTATGCCTGACGATTCTGAAAGTAAAATCAACTCATGACCGCCTAATTTCGAACGTAATTTTTCCGTCTGCTGTTCCATATAAGTCTTTACCGCTTCTGCAATTTTCCCGCAAGACTCTGCATCGACTCCTCGGATTATTATTTTCAGACTATCGCTTCCTCCAATAGTCAAGGGTTCCCCATTGGTAAGCGTCAAACCGGAATCCACGCTGACAGAGACCAGTTCCCCTACATATGCAGCTTCCAGTCCGGTCTGTTGTTCTATCCAGTCGTACAATCCGACACTGTTAAGGGTATTTCTATAGATTGTTCCCAGGCGCTGAGATCCATTTTCATCTTTTTCCTGAATATTGTAAACCAGTTCCTCCTGTGCAACATTCATAGGATCTAACTGCATATAGATGGAATCCTGCACGTATTGCTTCTTCAACGCATATTCTTTTGCATCATCAACAGTCGTCAATACTGCTGCCAGCTGACTGTCATCCAGACTTTCTCTTAATTGTGCCAACTGTTCTTCCATAGCCATCTCACCCTCAGATGCATCTTCTGCCTCCTGTGGCTGCATATTCTGTGCATTCTGATAAGATCTCGTATAGCTGAATGCCCCCATGAGAATCGCTCCCAAAACTACTGCTATCAGTAACCCTCTCCAATGTGACAATATATCTGCTATCATATCCAGCAAATCAATTTCCCGTTCTTTCATTTTTTCTTTGCCCTCCTGTATTTCATGATTCGTTTCTGTCATTCCATACTAATAATTCATTTTTCTACACCGGTTCAAAAAATGTATCCGGATGTCCCGGATCAAATATTTCATTACAGGTCATAACCGTTATCAGATTTTCCGTTTCGGACAGATTTATAATATTATGGGACCATCCCGGTATCATATACACTGCCTCTATCCGGTCTCCTGACACTTCAAATTCGATCTTCTCTCCGGTGTTGATATTCCGCTCCTGTATCAGTCCGTGTCCGGATACTACAATGAACTGTTCCCACTTACTATTGTGCCAATGCTGGCCTTTGGTAATTCCCGGCCTACTGATATTAATGGATACCTGTCCACAATTCACCGTGTGAATCAGTTCTGTAAAGGAGCCTCTCGAATCCTCATTCATCTTCAACTGATATTTGAATTTTTCCGTCGGTAAATAAGTAAGATACAGGGAAAACAATTTCTTTGCAAAAGAACCCTCCGGCATTTCCGGCATGAGTAACGACACCGACTGTTGCTTAAATTCCTGTAGCAGATCCACGATCTCGCCTAAAGTAACCTTATGTGTTGCCGGTACACAGCAATACCGTCCATCGTCTTTCAGTACAGTATCAACACCGTCAAACTCGCAACGCTGCTCCTTACCTTCCATGAGGTCAAACATACCTTCTATCAGATCGTCTATGTACAGTAATTCCAGTTCTGTTGCCCTGTCGTTTACTGTAAATTCTTCATCGTTCGCAACAGCCCAACAGAAGGTACTGACCGCAGAATTATACTTCGGTCTGCTATGTCCCATCAGATTAGGAAAACGATACACGGCAACTTTGGCACCGGTCTCTCTCGCATATTGAAAGAAAAGCTCTTCTCCCGCCTTCTTTGAACGACCATATTCGGAATCTCCAAATCTTCCGGCCAATGTTGCCTGAACGGAAGACGACAGCATGATTGTCGCTTTATTCCCGTACTTTTTAAGCGTATCCAGAAGCTTAGATGTAAATCCAAAGTTCCCCCGCATAAAATCTTCCGGATTCTCCGGACGGTTTACTCCTGCCAGATGGAATACAAAATCAGCTGACTTACAATAAGCATCCAATTCCACTTCTGTCGACTGTATATCATATTCATAGATTTCATCAACATGGATGTTCGGTCTGGTTCTGTTCTTATTTTCTTTGATATTTTTCAGGTTATTGACGAGGGCAGTTCCTACCATCCCCTTAGCGCCTGTAACTAATATATTCATCAGTTATCTCCGTACTCTCTCTTTTCGTTACTGCTCTTTTCTCCATACCATCTTGTTCACGACATTTACATAGCCCTGTATGATCCGCACTACCTTCATAGATACGTTCTCATCCGTATAATCCGGACATGGCTTTCCTAAAATGCCTTTCCGTTTCATGTCAATAGCCATACCCGTAGCCTGCAGAAGCTCCTGTGTCGTAATTCCGGCCAATATAAAATTTCCAGATTCCAGTGCCTCCGGTCGCTCTGTAGAAGTCCGAATGCATACTGCTGCAATAGGATGTCCGATCGACAGATAAAAGCTGCTTTCCTCCGGCAGTGTACCGGAATCAGATACGATTGCCAATGCATTCATCTGAAGCTTATTGTAATCATTAAATCCTAACGGTTCATTTACCCTTACGCGGGGATCTAATTTAAATCCACTGGTCTCTAGCTTCTTCCTGGATCTCGGATGGCAGGAGTAGAGAATCGGCATGTCATATTTTTCTGCCAGTGCATTGATCGCATTGAACAAGGATTCAAAATTCTTATCCGTATCGATATTTTCTTCTCTATGTGCGGAAAGCAAAATATATTTATTCGGCTCTAATCCCAGTCTGTTTAAGACATCAGATGCCTCAATCTTGTCCAAATTACCGTGCAGCACTTCTGCCATCGGGGAACCTGTTACATAGGTTCTCTCCTTGGGCATTCCCATCTCATGCAGATATTTTCTGGCCGGTTCAGAATACGGCAGATTCACGTCCGAAATCACATCCACAATTCTACGATTGGTCTCTTCGGGAAGGCATTCATCCTTACATCTGTTTCCGGCTTCCATATGGAAAATGGGAATATGCAACCTTTTCGCGGAAATGGCTGACAGACAGCTGTTCGTGTCTCCAAGTACCAATAAAGCATCTGGCTTAATCTCTGTCATCAGCTCGTAACTTCTCGCAATGACATTTCCGCAGGTCTGTCCCAGATTCTCCCCTACGACATTCATCCATACATCCGGTCCACCCAGTTCAAAGTCGGACCAGAAGATATCATTCAGATTCTTATCATAGTTTTGCCCGGTGTGGGCCACACAGCAATCAAAATATTCTCTGCAGCGCTTAATAGTTGCTGCCAGACGGATAATCTCCGGTCTTGTCCCAACTATGATCAACAGTTTGATTGCTCCATTCTCTTTCCACTTAAAATCAAACATTTTTAATCCTCCGCCAGTCTTTCCTGGATATAAGCAAGCTTTGCAATCGTTGCCTTCGTTTCTTCCAGATTTAATAATTTCGTATTATTAGAGTTGAACTCTGTAAGAGTATTTCTCTTTGCATCTCCATCTTTGAAATACTTATCGTAATTCAGTCCACGATTATCTGCCGGTACTCTGTAGAATCCCCCAAGGTCAATTGCTTTCGCACACTCTTCATTCGTAAGCAATGTCTCATACATCTTCTCGCCATGACGAATGCCGATCACCTTGATGTCTTCTTTCTTACCACCAAACAACTCACATACTGCTTCCGCCTGGGTTCCGATGGTACATGCCGGAGCTTTCATAATTAACAAGTCTCCATTCTCTCCTTTTTCAAACGCAAACAATACAAGATCTACCGCTTCCTCCAAGCTCATGATGAAACGTGTCATAGAAGGTTCTGTCACCGTAATCGGATTACCTGCCTTGATCTGATCGATCCACAGCGGAATGACTGAACCGCGGGAACACATTACATTGCCATAACGGGTGCAACAGATCTTAGTCTTTCCGGAATTTCTGGACTTGGCCACGGCTACTTTTTCTTCGATAGCTTTAGTAATACCCATAGCATTGATAGGATATGCCGCCTTATCCGTAGACAAGCAGATAACAGATTCCACTCCTGCTTCAATTGCTGCGGTCAGAACATTATCTGTTCCAATAACGTTCGTTTTCACCGCTTCCATAGGGAAAAATTCACAGGACGGCACCTGCTTCAAAGCAGCTGCATGGAAAATATAATCTACTCCCGGCATAGCAGCCCGTACAGAGTTCAAATCTCTGACATCTCCAATATAAAATTTAATCTTGTCAGCAACTTCCGGCATCTTCGCCTGATATTCGTGGCGCATATCATCCTGTTTTTTCTCATCTCTCGAAAAAATACGGATTTCTCCAATATCTGTCTGAAGGAACCGATTCAAAACTGCATTTCCAAAAGAACCTGTTCCACCGGTAATCATTAATGTTTTTCCTGTAAATAGTGACATTTTAATCTCCTTCTAATCTATTACTTTCATAACAAATGTATCTATACCAAAATTGCTGAAGATATAATTAAACCCTGAGGATTCAATCTTTGCCTAATCAATTGCATCCGTGTAAAAATACTCCATTCATCTTCTCTTATATTTTTAGACTCCTATATCAAAACATTGTTATAGTGCTCGCTATCCTCATAATAATTCCACATTTCTAAAGAATACCCCTTTATATTAAAGGGGTCATGCTTCAAACCATTTCTTTACTTCATTATACATTGTTCTACAAAAATATTCTCGTCTAGCACTCATTTCTTGTTTTACTCCGATGTCTACACACCTTTTATCTCCTATCACACTTTTATCAGTATTACTATTTTTAAGTTTTCAAATAAATACAATATGTGTGAAGATATTTAATAAAATATATCATACCGTCTATTGCTTAACGTTATTCCCCATTTCGCAATATTATTAAAACAGTTGCGAAATGGGGAGATTTATTTACATCGTTCCTTTGGAAAACGGTAAAATGTGGGATACGCTTTCATCCATGTCTAACCATGCCCGTGCTGTTGCCAAGTCAAGCCCATCATCAATGTCTACAGCAGTTCTTTTATCTACAATAAATTTATATGGGTGTTTCCCATGAAAATATGACCATTCTATCATCTTTTCTCTTGGTGCAAGGAGAATACCATCCGTTACCACATACAAATCCGGCAACTGTTGTGATGGCACATGTTCTAATCCTAATTTATAATTCAATGGTCCATTATCATCCCAAAGATACCTCTTTATACGTTCAAATGCAACCAGTGAATCATATCCATTTTCCAATGCTGGAATGTATTCTGATATTGCTTGTCTATATACGTTTGGGAAAACCAGCGGAGATGTACATGTAGCCCATAAAATATGATCACCATCAACATTTTCTGCCACATGTCTTACTACTTCTCCAAATGTTTTTGTTTTTTCATCACAGAATTCCGGAGCTCTTTTATGTATGTCCACTCCTGCCTGTCTTGCCATTTCTAGCATAGTATCCGAGTCAGATGTCACCACTATTTTATTTACTTCTGGCACTTTCTTTAACTGTTCAATCTTATTTAACAATAGATTGGTACCTGCAAACGGTGCAACATTTTTATTTTTTAATCGTCTGCTTCCTTCTCTTACCGGGATTACCGCTGTAATTTTTCCATAATTCATACCTTTTACCTATATAGATTTTCCTAACAAAATCTATATTTCTCCTTTCTTTGGATACCCTGTCGTGTACACGACATTTGGTATAATTAATAAGTTGTACAGGGCATATTGCAGTATAGGATAGCCCCTCCCTATATATTTAGTTACATTTACAAATAGATTAACTAAATGTAACCTTCTGCCAATGTTTAGTAATAATTATCCTGTCTTATAAACATTACTTTTGGTTTTTCGAACTTTGTTCCAAAATTTGTTCAATTTTTTGACTATTTCCCCATACTGCCTTAGAATCATATGGTCTATCTGGAAATGCTCCATATTCTAACTTTATATCATAATCATTTTCTTTAATAAATCTTTCTACCCTATCAGAAAGTTTCTCTGGGCGTCCAGAACATATATTAATTATACCATTAATTTTGCTCTGTGACACCGCAGCCGCTACCTGTGTGCAAAAATCATCGTAATCTAAAAAATCAAACTGATTTAATCCCAACGTAAACGGGAATGTTTTTTGTCCCATATTGGCAGCTTTTGTGATTTTTGAAAAAATAGAAGAACCAAATGTTGAATTTCCAACAATATAATACCCTCTTAGCCATTGAAAATTCTTATTGTTCTGCTTCGCCAGTATCTTAGTAGTGTCTCTTAAAGCATTCTTTGCAATACCATAAAAACTCTCTGGTCTACATGCTGTATTTTCATCAATACTTCCTTCATAAAAACCAATTTCATGCATACTCCCCATTACAGCTACTGTTTGTAAGTCAGTTTCGACCATTTTCTTAATAAACTCAAAATGTTTCGGCAAATCCTCTAAATGCGCATTAGAATAATGAATAAAACCATCTCTCCATGCAAGATGCAATAAGACATCCGGCTTTTTAAAGAACACGTATGGATCCTCAATTTGAAACAAATCCGCATTTACTCTCATTGCCCGCTTATCAATATTTTCTGTTGTCAAATCCGTCGCTACTACTTGATTTCCTGTTTCTAAAATTGCTTTCACGATTCCTTGTCCCAAATAGCCATTTGCTCCAGTAACCAATATTTTCATAGTCTAGCCCTTTCATTCTTTCACACTTTTATCGAATTTTTCTTTAATCTTTTTCCTTTAATATCTTTACAATTGCAATTATCTTTTTTCTAAAAATAATTGCAACAATTAATAGAAATGTAATTATTATATATCTAATGGCTATAAACTTATAGGTAAATGTTAATAAAATGGATATCACGCTTATTGCTACAGATAACAATGTAATAAACTTAACATCATATATTTTACCTTCCGTCCAATTTCTGACGATTTTTTTCATAAATAGGTAATGTATCAACGCTAATAATATATAGCACACAAGAGTGGTGTATCCTGCTGCAATATATCCATATATAGGAATGAAAATAGCATTTAGTATAATATTAGCGATAGCTGCAATTACAGACGCTGTCATGACATAAATACTTTTTTCATAATAAAACTCAATATTTGCAAATAAAGAATATACCATCGTAAAAAAACAACTTAACATTACGGGTGGAATAATCCACATCGCTTGAAGGTATTCTTCAGTTCCCAATATCTTTATTAATTCTGGAGCTATAAGAACACAAAGGATCACCATTGCTGCTAACATTATCAGCACCATATTGGTGCATTTCTTTACTGAATTTGCATCTTTTTTCTTTAGTTTCTGATAAGTCCATGGTGCAAAAGTTGATGTAATTGCATTTACAACAATACTTAACATAAGCGAAACAGTATACGACAGTGAATAAATACCTACTGCATCCGTTCCACAAAACAATTTAATCATTACACGGTCAGATTGACCAAGAATAATAAATGACAGATAATGCGGAATCAGAGGAATGTTAAACTTTAATGCAAATACCCAATATTCTTTTTTATATAGTCCCTTGCCCTCTATCAATGTTTTTATATAAAATATGCCTCCCCAAACAATTTGTGTTACAATTGTTCCTAAAATAACAGCATATTTTTTTTCTGGAATAATAAAAATAAATGCAACGCTTAATCCTGAACTGACCAAAGCAAACAAAACCGTCCACAATATTAATGGCCGATAATTAAAAATATATCGGTTATATTGTGACCAGTAATCAAATGATGGATATAACAAAAATGATATAAACATCCCTATTATTATAATAGTGTCTAATCCTATAAATGTAGATAAAGGCTTTATAAAAGCAAATATTATTACAAATACAACGATTGTGCATACATTTGCCAATCCTTGCATAGATGAGATAAACGTCTTTCGATCGTTTTCAAATTTCATCATTCCATTATAAAAAACCCCTGCACTGAGATTAAGCGTTGCTATAATCATCAAAATACTTTGCCATGTCACATATATTGAATAGTATCCATACTCTTCTGTTGTTAAAAGTCTTGTATATACTGGTGTTATTAAGAATTGGATTCCCTTCTGCATGACACTCATAAGCATAAACCATAATGATGCTTTAGCCGGTAATGCTAATTTATTGTAGTATGATAAAACGCTATTTTTCTTCATATCATATTATCCCAAGACTTGTATAAACTTTTTTATAATTATCTGCAACACTTCCCGTAACATTTAAATATGCATTTTGTCTCCTCATAACATCTACAAAGTCCTTTTCTATTTTTTCTACTTTTTCTTCCAATTGCTTTTCATTTTCAAATTTTAATTCATCCGTTTTCTGGTATATTTTATAATCATATCCTTTTCTTACAAACAGTAATGTGGGAATATTACAACTTAATGTTGTTTTTATAGCAGTAGACGCTGATGCTATCATTATGTCTGTCATATTTATAAATTCATCCATTGACAATTCATTGAAATACTGCCCTTTCACAACTTTCGAATCAACTATATTTTTATATTTTTCCATTTTATCCGCAGGATGATATTTTATATATAGTAATTTATTATTCTCTCTACAATAGTCCTGCACCACTCTTATCATTTCTATATTATCTTCAACGGGGAGTGAAATACTATTCATGATGATGCCAATACTATCTGTTTTATACGGTCCAACAATTTCTACGGGCTTCTTTTGAAACTGAAACGGTGAACCTACTGCAATAATTTTTCCATCATACCCCACTTTTTTTGCATCATCACATGACGCTTCACTATCTGCCAAAAAGAAATCGCTTTTCGATTTCACATATGGCCAGGCATTTTTTTCAATAGGAAATGTTCCATGTTGAAAAGTAACAATTTGACAATTTCTTTTTTTATACTTCTGCACTATAAAGCAGTCAACCGGCATCACATCACAATATACTAAAAGATTTTTGGGTATAATATTTTGCTTCTTTATCGTTTCTTCAATAAATTCATAGTCTCTGTATGCTTGAAACAAATCTCTCAAAAGGCACATTCTTTCTCCAAAACTGCAATCTATTTTCTTCATAATTCTATTCCACTTGCAGATTATAGAAATATGCTTAATTCCTCTTATATCAAATTTTGAAGTTACACTTTCAAATGAAATTTTATTTTCGATTATCGAAGTTACCGCTTTAAATGCTGCGTAATGGTCTTGTCTGCCTAAATAGGAGCTTGAGAAAAGAGTCATATTACTTCCATCACCAAGTATCTGAACATCATAATTTGAACGTATTGCTACTTTTATCAACATACAAATTATGTCTTTGATTCCACTCTTTAAATTTTTTTCTCCATCCAATGAGTAGTGGAGAATATCGCCAACCAGTACATCTTCACATCCTTCGAATACTAAATTATTAAGTTTTTCTTCTAAATCTTTCATTTCGTCCTAATGCACCTATCTTAGTCTAATATTTCTATCTATGATTAATAAATACGTTATATCTTTTTTATCATTTGTGCCGGTATTCCTACTGCAATTGTAGCATCCTCTATGCTTTTCGTCACTACGGCATTTGCTCCTATAACAACATCATTTCCAATAAACAAGTCCTTGCCATTTGCCATAATCCTTGCCCCCATACCAATTATACAGTTTTCTCCGATATGAATGCTTCCTATCGTAAGTCCTGTTTGGTCTAATGATTTTCCTACTTCTTTCACATGTGTAATATCCGTTATAAGAACATTTGGAAGAATACTTGTTCCTTTTCCAATAGAAATTTTATTCGCACATGTTATATGGCAGTTTTGTTGAATCCTAACATCATCAGCTAAGCTTATGTTAGGATTATAATTATCTTTTCCCCAACAGCTCACGGCTTCCATTCTCAATCCATCAAGAATATAGCACCCTTTCCCTATAGATATATATTTTTTCCCAATAATTCTCATTGGATGGCATATAATACTGCCTACTCCCAACTTTTTATAACCAAATGCACTTTTTCCGCCCTTTAGTATCCGCAAAATATATAAATATACTATCTTAACAATTTTTTTCATTTTCATCAGTCTTTAATCCCACAGAATATTATTAATATACTTCTAGCAGCACTCTTTTCAATCAAAAATGAGTTTATCTATAAAATTATTTCCTATATAATTATTTAATTCTATTTCTCCTGTCAATGTCTTAACCCATGTATCCAAT
>ENA-ORCP01001851-ORCP01001851.1-human-gut-metagenome-genome-assembly--contig:-NODE-1851-length-17563-cov-5.025792_pt1 | contig 17563 bp, 19 predicted proteins | sample MGYA00242990_ERZ507991 | MGnify/ENA primary metagenome ERZ507991 (study PRJEB26167, sample SAMN06115496) | human gut metagenome | host: Homo sapiens | place: China:Henan | collected 2015-05-07... | reverse complement strand
ATTGCATCTGCGGTTTTCATACCGCAAATTTAACACTTTTCCTAATATCCATGCACCGTAATTTCGGCTTGTGCCGTAATCAGCAAGATACGTTAACGTGCCAAAGGCACGTCCCTACTGTCTAACGGTTTTGAAACACCCTCCATACAACAATCGGCAGCCTTCCATGGCCTCACATCTCCCGCTGATTCAGGTAATTCATTGGGGGCGGCCAAAATCAGTGAATCAAGTGCCATCATGTGGCCAGGAAGGCTACTGATGGCAGAGAGACTCAACGCCTTAATGTCAAGGCAAAAATATTTTAACGGCTTTGACATTGCCCGACCTCGTGACATATCGTTTTATATAGACGCCGGATTTAAAACCGTTGGCGCAAAATGCCGACACAGGGCCGTCATACACAACATTTCCGCTCAAGTCAATCAATTGCATCTGCCCATCTTCCTTTTCTTCTTCAAAATCAATTGAACCTATCGAGGAATAATCGGTCGGCTCAAATTCCAATGTTTCCGTTACCTCCCCATGGTCATTTCTCACTACAATAGTGACCCAGCTGTAATCCAACGAAGACATTTTTCCGGTTTTTACATGCGCAATCAAAGGCTCATCAAACCTATATGACCTCACCACTGTATCGTATTTTTCCTCTACATAAACACAAACCCTACTTGCTCCGACGTAACGTACATTGAAACTCACTGAAAAGTCGTACTGCGCCCTGTCAACCCTAAGGTCATCAATAGAAATAATCGACGGTTTCAGATCAAGAAACACTTCAAGGGGCTCAACCCTTACTCGCACGCCATTCGTATTGCATTCGCACTCTATCCTGCCTTCAAGCTCACAGTCGGCGTTGACAAAGTAATTCGCCACAGATGAAATTTCATCTGTCACAAAGCTGTCAGATGTGCTTTGCGAAATCAGCTCAAAACCTCCCTCCTTATCCTTCAGATAGAATTTCCATTCATAATCTGTGATGTTTTCATCCTTGACATTCAATGAAAAAGTATGCATCAAGTATGAAGAGCCTTTGCCTTCATCCGAAATATCATCACCAGTGATTCTAATCTCGGAATACGGCTGACTATCTTCTGTTGTATTTTGCATCAACTCATTAGCGTGGTGAACCGAAGCTGACACAGCCGAAACGGAAAAAACTGACAGAACGTAAGCTAAACAAAATCTTAACTTTCCCATAAGCATAAACATTATAACTTGTAAACGGTTAATGTATGCTAAATATTCTGTGCATTTGAAAATTATTGCCGAAAGCATCCGGGACAACTGTGTCGGTGATTCATGGGGGGGGGCGCCCAAAATCAGTGAATCAGAGTAATCACAATGTGACCGGGCAAGATCATTGCGAATCTGCCGAAGGTAGGTTAACCACTAAAATGATTGACTATCAGTGTATTGACAGTAGGGACGTGACATGTCACGTCCGCAATCGTCTAATTTACAATCGTTTATCATCGGACGCGAAATTTCGCATCTTTACAACCTATTGCCAATCAATTAATTATATCCCACAGCTACATGGGCTGCTGAGCGATAGCGAAACTAATAAAACAGCGCTGTATCTCACCGGTTGTCTGCGACACGCCTCCCGGAGGGGCTGTTGTTACCACATCGCTGCTATAATAATATAATATATACACAGCGAGAGATAATATATACTACTGCTTGTAGGATTATATTATACGTCGCCCCTTCCTCTATCCTTTCAGGGGGGACGTAAGCTACACTGTTTCACTGCGATGACACTGCAAAGTTACGACATTCCCAGCGCAAAACGTGCTTAGTTACGTATTCGTGACGCAAAAATGCCGGCTTGGCAGTCTGTCGAAGACAGAATGTAGGCGAAGCCCCATACGAAGCGCTTTGGCGCGAGTGTGGGGTAAAGGGATTGTAGAAGATTCGGCCTTCGAAGTAGGCCGTTATTCGTAAGCAATGTTGATTCATTAATGGCCATCTCCGACGGCCGTGTATGTGTAGCCGACGTTTTACCCTACGCTCGGTCATTTCATTCCCTCGGGCAGGGCTTCGCGTACCCGCTACCTTCGGCAGCTTGATTCACTGCTTCGGGGCTGCATGGCTTGAATCACCTAAAACAGCGAGGGATGTGACAGTCCTTCCGGCCGCTTTGAATCACTTGATTCACTGCTTCGGGGCCGCATCATTTGAATTGCTTGAATCATGGTGGTGAACTGCCGACGGCGGAAGGCATGCAAAGCGCGTCGGGTGAGTTTACAAGTATCTTCTGCCTTCGGCATATTACGCTCAGATTTAATTAGAGTGAAAAATGGGGTGCAAAAAGTTGTGGAAGTCAATGAAAATGCCTAAATTTGCACTCCGAATTGTGAATAATCAAAACGAAAAAATAAGATACGGCAATGAAAAGAACATTTCAACCTTCTAACAGAAAGAGAGTTAACAAGCATGGTTTCCGTGAACGTATGTCAACAGCCAATGGACGCAAGGTGTTGGCTCGCCGTCGTGCAAAAGGCCGTCTGCGTCTGACAGTTAGCTGCTCTATCGCCAGCAAATAATTTGTAGCTCAAATTAAAAATCATACGGATGGCTTGTTCCGCTTTTGAGTGGAACAAGCCGTTTGTAATATATAGCCAATCTCCTTATGAATCAATCGGTATCACGCCTGGCCGTAATAATATCGGTTATGGCCTCACTTTTATTTTCAATTCCGGCAGAAGCACAGAAGCGCAAATCGCGTTCGCCGCAGAAGGCGCGTACAACCAAAGTGGTCAAAAAAGCTCCGGCCATTCCCACCAAGAACATTAAAAGATACGCTCGTTCATACAGTGATATAGATGCGATTGTGTTAAAAGACACTGTGACTGGTCTTTACGGTTGTGAATACAACGGGCGCCTGTTACTTCCGGTTGAATACTCAAATATTTACGTCTATCGTACTGGTTGTTTCGTGGGGAAAGGCAAGAATCTTGACATCACCAGTTGCGAGCAGGGCGCGTTCATAGACTTTAGCGGGAGGCCGATTGTGGATTTTGATGAAGGATTCAACTATGTCCAAGTGTTTGACTATGACGGCACCCCTTACATTGATGTTATGAAGTGGATTGACGGTGTGAGATGTGCCGGACTGATGGATATGAACCGTAAGATGCTCATAGATTTTTCCAATCAGTTCCAGTACATTTATCCTCAGCTCAGTATTGGCGATTTCAAATCGTTTGTTGGGCAGCGCTGGAAAGAACTTGGCGGCTGTTCGGCTGCCTATGATGCCAACGGAAAAGTGCTGATACCTCTGAGTGACGGGTTGAGTTCAATCGGTTTATATCCTTTCGGAAAAGATAAGACAAGGGGCTATTTCAGCGTTTCAAAGGATGGCAAAGATGGCGCTCGCGACCTTGACGGGAAGACGGTTTGCTCCTGCAGGTATGAAAGTGTTTTCGCTGATGAGAATGGAAAATTTGTGGATTTTCTGAACAATAAGAATATCGATGTTGATTTGAGCCTTTATAAATTCAGTTCGGGCGGCTCCGGCAGCGCTATGGCTTCAGCGACTAATACTTCGGCCACTCAGCCGGTTCCGGTGCAGTCAAGCAGCGCTCCGGCAGTGGATTATCTTGACATTCTGCGCCAATATGGCTCGGTTTACGACAATAGCATTAAATCGCAGGTGATTGGCTCGGAAAAGCGCGACCGTGATGCCCGAACGTCGGACTATTCATTTGTCTACGCCAACGGTTGGAATGTTTTCATCAGCGTAACTCCTTGCTGGATGTGCATCGACGGCGTGAACGGATTCGGCCAGCGATGCGCAACGTGTAGCGGCACGGGAAAGAAGGGCATAGTGTTTGCCAACAATGAGAAAGCCGGACTTGCCATGGACGGAAACGGCAATCCCTATCCGGTTGCAGGTGGCGCTCCGGCTGCATCGTCGAATGATTCTTATTCGGGCGGTTCAAGCCAGTCGGCGGGCGTAGCGGCCGGCTCCAGGAGTCATGGCCGCGTGTGTCCCTCGTGCGGCGGACGGATGATTTGCACCAGCTGCAACGGCAAACTCGGCGAATGGCGCGACACGGGTTATTATAACGGCGACGGGTCAAAGACGTGGTTCCCGTGTCCCACATGCCACGGCAGTGGAAAATGCTTCAACTGCCGCGGCAGAGGGAAAATCGACTGATTGTATTAGTGGTCGGCGCGCTTGAAGTTGCCGCTGCGGTCAAATTCAAGCTCAACGCCGTTGGAGAGCTCAATTTCGTATTTGTTGCGGCTCACTTCGATGCTCACAATCTTTTTGCCGCCGAAATTGGCTTTTACATAATTGCGTATTGGGCGCAGAACGAGGCCGTCGGGCACGCTCCGTGTGCCGCAGTCAATTTCGGTCCAGTTGCCGTCGGAATCAAAGTCAATCTCGGTGCCGTCGTTGAAAATCACGTCGTAGTCAGCTCCGCCAAATGTTTTCTTATCGATTTTGATGTGGTTTATGGCCTTTTTGCCGAAATAATTGCGTATGGTTGTCTGTGCGGTAGCTGGCAGGCGGTTGATGTCGCGGGTCACTTTGTCGCGGGCAGCCATAGGAAGCACGGCCACCGCTATCAGGGCGATGATGAGAATCAGTTTTTTCATTTTTTTCAGTTTTTGAGGGTAAAAAAATAGAAGAGGTCACATCCTTAATAACCTCTTCCGATGGGATTTGGTTCGATAGGGTGTCAGCCGATAATGTTGTGCAGGGCGTCAATAACTTTGGCCACTTCCTCATTGGTGAGCGAGGAGCCGGAAGGGAGGCACAGCCCGCGGTTGAAGAGCGATTCGGCTGTGCCGTCGCCGAAATACGGAGCGCCTTCAAACACAGGCTGCATGTGCATCGGGCGCCAGAGCAGGCGAGTCTCAATCCGGCGGTCGAGGAGCGCCACGCGCACCTCATCGGGCGTCAGGCCGCAAGCCGGGTCAATCAGAATGGTTGTGAGCCAGAAGTTTGAATTGTATTTGGCCGATGGGTTGCTGTGGACGCTCACTGCAGCGAGGTCGCTCAGCCCTGAGGTATATATTGAATGGATTTCGCGGCGGCGTGCAATGCGCCGGTCAATCGTTTCGAGTTGTCCCAGTCCGATGGCTGCCGAGATGTTTGAGAGACGGTAGTTGTAGCCAATGGTCTTGTGGTAGTAATAGGGGCGGTCTTCGCGGGCCTGAGTGGCAAGGAATTTAACGCGCCGTGCCGATTCGGCATCCGGACAGATGAGTGCGCCGCCGCCCGAGGTGGTGATCATCTTGTTGCCGTTGAAGCTCATAACTCCATAGTTTCCGAGCAGGCCGCATTTCACGCCGTTGTATTCCGAGCCCATGGCCTCGGCTGAGTCCTCGAGGATTGGGATGTCGTAACGCTGAGCCACTGCGCGGATTTTTTCGAAATCGGCGGGCATTCCGTAGAGATCCACGGCCACAATGGCTTTGGGCTTGCGACCGGTGACTTTGATGCGATTCTCAATAGCCTCTTCAAGGAAGGTGGCCGACATGTTATAGGTCTGAGGCTCAGAGCCAACGAATACGGGACTTGCTGCCTGATAGGCTATGGGATTGGCCGATGCCGAGAACGTCAGGTCCTGACAGATAACCTCGTCATCGCGCTCCACGCCAAGCATTATGAGGCCGAGATGTATGGCGGCTGTGCCGGCCGACAAGGCCACTACGTGACGGTCTGTGCCGAGAAAACTCTGCAGTTGGCGTTCGAATTCATCGACACACGGTCCCAGAGGCACAAACCAGTCGTCGCGGTAGGCTTCCTCAACCCATTTCATCTCATTTCCGCTCTTGTGAGGGAGCGATAATTTAATCCATTGATCCATATTGTATTATTTTCCTATGCATTTATATTCCAGGCCTTCTTCTTCAAGCTCGGAGGCCTCATAGATATTTCTTCCGTCCACTATCAGATTGCCTCGCATGGTCTTGCGCACCACTCGCCACGATGGCATGCGGAACTGCTTCCATTCGGTGAGCAACGCAACGGCATCGGTGTCAATGGCAGCATCGTACATGTCGCGCGCATATTTCACGCTGTCGCCCAGACGCCGGCGGCATTCATCCATTGCCACAGGGTCGTAGACCACCACCTCCGCTCCGGCTTCAAGAAGCAACGGTATGACCACGAGGGCCGTGGCCTCACGCATGTCATCGGTCTCAGGCTTGAAGGCGAGTCCCCATATTCCAATGCGCTTCCCTTCAAGAGTGCCTAAAGCCGACTGGATTTTGTTGAATACCACCCGTTTCTGAAGCTCGTTGACCTCCTCCACGGCCTCGATTATGCGCATACGGTAGCCGTTCTCTCGACCGGTGCGGGCCAGTGCCTTCACGTCCTTGGGAAAGCAGCTGCCCCCGTAGCCACAGCCGGGATAGAGAAATTTGCGGCCTATGCGCATGTCGGAGCCTATGCCCTTGCGCACCATGTTCACGTCGGCGCCCACAAGCTCACAGAGGTTGGCAATGTCGTTCATGAACGATATGCGCGTGGCAAGCATGGAGTTGGCGGCATATTTGGTCATTTCAGCCGAGGCGATGTCCATGAAGATTACCCGGAAATTATTCAGCAGGAAGGGTCGGTAAAGGCGCTCCATGACTTTGCGTGCACGGGCGCTGTCGGTGCCTATGACCACTCGGTCGGGCGACATGAAGTCTTTTATTGCCGCTCCCTCCTTGAGAAATTCGGGGTTAGAGGCAATGTCGAACTCAATCTTTTTTCCGCGCCGCTCAAGCTCCTCGTTGATGGCTTTGGCCACAAGCCGTGAAGTGCCAACCGGGACGGTGCTTTTGGTCACGAAGATGGTGTAGCGCTCAATCAGGCTGCCGAACTCGCGGGCAACGGCCTCAACGTATGTCAGGTCAGCGCTGCCGTCCTCGTCGGGGGGAGTGCCCACGGCGCAGAACACCACATCGACATTGTTGATGCATGAGCCAAGACTGGTGGTGAAGTGGAGCCGTCCGGCTTCCGCGTTGCGGCGCACCAGATCATCGAGGCCCGGTTCATAAATTGGGATTTCACCCTTCTCCAGACGGCTTATTTTATCTGCGTTTATATCGACGCACGTAACGTCGACTCCTACTTCGGCGAAACATGCTCCGCTTACGAGTCCCACGTATCCTGTGCCGACGATTGCTATATTCATTGTTCTGTATTTTGAATTACGGTGCAAAAATACAAAAAAAGTAGGTTGGGGTGTCATCGCCGCCCCCTAAAATTGAGTCTCAGTATAATTATTGCCCTCGGATGCCGTTATTTATTCATGAATCAACAATTTCAACAATACATATTATTTCTCTTCCTGCTGATTGCGGCCACCCTGTCAGTGAGTGCGGCCGATGTAGTGCTCCACGGAAAGGTCACCGACCAGGATTCAAAGCCGGTGGAGTTTGCAACTGTCAGAATCAAAGGAACTGCGCTGGGTGTGACCACCGGCCTTGACGGCGGTTACCGCCTCTCGACGGCCGAGCGCGACACACTCGTGATTGTGTTCTCATGCATAGGGTATAATGAGGAATCGCGAACGCTCATCAAGCCAAAGGGCGACATTACGCTCAATATGCGCATGCGCGAGAACTCACAGATGCTTTCCGGAGTGGAAGTGACCGAAATCAAGAAGCAGACAAGTTCAATGCAGACCCTCGACGCGCAGGATTATAAACTCGCTGCCGACGTCACCGGCGGAAGCGTGGAGTCAATGCTCACAACCATGGCGGGTGTCAGCTCAAGCAATGAACTTTCATCGCAATACTCCGTCAGAGGCGGAACTTATGATGAGAACTCGGTGTATATCAACGGTATAGAAGTCTATCGCCCGCAACTCATAAGCTCCGGGCAGCAAGAGGGACTTTCAATAATCAACCCCAACCTCGTTGGGTCAATCGGATTCTCCACAGGCGGTTTCACGGCCGAGTACGGCGACAAAATGTCGTCGGCTCTTGACATTACGTATCGTGAACCTGAATCATTTGAAGGCTCGGTTGCTGCAAGCCTTATGGGAGCGAGTCTCGCCATAGGCCAGAGCTCAAAGCATTTCTCGCAGCTCCACGGCGTGCGCTACAAGCGCAATAATTCAGTGCTCAGCTCGCTTGAAACACGCGGCGAATATGACCCGAGCTACTTTGACTATCAGACGCTTCTCACATGGAAGCTTTCGCCGAAATGGCGGATGTCGGTGCTGGGCAACATCTCAATAAACAACTACAAATTCACACCGGTGAACCGTACCACCAACTTCGGCACGGCGGAGGACGCCAAGCAGTTCACCGTGTACTTCGACGGCCACGAGAAGGATAAGTTTGAAACTTATTTCGGCGCTTACACTCTTGAATTCCGCCCGTCAAAGGCCACGACGCTTAAGTTTCTTGCGTCGGGTTTTCTCACCAATGAACTCGTCACTTACGACATTTCCGGCGAGTACTGGCTTGACCAGGCCGGTACAGGCGGCAGCGGCGGCATTGGCGGAGAACTCGGGGTGGGGCGTTACCATGAGCATGCACGTAACCGGCTGAAATCAAGCGTATTTGACTTCTCGCTCAAGGGCAATTCGGCAATTGGCAAGCATTCGCTCAGTTATGGCGTTTCATTCCGCCGACAGAACGTCATGGAGCGATCGCGTGAATGGGAGCGACGGGACTCGGCAGGCTTCTCACTTCCCACCGTACCCGGACAGCTCAAAGTAATCTATAACCTCTCGGCCCACCATGACCTCGGTTCATCGCGCATAAGCGCCTTTGCACAGGACACCTGGCGAATAGCTACATCCGGAGGCTTTCTCAATGTAAATGCAGGCTTGCGTTTCAGTTACTGGGATTTCAACAAGGAAGTGTTGCTGAGTCCGCGTGTGAATCTCGGTTTCATTCCCGAGTCGGCGCCTTCATGGGCTTTCCGCTTCGCCACCGGACTTTATTATCAGGCACCTTTCTACAAGGAGTTGCGCAAGATTGAACAGGATGCCGACGGCAACGCTATAGTGACCCTTAATTCCGACATTAAATCGCCGCGAAGCTGGCATTTCATTGCCGGAGCTGACTACACTTTCCGCGCATTCAGCCGTCCGTTCAAGCTCTCGGGCGAGCTTTATTACAAGTCAATGAGCGATATCATTCCCTACGAAATCGATAATCTTAAGGTAGTCTATTCCGGCATGAATGAAGCCACGGGCTACGCTATGGGTATTGATTTCAAATTATTCGGGCAATTCGTTGCCGGAAGTGATTCTTGGCTGAGCTTTTCGCTTATGAAGACTCAGGAGAATCTGCGGGGGATTAAAGTGCCGAATCCTAACGACCGCCGTTATAATCTGGCATTGTACTTCACTGATTATTTCCCTAAATTTCCCCGCTTGAAATTCAGCCTTCGCGGAATTTTTTCCGACGGCCTGCCGTCAATAGCATCGCGCAGCTCGCGCGACAAAGGCTATTTCCGTATGCCGGCTTATAAGCGTGTCGACATAGGGCTTATGTACGGTCTGCTCACTCCCCTCAAAGAGGGCGAACCGCGCCGTGAGGGATTTCTGCGCCATTTCAAGAGCATCTGGCTCGGAGTGGACGTGTTTAACCTGCTCGACGTGTCAAATGTGAGCAGTTATTACTGGGTGACGGACGTGAACAATATCCAGTATGCGGTTCCGAATTATCTCACCCGGCGTCAGATCAATGTGCGTCTTTCAATTGATTTCTGATCGCGTTCGGTCTTTCCAATCCCTATAATGCAGAAACAGAGGGGCTCTCACGAGTACCTCTGCATCCATTCATCACATTATGCTTATTTTTTAGTGTTTTCCTGAATTATAGTAGAGATGATGATGTTTCTTTGTCAATATCGGCTCTCAACTACTTCCCAGTCAACAATGTCCCAAAGCTTTTCAAGCGCTTCGGCGCGACGGTTCTGATAGTCGAGATAGTAAGCGTGTTCCCACACATCGAATGTGAGCAGCGGAGTCAGGCCGTCGGTAAGCGGATTGCCCGCATTTGATTTCTGCGTTATAAACAGCTTCCCGTCCTGGTCGCGCGATAGCCACACCCATCCGCTTCCGAAAAGTTTCACTCCTGCATCCACGAATTCCTTCTTGAAATTGTCCAATGACCCGAAATCGCGGTCAATGGCTTTGCGGAGTTCACCGCTCGGTTCTGTCGGACCGTCAGGAGTGAACGAAAAGAAATAAAATATATGATTCCAGGACTGCGAGGCGTTGTTGAACAGAGCGCCTTCCGATTCACGGATAATGTCTTCTATTTCCATGTCGGCATACTTGGTGCCTTCAATCAGCTTATTGAGGTTGTCAATGTAGGCTTTTTCATGCTTGCCATAGTGATAGTCCACGGTTTCCTGCGATATCACCGGCGCCAGAGCGTCCGGCGCATAAGGAAGTTTAGGTTGGGTGTAAACTTGAGGTTTCATATATTTTCTGATATAATAATAGTGAGAATTTAAATCTTACACAGAATAAACAATCACAGGCTCTGATGGTTCATAGGGCTTGAATGTTTATTTGGTGCGGTATTGCGGAAGCAACGGAACGGGGAATTTGGAGAAAAGTGTCTGCACCGCCTCTGCGATGCCGGAAAGATTGCGGAACTGTGCCTGACCCGAGCCGTTGAGTATGGTGGCCACAGATGAAGAGTAGAGAGGAATTTTACGGTCAATGTTGACTATATCCATAGTGAGAACCCCTTCTTTGTAGATTCCTGTTATCACCTGGGCATTAGCGGCTGCGGGCCAGTAATACTGGCGCGGATACATGAAGAACGGGTAATAGGCAGGGTAGGGGGCAGGGCCATACCATGGATAGTAATTGTTGATAAGCGGTTCGGTTTGTATTTCGCGTTGAGTGGTAATGCCTATATTGATGAGAAGTGGCGAATTAGGGTCTTCGGTGAAGCCTCGTTCAACCATCTGTTCGCGTATGGCTGCTGCGATATTGTAGTAGGTAACCTCCTGCATCCCGGGAACCATCTTGCCCTCGGCCGGAGTTACGATTCTAAATGTGTGGTATGAGGCCAAATCAGCATTGTTATAGGTTTCGCTGTTGACAAGCGTGTAAGGGCTGCAACCTGTGACAATCAGTGCCACAAACAGTATGGACAGTAACTTTTTCATGACTAATAGTTGTTTTGATACTGAGATAACACCGGAATATAACGAAAAGTTTCTTAAAATGTTTGGTAATAACATCACTATGAGTTAAATTTACGCTCTGAAGTAAGAAACGTTGCGTGAAGCATCCTTTTTCCAAAACGTAAGTTATGCAATACGATATAATAGAAGTGTTCAATCATTATCTGTCACATTGCGGAAGCGTTGACATTGCTGAATCGGAATTTAAGCGTGATATGCATGAGGATCCCTACATGCGTGCGGCTTACCGCGAATGGTGTGATGAGGTGGGAAGTTCCGAGAAGCGGGGTTTCCTTGACTATTGCGATGAATATCTTGATTCGCAGAATGATGTGTGGAACACGCTGAATGATTTTGATGAATAAGGTTAATTCGATAGTGCGGCTTCCCGCAGAGTGGGAAACGTCCGGGGCTGTGATGCTTGCCTGGCCTCATGAAAACACTGACTGGTGCTATATGCTGCCGCAGGTAAGAGCCTGCTTTGAGGCTATGGTGGAGGCAATTGTACCGTGGTCCAAAGTGATTGTCGTGGCTCCTGACTGCGCAGTGCCGCGCTGCTTCCTCTCGCGTTTCGGCGATGACAGGGTGTTCTATTTCCAATGTGACACTAATGATACGTGGGCTCGTGACTTTGGCCCGATAACGGTGGAAACATCCTCCGGCGCTATGGCCCCCTATGATTTCCGTTTCAATGGTTGGGGCATGAAATTCGCCGCTTGCCACGATAATCTGGTCACTGCGGCCATGCACCGCTCCGGCCTTCTGAGAGGTGATTTGATTCAAGCTCAGGATTTTGTACTTGAAGGCGGAGGCATTGAGAGCGATGGCGCAGGTCTGCTTATGACCACGGCCGCATGCCAGCTCTCGCCAAACCGGAATCCCTGGCTTACTGAAGGTGAAATCAAGGATGCTCTCTGCGCGAAGTTCGGTGCACAGAAAGTGATATGGCTTCGCCATGGTTATCTTGCCGGAGATGACACCGACAGCCACATTGATACGCTCGCACGTTTTGCTCCGGGAAATACAATAGTTTATACGGGATGCGACGATTCGGCCGATGAGCACTTCAACGAGTTGACATTGATGGAGAGAGAACTTAAGGAAGCCACCGGACTCGACGGCTCGCCGTTTAATCTTTTCCGATTGCCGTTGCCCGACGCAATTTATGATGAAGATGGCAATCGCCTCCCTGCCACGTATGCCAATTTCCTCGCACTTCCTCACGCAGTTATTATGCCGGTCTACGGCCAGCCGAAGAAGGATGAGCTTGCTCGCCGCATTCTTCAGGTTGCTTATGAGGCACCGGTAGTTACCGTTGATTGCCGTGCGCTGATACGTCAGCACGGCTCATTGCACTGCATGACAATGCAAATACCTGATAGCGTTTTAGCATTATGAAAAATTTGAAAGTAGGATTGATTCAGCTGAGTAAAACGGCTGATGTTGAGAATAACCGCCGCCGTCTGGCCGATGAGATTCGCAGGGTGGCTGCCAAGGGAGCGCAGCTCATTGCCAATCAAGAACTTCATGATTCCCTTTATTTCTGCCAGACAGAAAATGTTGATAACTGCAATCTGGCTGTAGAGCTGGATTCTGAAGCTACGGAATTTTATGCGGCGCTTGCCAGGGAACTGGGGGTCGTTATTGTGACTTCCCTTTTCGAACGCAGGGCGCCGGGTCTTTATCATAACACTGCAGTTGTGTTTGAAAAAGATGGGACGGTGGCTGGCAAATACCGCAAAATGCACATTCCGGATGACCCGGCTTATTACGAGAAATTCTATTTTACGCCGGGCGATATTGGCTTTGAACCTATTGATACATCTGTGGGTCGGCTCGGAGTGCTCGTTTGCTGGGATCAGTGGTATCCCGAGGCTGCACGTCTTATGGCCCTGAAGGGCGCGGAACTGCTGATTTATCCCACCGCAATAGGATGGGAATCCACTGACACCGATGATGAGAAACAGCGTCAGCGTCAGGCCTGGATGATTGTTCAGCGTGCTCATGCCGTTGCCAATGGTCTGCCGGTGGTGACAGTGAACCGAGTGGGGCATGAGACTGACCCCTCGGGCGTTACAAATGGAATTCAGTTTTGGGGCAGCAGCTTTGTGGCCGGACCTCAGGGCGAATTGCTTTACGAAGCACCTGCCGATAAGGAGATTTCGGAAGTGGTGGATATCGACATGGAACGCAGCGAGCAGGTGAGGCGCTGGTGGCCTTTCCTGCGCGATCGCCGCATTGACGCCTATTCAGGACTTACAAAGCGTTTCCTTGACTAAGAAACACCGCGCCCGGCAGTTGGCGGCAGTTGTATTGCATAGCCATTACAGAGCCGTATGCGCCTGCTGAAAGAATGGCAATGAGGTCGCCGCGTGAGGTTTGCGGCAGACTGACTTCGGAAGCAAATACATCCGATGACTCACATATCGGGCCGACGATGTCGTATGTTTCTGTGACTTTTGACGCAGAAGTCACATTGTCAATCTTATGCACGGCCTGATAAAGGGCAGGGCGTATGAGATCGGTGAAACCGGCATCAACGATAACAAACTTTTTTTCAATGCCTTTTTTCACATAAATCACTTTTGTAATCAGCGAACCGCACTGAGCCACTATGGATCGTCCGAGTTCAAAATGAACTTCCTGGCCGGGACGTAGGCGCAGATTCCGGCTGAAAACATTGAAATAAGCCTTGAAATCAGGGAGGGGATTCTCATGTGGATGATCGTAATCAATGCCAAGTCCTCCACCTACATTGATGCTTTTGAACGTCACGCCTTTATCTTCCATCCGCTCAAGGAGTGAATTTATCCTGTCACATAAAATCTTGTAGGGGGTAAGGTCGGTTATCTGAGAGCCTATATGGAAGTGGAGTCCGTTAAGGCGCAGCCATTTTGAGTTATTGGCAATGTCGATTGCACGGTCAAGCATACTGAGTGAAATGCCAAATTTATTTTCGGCGAGGCCGGTGGTGATGTAGTGATGGGTATGTGCGTCGATATCGGGGTTCACTCGCAACGCCACATTGGCTTGAATACCGAGTCGCTCAGATCTTTCAGCAATTATCTCAAGTTCCTCTATAGACTCAACATTGAAGCACCCTATTCCCGCTTGCAGCCCAAGGTCTATTTCGGAATCGGTTTTTCCAACGCCTGCATAAACAATCTTCTCGGCTGGAAAACCGCATTCCAGTGCTCGCCTGATTTCTCCGCCGCTCACTGTGTCGACTCCGAAACCTGCATCGCGGACAGCTTCAAGAATAGGCATTTCCGCATTGGCTTTCATCGCATAATGCACCTTGAATTCCGGGGATGCAGCGGCAGCTTTTACGGCACTGATGGTTTCCGAAAGGAGGCTCATGTCATAAAGATAGAAGGGAGTTGGGCAACTCCGGGCGGCGGTTTTAATATCGGCAGAAGTCATTTTCAGGCGTTATTATTCGGTTGATCAAACAGATACTGGCTTAGTAACGAAAGAGCACGTGTCTTGTCACATTTGCGCACCAATAACGATATGTTATAGTTGCTTCCTCCATAAGAAATCATGCGCACCGGCACATCCTTAAGCGCATTTACCACGGCTGCTTCAAAGCCTCGGTTGCTCCACTCAAGATCGCCTACAACGCATATTATAACCATATCGCGGTCCACTGTGATTGTGCCTATCTTTTTTAGTTCTGAGAGAATTTCGGGAAGGTTACGTTCGTTGTCAATGGTCACTGATACACCAACTTCGGATGTGACCACCATGTCAATGGAAGTGCGGTATTTTTCAAAAATCTCAAAGACTCTGCGCAGGAATCCGTAGGCAAGCAACATTCTGCCGCTCTTTATCTTAATGGCAGTGATGTTGTCCTTAGCTGCCACGGCTTTAATCGAGCGGTCAGGGATGGCGTTGAAAATTGTGGTGCCTTCAGCCTGCGGTTCCATCGTGTTTAGCAATTTTACCGGTATATTGGCCAGCTTGGCCGGAAGAATACAGGTTGGATGCAGAATTTTGGCTCCAAAATAGGCCAGCTCGGCAGCTTCATCAAAGTGGAGTTGGCGCACTGGAGTGGTGCCCTCCACAAAGCGCGGGTCATTGTTGTGCATTCCGTCAATATCGGTCCAAATCTGGATTTCATCGGCCTTCAAGGCTGCTCCCACGAGAGAAGCGGTGTAGTCGCTTCCTCCACGTTTGAGATTGTCTGTTTCGCCTTTTGCGTTACGACATATAAAACCTTGGGTGATGTAGATGGGCGATTTCGGTGTATCTGACAATTTCTTTTGCAGGTTGGAGGTGATGAGGTTGAGATCAGGTTCCTCAAATTCATCAATCACCATATAGTCGAGAGCCGGAAGCATTTCGGCGCTTATTCCGATGTGATGAAGATAATTTAGCATCAGCGCGGTTGACATCAATTCGCCTCGCGCCACAATAGTTTTCTCAGTGAGTTCGGTGAACGGTGCCTGAACTGCCGATGCGATATGGGCTAAGCTCTCACCGATAGCTTCAGAAGCTGCGAGGCGATGTTCATCATTGATAGAAAACAGACTGTCGATGACTGCATCATACTTCTGCGAAAGGCGGTTTAGAGTTTCTCCTGCACCGGCGAGATTGCCATTGCGCATATAGTCTGATATTTCCAGCAACTGGTTAGTGGTCCCCGACATGGCACTGAGCACCACGATTTTTTCTTCGCAGTCAGAAATCAATCGGGCCACTTCTTTAATGCGTTCGGCACTTCCTACTGACGTGCCGCCGAACTTCATGATTTTCATAATAGAGCAATAGTCTAAGTGTAATAACGCTTAATTTCAAATTGACTGCAAAGTTAAGCAAAAACTGACAAATTGATAAACTGAATTACTGCTTTCGTGCCAAATATTTAAGAATAAATTTTAAAAATAGTTGCAAAAAGCAATAACAAACGGCACCGAGACTGCATCCTGGTGCCGTTGATTCTTCGCCCCGGAATTACTGTTACATATCAAGCAAAAGCTTTTTCGCTTCAGGCTTGAGGATTTCGCTTACTTCGTAAGGACTCACGTAGGCATCGGTGGGGCCAAAAGAGTAGGGCAGGATATCATAAGGGTTGAAATGGAACACTATGGAGCCGTTGAGCAGATACACCATTGATGAAGAATTAATTTCCGGATTGCTGAGAAGGGCAGCTTTCAGGTCATCGGTACTCATGCTGTGGCTTCCGGCTATAGCATCCATTAATATAGGCAGCAGCTTTGATTCATAGCCCGTAGTGAAGAGATAGTCAACATTGACCATTTTGTCGGTTTCCAGAATGAAAGTGAACGGAGTGGATTTGGAGAATGGATGTGCTCCGCCAAGATATTCGGAAAAAGTCGCCGAATAAGTTACTGTTTGTTCGGTGCATTCAACAAGTTGCAGGCTACGGTTGGAATAATAGGCAAACATTGACATAGAGTCAGGCACTGACGTGATTTTTTGAGGCGTTCCGCCGAGCTGGAATTGAGCTATATCGGTCACGTCATTTGTAATGGCCTTATTGATGTCTCTATTGGCTTTGCTGTCAAAAGTATAATTTATGATAGTGTCACGCAGATTGTCAATTTTGTACTTTCCAAGTTCTTCCGGCCACTGGACCGAAGCGCTTACCGTAAGATATATCGTACCTATAATGGAGTCATCTGATTCAATACGGTAATTTTCCGATGCCGTCTTGATGGATTCTCTCAGTTCGAATTCGGAGATGATTGAATCGGCGTTTGTTGAGCGGCTCTCTCCGGAAGATTCGTTATTCAAGGCTGTGCCCTGACATGATGATGCCAAAAGAGCTAACGCCGCGGAAACGGTGAGTATGGCTGAAAAATGGTGATTGAACATATAGGTAAGTGCAGTTTATGAGTTGAAGTCAATGTGATTTCAGCGGAGCGAACGTTTTCGCGTGGAAAGCGTGTCGCAACTGATAATATGAATGCAAATATACTATGAAAAGTTCATTGTGCACTAATAAATGTTGCTGATTCGCAATAAAAAACGCGAAACTGCACAGATAATATGAAAATTTGAAAAAAAACCTTAACAGAGCTGAAGTTTGTTGACTAAATGTTTGAATCTTTGCAGTAAAATTGCTTACTTTGCACCGCAAAAACTAATTAATATTAATTTTAAAACTCAACATTATGTCAGAAATTGCATCTCGTGTTAAAGCTATCATCGTTGATAAACTCGGAGTTGACGAAAACGAAGTTACTGAAACTGCATCTTTCACCACCGACCTTGGCGCTGACAGCCTTGACACTGTAGAGCTCATCATGGAGTTTGAGAAAGAATTCGGCATCAATATCCCCGATGAAAAAGCCGAAACAATCCAGACTGTAGGCGACGCTATCGCTTACATCGAAGCAGCTGAAAAATAAACCATTAAAGGTTTCAAATGCACGTATTTCATGGTTATGGGATACGTGCATACTTACTTTTATGCTT
>ENA-ORCP01001846-ORCP01001846.1-human-gut-metagenome-genome-assembly--contig:-NODE-1846-length-17590-cov-2.585679_pt1 | contig 17590 bp, 13 predicted proteins | sample MGYA00242990_ERZ507991 | MGnify/ENA primary metagenome ERZ507991 (study PRJEB26167, sample SAMN06115496) | human gut metagenome | host: Homo sapiens | place: China:Henan | collected 2015-05-07... | reverse complement strand
TTGGGGTAGCTTTCTTCTGTATACATTCGTGAGGCTATGATGCGTATTCAGGGAAGGTGTTTTTGGGCTTTGTCGGGTACACCGATAGAAAATTCACTGACCGATTTGTGGGCTGTGATGAATTGGGTGAACCGGGGATTACTCGGATCACAGCGTTTTTTCCGCGATCATTTTATCCGTCCTATATTGGCCGATGTAGAAGGGCGGATGAGCGAAGCTTTGCGTAAACTGATCGCTCCGTATATTTTACGCCGTACCAAAGAAGAAGTGTTGGCCGATTTGCCGGATCTCACAGCCGAGTTGGTCGTTTGTGAACCCGAAGAGGAACAGCGGAAGGTATATGAAGAGGAACAGTCCCGGGTGAGAAATTATATCTTGAGTGAGAGAGAGAATCAAGGGGAATTACGAAGTGATTTTATGGTTTTAAAAGCTCTGATCCGATTACGTCAGATCGCCAATCACCCCCGTTTGGTCGAAACTGGGTATGAAGGAAATTCCGGAAAGTTTAGTGAGGTATTCCGTATGTTGGGAGAAGTGATTGCTTCCGGACACAAGGTGTTGGTTTTTTCTTCTTTTGTAAAATATCTTAAAATGGTAGCTGAAGAAACAATGGTCCGGGGATGGAAATATGCGATGCTGACAGGCTTGACTGCCGACCGGGAACATCTATCCCACTCAGGTGGTCGAAAAAAACATCGGCCGTTCGTTTTTGCGTGCGCAGGTGAGCGAATTAGGCTTGAATCTCACCGAGGCCGATTATGTATTTATTCTCGATCCTTGGTGGAATGTCGCTGCTGAAAATCAAGCCGTTAGCCGGGCTCACCGGATCGGGCAAAAACGGGCGGTATTCGTCTATCGTTTTATTACTGCCGGAACACTCGAGGAAAAAATTCTGGCTATCCAGGAACGTAAACAACGCCTTGCCGATTCTGTCATAACAGCAGCTACTTCCATCCCTTTGACAGATGAAGAATTATTGGAAGTGCTCTGAAGGGAACCTTGAATTTGGAGAAAAGAGTACGGGAGAATCAAAGTTGACTCTTCATTTCTATATTGTTTCTTCAAAAAAAGTTGAATTATAGGAGTTTATAAAGTTCATGAGGTTCATAAAGTCGATGGATCTCCTGCGAGCGCATTTTTGTACGGCACTGGGGCGGCCGGCCGGCACCGGAAGTTACGTTAATGAAAGTGCCCGCAGGGTTCAGGACTTTACGAACTTTAACGATTAATTATTCCTGCTTATTTGAAAGCCCCCAAGCCGAAAAGAGCGAAATCATACCGGATCGGATCGACCGGATCGAATTCACGAAGACGCCGGGTAAGCTCTTCGACAGCTTTGGCATCGTTTTGTTTACGGGTAAGCAGACCGAGTTCGCGGCTTACATGGCCCGTATGCAGATCTAAAGGGATCAATAGGGCGGAGGCCGGGATACCTTTCCATAGTCCGAAATCGATACCGCTGTGGTCGTGTCTCACCATCCAGCGAATAAACATATTCACTCTTTTGGCGGCTGAGCCTTTGTCTACACACGCGATGTGGCGGAGTACCCGGGGCTCGGCCGGAAGGGTAGTGAAAATCCGATACCAATGGCGTAATACCTCGAACATATCCCCGTGTATTTGCCAGGCGGTGGTGAAGACATTTTCCAACCCTCCTTCATGGCGGTAGATATGGGCTAAGGAACGTAAAAAATAACTACAGTCATAACCGTTGAAAGTGCGGTGTTTGAAATGTTCGAAACGGGCGAAATCGCTTTCCCGGGCATGCAGGACGAAGTCATAAGGAGCATAATCCAGGAGCTGCATGAGTTCCTTACACTTTTTTATGATGGTCGGACGTTGCCCCCAAGCCAGGGAGGCTGCCAGAAAACCGGCTATTTCGATGTCTTCTTTCTCTTCGAATAATTTAGGAATTTGAATGGGATCGGTATGGATAAAAAAATCGGAATGGCAATATTCCTGATATTTTTCATCGAGTAGTTGTTTTATTTCTAGTGATGTCATATTCGGTCGGGTTTGGTGGCTCTGAGCATTTCTCTTTTTCCGGGAGGTCCGGGCAGGCGTTTTAAGGTGAAACCGACTTCGCGTAAGGCTTGCTTGACTATCCCCTTGACACAATAAGTCACCAGGATTCCTCCCGGTTTCAATGCTTGGGCGAACCGGCTGAATACTTCCGGAGTCCAGAGATGGGGTTGCACTTCCGGGTTGAAGGCATCGAAATAGACGATATCGAATCGGGCCTGAAATTGTATAGACCGGAAATCTGCCCGGTATTTGTGTAAATGAAATAAAGGGGTAATCTGCTCTCCGCAATCCCAGGGGGCGTCGTGCAACATGGCGAATGATCCGGGATCGGCAGCGGGAAGTTGATCCGGATAATGAAGACGATTTATTTCTTCGGGCGGTAACGGATATTTTTCCACACTGTGATAATCGAGCGGGAGCTGGAGTTCTTCGCTCCGCAATAAGCTTAAATAAGCATTCAGCCCGGTTCCGAAACCGGCTTCCAGAATAGACAACGGGACTTCGGTGGGCGGCCGATGTTCCGGGGAGGTCAGATAAAAATCCAGTCCGGCCCGGATAAAAATATGAATAGATTCCTGAATCGCTCCGTGTACCGAATGATAATGTTCATTCAGTTCAGGAACATATAAGGTTATACTACCGTCTTCTGTTTGAATCAATTGATGTGGCATCCTTTCAACAGATTTCTGCTCTGAGTAAATTGACGAATTCGATAATATCACTTTCTGTCGTGTCGAAGGAGCAGACCCAACGTACTTCCGAGGCATTTTCATCCCAAATGTAAAAGAAGCATTCCGACTGTAATTTGGTTATTTTATCGCGGGGGATGATAGCGAATACTTCATTGCCTTGCACCTCTTGAGTGATGCGGATTCCCGGGATTTTAGCCGCTTCGTTGGCTAACATCCGGGCCATCCGGTTGGCATGTCCGGCGGTCTTTAGCCAAAGGTTGTGTTTCAGGACTGCCGAAAATTGGGCGGCGATGAAACGGGTCTTCGAGTGAAGTTGCATCAGTTGCTTACGGATATATTGTACCTCTTTGGCGACTTCCGGGTTGAAAAAGACGACAGCTTCTCCAAACATCATCCCGTTTTTAGTACCTCCGAAACTCAATACATCGATACCGACCCGGGAGGTGATGTCGCGGGGATCACATCCCAGATAGGCGACGGCATTCGAAAGACGTGCTCCGTCCATGTGTACATACATCCGATGGGCATGGGCATAATCGCAAATTTCTTTTAATTCGGCAGGAGTATAAACCGTCCCTAATTCGGTACATTGAGTCAGGGAAATCATTTTAGGTTGTGAGTGATGTTGTTCTCCGAAACCGTGCATGTGGTTTTGGATAAGACCGGTTGTCAGTTTCCCGTCGAAAGTTGGGACGGTCAGTAGTTTACAGCCCGATTGTTTCTCGATCGCTCCGCATTCGTCCACATTGATATGGGCGGTTTCGGCACATATAACGGCGTTATAGGAATGGGTGAAGGCAGATAGGCTGAGTATGTTTGCCCCTGTACCGTTATAGACGAAAAATACACGGATATTTTCTCCAAAAACATTTTTGAAATCCTGTATGGCTTTTTCAGAATAAACATCTTCTCCATAAGAATGCTGATGCCCATAGGCTGCCTCTTCCAGTGCTTTGAATACTTCCGGTAATACGCCTGAAAAATTATCGCTTCCAAAACCTCGAATCATGATAAAAATTAGAATTAAAGATAAAACGATTCAAAGATAATGAAATTAATCCCTAATCTCCAATCTTTCCCTTCTAATCCCTTTTTTTCCGGAGTATCCATTTTAGCATAACGATGAAAATTAAAAAAGAGGATACAAAGAGTAGAAAATGGCCGTATTTCAGGTCGGGGCGTTTATCGAGTATTCCGATCGCTCCGATAAACAGGCCGACCAGAAGTATCGCATAAGCGAGCCGTGAGGCTCCGTTCCGGAGCATTTTCCGGAATTCAGGAACATCCGTGATTTGTAACTCGTGTTTGATTTCGCCTTGTTTGAGTTTGTATAATATCTCGCTGATATCTCCCGGAGCGGTTTGCAGGAGGGTGGCATATCCTTTTAAGGTTTGGAAAAGCGAGGCGGCCATCTTTCGCGGAGAAAATTGAGTCATGACAACCTCTTTGGCGTAAGGGATGATGAGCTTGGCAAAGGGGATGTCCGGGTCCAGACGTTCGGCCACTTTCTGGATTGTGGCCAACGCTTTGGCCAGCATAAAAATACCGGTAGGCAGACAAAGTCCGTATTTGGTGATCAGGTCGATACAATCCTGGATCATCTTGGCGTAATTGAATTTCTCGATCGGGAGTTGGGAGAAGCGTTTAATCATTTGTTGCAGGCTGAAAATCAAATCGTCCCGTTGGTCGAAAAAACGTTGATCACAAAGCCGGATCATGGAGTCGGCCAGGCCGATAGGATCCCGGCGGGCGAAACCGATGGAAAGGTTGGCCAGAAAATCCATTTCCCGGGGACGGAGAGCTCCGACCATCCCGAAGTCGATAAAGGCAACCCGATTGCCCGGCAGGATGAATAAATTACCCGCATGAGGGTCGGCATGGAAAAAACCTTCCTTGAAGACCATGATCAGCAAGGCTTCCGCTCCGTTGAGGGCTATTTGTACCGGATCGAGTCCGGCAGCCTTCAGCTGAAGCGGATCGTCCGGCGACATACCGAAGATCCGTTCCATAATGAGCATCCGGTGGGTCGTATGTTTCATGTCGACATGGGGAATGTAGATCCGGGGATTGTCTTTGAATATATCCCGGAAACGCAGGATGTTCGTGGCTTCGTTATAATAATTCAATTCCTTGAATATGCTTTCGCCGAACTCGTCGACGACTCCTACGATATTGATGGCAGCCATTTCGGGGTATTCCAGGGCTAATTTCTTGGCCAGATAGCGCATGAGGTATAAGTCTAGTTTGATTTTCTGGTCGATATTCGGGCGTCGGATTTTGATCACGACGTCTTTCCCGTTTTTCAGACGTCCGGTGTACACCTGGCCGATAGAAGCCGAAGCGATACAATGTGGATTGAATTCTGAAAAAACATCCTTGATTTCGGCCCCTAATTCATCTTCAATCAGGCGGATCGCCAGATGGTCGTCGAAAGGGAGGGCATTGGTCTGTAATTTCTTCAATTCTTTTCTGAACCGTTCGGAGAGTATATCCGGCCGGTCGGCCAGGATCTGACCGAATTTGATATAAGTTGGTCCCAGATCCTCTATGGTCAGCCGCAGCCGTTCCTGGGTGGTATATACTGGTTTATGTTGGCGGATACGGCGCTTTCGGATACGACGCCCCAGAAAAGTATGGGAAATCATTTCCTTAAAACCGTGTTTGACCAGAATACTACCGATTTGAATGATTCTGGTGATCTTCAGATACCCTACGTATACATCTGTAATTCTCATTGCTCTTCGGGTTTAGAAGGTTGGGGAGGAAACGAAGAATCTTCCAGTAAAGCATTCAGCTTTTCTACAGCTGTTGTGAGTTGATCGAGGGTTTGAGTAAGCTTTTTATCCCGGCGGGGAGTGAATAACTGACGCAATAATAAAGTGCTGTTCAGCCCTTCCATAGCTCCTGCTATATGATCACTGAGCCGACGGGCTGCTTCCGGATCTTTATGAGTCTGTTGTTCGATAATTTTGGATACCTTTTCGATAAAAGCATCCCGGTCACTGAGCGAGGCATTGATGGAAGCCCGTAAAAGCAAGTATAATAAGTCATTTGTCATACCGATTACTTTAAGCATTGTCGATTGCAAAATATTAAACGAAAAAAGATGTGTTTAGTTGCAAAGAAGAAATTTTGCAGATTATTTTCTATTTTTGTAGGCTCTTAGAAATTTAAGATGATTTGTATATGGAGTGGATACATACTTTATTTTTCGGATCGGGAATCGGGCATTCGATTTTATTGGTAGCTATCGTTATCTTTATCGGGATATATCTGGGAAAAGTAAAAATAGCAGGTGTTTCTTTAGGAATTACCTGGATTCTGTTCGTCGGTATTATTTTCAGCCATTGGGGAATGCGGATGGATGCGCATGCTTTGCACTTCCTGAAAGAATTCGGACTGATTTTGTTTGTTTATTCAGTTGGTTTACAGGTAGGACCCGGTTTCTTCGCTTCTTTTAAAAAAGGCGGGCTTACCCTGAATTTACTAGCGGTATTGGTGATTGTATTGGGTGTTGCAATTACCTGTGTTTTATATGTCGTTACCGGTTTGCCCGTCACTACGATGGTGGGTATTCTCTCCGGGGCGGTGACGAATACGCCGGGCCTGGGGGCTGCGCAACAGGCTTATTTCGATATGACCGGTAAGGAAGGTACCGAAATCGCTATGGGCTATGCAGTGGCTTATCCTTTGGGTGTGGTGGGGATTATCGCAGCACTCATCCTGATTCGTTATATTTTCCGGATTTCTTTCGATAAAGAGACTGAATCTGCCCAAAGTCAGCTGGAAGAAAAGGAAGCACGGGCGACCCATGTTTCCGTCCGGGTGAAAAATCCGGCTCTGTTCGGTAAAGAAGTGGAGGCCGTCGCTACGTTGATCGATAAGAAATTTGTGATTTCCAGGGTGTTGCACGAGAACAATGATTTGGAGATCGCTTATTCACGCACACATCTACAGGCCGGAGATAAATTATTTATCATTGCTGCCAAGCAAGATATGGATGCGATAATCGCTTTTATCGGTGAAAAAATAGAGATGCATCGTTCTGAGTGGGAGAAGCTGGATTCCAAATTGGTTTCGAAACGTATCATGATTACCCGTTCGGAAATCAATGGAAAAATGCTGGCTCAACTTCATTTACGCGGAGGATTCGGTGTCAATATCACCCGGGTAAACCGGGCCGGAGTGGATTTGGTGGCTAGTCCGGGGTTGGAATTGCAGATCGGTGACCGGGTTACGGTTGTCGGAACGGAAGATAGTGTGAAAAGTGTAGAGAAAATATTGGGTAATTCACTCCGGAGGTTGCGGGAACCCAATCTGGTACCTATTTTTCTGGGGATCGCTTTGGGTATTTTGTTAGGGAGTATACCTTTTACTTTTCCGGGAATTCCGCAACCGGTGAAATTGGGATTGGCAGGAGGACCTTTGATTATCGCTATTTTGATCAGTAAGTTCGGACCCCATTATAAATTGGTTACTTATACGACGATGAGTGCCAACCTGATGTTGCGCGAAATCGGTATCTCTTTGTTTCTGGCCTGTGTCGGTTTGGATGCAGGGGTCGGATTTGTGGATACGGTGGTGAACCAAGGTGGTTTTGCATGGATCGGATATGGGTTTATCATTACCTTCGTGCCTCTGATGATAGTCGGCAGTATTGCCCGTTGGTGTTATAAGATAAACTACTTCACTTTGATGGGATTGATTGCCGGGAGTACCACCGATCCGCCTGCATTGGCTTATTCGAATGGTGTTGCCGGAAATGATATGCCGGCAGTGGGATATGCTACCGTTTATCCTTTAACGATGTTTTTACGCGTTTTAACAGCCCAGTTATTGATACTTATTTTGTAAATTTGCACAATCGTATATTAATTCAGTATTCCTATGTCTTACGGTATAGCAGATTTGAGTATAGTTCCCATGCGGAGTGAAAAATCGGAACGGAGTGAGATGGTTTCTCAGATTCTTTTCGGTGAGGTATTTGAAATACTGGAGGTGGATGAGAAATGGGTATATGTCAGGATGTTGCATGATCGTTACGAGGGGTGGATCGATCGGAAAATGTATCTTGAAGTCACCGAAGAATTTATCGGTAAATACAAAGCCGAGGTACCTGTATTGGCTACGGAAGTGTTTAATATAGTCGTGAAAGACGGTGATTACGGGAATAAATTGGTGGTTTCGGGTAGTGTATTTCCTTTTTTCGATGCCACGACCAAAAAGATGCAGATCGGAGGAGATACCTATACTTTGGTCAGTAAAATGAAAGATGTCGGCATCGATAGTTTGAGGGATCTGATTATCGGTTATGCCTTGATGTATTACAATACGCCTTATCTTTGGGGAGGACGATCACCCTATGGGATCGATTGTTCGGGGCTTTCCCAGATTGTTTACCGGATGGCGGGAATCGATTTGCCGCGGGATGCTTCGCAGCAGGTGACGCTCGGACAGAATTATTCCTTCCTCGAAGAAGCGATGCCCGGTGACCTGGCTTTCTTCGGAGACGAGACCGGAGCGATCACTCATGTCGGAATCATTTGGGAACAAAACCGGATCATCCATGCTTCCGGGAGGGTACGGGTGGACAAAATCGACCATCAGGGAATTTTCAACGAAGACTTGAAACGTTATACCCATAACCTGAAAGTCATCAAACGAATCCTGAACGATTAAAAGGCCATAAAGTCGAACCCTTTTAACTCATACAACTCTTCTAACTCTGTAACTCTGTAACTCTTTTAACTCTGTAACTCTTACAACTCTTTTTTTTCAAATCATTTCCCCCGCTTCCGGTCCGCAACAAAAAAGCAGATCCAGAATACTCAGATTCGGGGTAAATGGAAAACGGTCGCTGAAAGTCTGGCGGTAAGGTTTCGGGATATAATCACAACCGGGTTGTCTATGGGAAGCTTTGGGGTGGATAGCGTTACGCAGATCCCTGTAATTGATGTCCCCGATCGCGATATAATCCGTTGTAAGCCGGATATCCCGTTTCAGTTTCAGAAAATCCAGTATAGTCGTTAAGATGGCCAGGTTATGGTCGAAAAGATAAGTCTCCTGCTTTTCAAAAAAAGGCATTAAATCGTCGATATAATATTCGTAATAAGGAGAATTTTTGTAAGCCGATTCGATACCCCGGAAGTGTAATTTTTGCCAGGGAGTCGGATACACGATTTTCAGGTCCTTTATCAGGGTTTTGCTGTTGGCTTTGGCCACCGGGACGGTCAATGCGATCACGCCGTTTGCGGTCATGATTTCACAACGGTTACGGTAACTCTGTTTGCCGAAGTTTTCATATTGCTCGATATAGGTTACTTCTGCTTTTTTTAGACAAGAGAAGTAAGCTATCGGTGGAAAATAGGCTGTCGTTAATAAAAAAGGGTTCATAATAGATGTGCTTAATGAGCACAGGCAAAAATAGTAAAATATTTTTTGACTTTTCTGTTTGGTATATTTTTCCTCAATTTGTCGTAATAATTTAGCAGAAGTGTGTAAAAATTGTCATCTAAAAGTAACAAGTGTGTAATTTGCAAATTTTTGTCGTTAAAATATTGATAAAAATTTGTGAATATGCAGATTCCTTGCTATCTTTCGAATGCTGAATTGAACTGAACATAGCTACGTCTAATCGAGGATTTCTTTTCGGAATCGGAAAAAATAATTGCTTTTTTCCTCCGTTAACCGGAACATTTCCGCTGATAGAGCGTATAATGTTTGTTTGTATCCGGTAAAATAGCTGAAATAATAATATTTTATCGTAAACTTTGGTCAAGATTTTCAGAGATGTGAAAGGAAATTAATGAATAAAATGTGTGGGGTGTAGGTGCGATAGTATTAAGTGATGGATGAATAGGTGTGAATATTTTACCGGGGGAATATTTTAAACGGTATGAAATGAAATTTGATATCACAGTCAACGATCCTTTGCTGGAACCTTTTCTTCCTGTTATCCGGCGTCGCCATGAACGCAGTGTGCTGAAAGAGTTGGAATTTACCAACCGGAAAAAAAGACTTGCCGACATTTTTAATAATCATCTTTATTTTGGTTTGCACCGGCTTCCTGGAAAAGGTTGGGTATTCCGGGAATGGGCTCCTCATGCTACGGCGATTTATCTGATCGGAGAATCGAATGACTGGCAACGAAGGGAGAATTTTAGCTTCCACCGGCTGGAGGGAGGGGTTTGGGAATTGGAATTACCCGAAGAAGCCCTCTGGCATGGGATGGATTACAAGTTCTGGGTAGAGTGGCCCGAAGGAGGAGGTGAACGGATTCCCGGGTATGTAAACCGGGTTGTACAGGACGATCTGACTAAAATTTTTTCAGCGCAGGTCTGGCAACCCGAACAAGTCTACCGGTGGCGTTATTCCGGCGTAGGAAGAAGGGAGCATCCTTTGATCTACGAAGCTCATATCGGTATGAGCATGGAGAATCGCCGGGTGTCTACGTTTAATGAATTCCGGGCTTATGTATTGCCCCGGATTGTAGATCTGGGATACAATATGATTCAGCTGATGGGGATTCAGGAACATCCCTATTATGGTTCTTTCGGCTATCAGGTATCGAATTTTTATGCGGTCAGTTCCCGATTCGGAACACCCGACGACCTGAAACGTCTGATCGATGAGGCACATGGATACGGTATCGGTGTGATCATGGATCTTGTGCATTCTCATGCAGTCAAGAATGAAGCCGAAGGATTGAGTTGTTTTGCCGGAGATTATAACCAGTATTTTTATCCTGGTGAACGGGGTGAACATCGATTGTGGAATTCCCGTTGCTTCGATTATGGAAAAAATGAAGTGATCGGTTTTTTGTTGTCGAATTGTAAATATTGGCTGGAAGAATTTCATTTCGATGGCTTCCGTTTCGATGGGATCACCAGTATGCTGTATTGGGATCATGGTTTAGGGCGTGATTTTACGGAATACAAATTTTATTATGACGGTAATCAGGATGAAGATGCGATTACCTATCTGACTTTAGCCAATAAGTTGATCCATGAGGTGAATCCGGAAGTGATCACGATTGCCGAAGATATGAGCGGTATGCCGGGTTTAGCGATGCCTGTCGGCGAGGGAGGATTAGGTTTCGATTTTCGTATGAGCATGGGAGTACCGGATTATTGGATCAAATTGATCGAAGATAAAAAAGATGAGGAGTGGCATGTCGGGGATATGTTTTACGAACTGACCAACAAACGTCCGGAAGAGCATACCATCAGTTATGCCGAAAGCCACGATCAGGCTATGGTAGGGGATAAAACCATCTTTTTCCGTTTGGTCGACAAGGATATCTATACTTCGATGAGTGTTTTCGACCATAGCCTTCGGGTCGACCGGGGCATGGCGCTCCATAAAATGATCCGGCTGATGACGATAGCCACTGCCGGCGACGGATACCTGAATTTTATGGGGAATGAATTCGGCCATCCCGAATGGATCGATTTTCCCCGGGAAGGAAATAATTGGAGCTACGAACATGCCCGCCGGCTGTGGAGTCTGGTAGACGACAAGGATTTGCGTTTCCGTTTTCTGAACGAATTCGATAAAGCGATGATTTCTTTAGCAAAGAAAGACGGCTTTTTTAAACCTATCCCACTGCCTGTCGTAAGAGATAATGAGAGACAGATATTGGTTTTCCGGAGAGGCGCTTATCTGTTTGTTTTTAATTTTAATCCCCAAAGTTCATTCTCCGACTATCGGTTCGAGGTGGAAGCGGGAAAATATTTGCCGGTATTGGATACCGACAATCAGTTGTTCTCCGGTTTTAACCGGATCGACGACGGGCTGGAACATATTCCTTCCCGTACGGCTGTTGTCCTGCAATTGCAGGAGGAAAACTTTAAAATGAAAAAATAAAATAGATATAAAGACGTTATTATGGCTTATTTGAAATTTAATAAGGATGAATTGGTGAATCTGGAATATTCACTGAAGCGGGAAGTGTTGGCGACAAACCGGGCAGGAGGATATATGTCTTCTACTATTATCGGATGTAATACCCGGAAGTACCACGGATTACTGATATTGCCTATAGAAGAATTCGATGGGGAGAATCATGTGTTGCTGTCGAACCTGGACGAGACGGTCATCCAGCATGGACGTGAGTTTAATTTGGGTATCCATAAGTATCCGGGTAATTATGAACCCCGGGGACATAAATATATTGTCGATTTCGAGTACGAACCGGTATTTACCCTGACTTACCGGGTGGGAGGCGTACAGCTCAAAAAAGAGATTATTCTGGTACACAACGAACCTCAGGTCCTGATCCGTTATACTTTGCTGGATGCCCATTCCGATACGACGTTGAGATTGAAACCGTTCCTGGCTTACCGGAATATCCATTGCTTGTCGAAAGCGAATATGATGGTCAATACCAAATATCAGGAAGTTGAAAACGGGATCCGTTCCAAATTGTATAATGGTTTTCCATACCTGAATATGCAAATCAGCAAGAAGAACGAGTTTATCGCTACTCCCGACTGGTATTATAACATCGAATACATAGAAGAACAAAACCGGGGATATGATTTCAGGGAAGATTTGTTCGTACCGGGGTATTTCGAATTTCCGATAAAGAAAGGGGAAAGTGTGATTTTTTCTGCTTCTGTCGATGCGGTGTCTACCGGACGGTTGAAAACCAAATTCCAGAAATTGGTGGATAACAGGGCTCCCCGTAATAGCTTTGTGAGTTGTCTGAAATATTCGGCTTCCCAGTTTATCGTGAGAAGAGGAAAAGAAACCGAGATCATGGCAGGATACCCCTGGTTCGGAAGATGGGGAAGGGATACCTTTATTGCTTTGCCGGGAGTGACCCTGGCTGCGGCGAATGATGGCAGGACTTGTAAAGAAGTTCTCGACACGATGATCCGTCAGCTGAATAACGGTTTGTTCCCGAATATCGGTAAAGATAAAAATGCTTCCTACAATTCGGTCGATGCTCCGATGTGGTTTTTTAAAGCCGTTCAGGAGTATGGAGAAGCCGTTCAGGACGATGCTGCTGTCTGGAAGAGCTACGGGGCGAAGATGAAGGCCGTTTTGAAAGCTTACCGGGATGGAATCAACGAATATGTGAAGATGGTGGATAACGGTCTGATCTGGGCCGACGAACCGGGAAAAGCACTGACCTGGATGGATGCCATTGTCAATGGCGTACCGGTTACTCCACGCGGAGGCTATCAGGTGGAAATCAATGCTCTTTGGTATAATGCTATTTGCTACACCCTGAAACTGGCCGGGCAGGCCGGAGATAATAAGTTCGTGAAAGAGTGGAAAGATATGCCTGACAAAGTAAAAGAAAGCTTCCTGAAAGTATTCTGGAATGAAGAAAAAGGCTATTTGGCCGATTTTGTCAATGGAGGCGGACAGAATGTTTTTGTACGTCCGAACCAAGTCATCGCCTGTTCGCTCGAATATAGTCCGTTGTCGGACGAGATGAAACATGGCGTGCTCGATGTCGTGAAGAACGAATTACTGACACCGAAAGGCTTACGGACACTGGCACCTAAGAATCCGGCCTATGAAGGCACCTACGAAGGAGATCAGGCAACCCGGGACAGAGCTTACCATCAGGGAACGGTTTGGCCTTGGCTGCTCGGACCTTATATCGAAGCTAATTTCCGGCTTTATGGGAAAAAATTTGCGAAAACAGCCCGCGAATTATTGGCCAATTTCGAAGAAGATATGACTGTGTATGGGGTTTGTTCTATCGGGGAAATTTATGACGGAAATCCTCCTTATACTCCGAATGGGTGTATATCGCAAGCCTGGAGTGTGGGGGAGATTCTGAGAAGTATGGCTTTGCTGGAGAAGTTTTGTAAAGATGATAGATGACAGATGATAGATGGGGAAGAGGCAGACGAGAGGAATGAAGTGGAAAACTTCGGATAGGGAAACACGATAAGGGGAAGGAAGGTTTCGCACGATTGCAAAAAAAATTAATTATAATTATATGAAAACTAGAGTATTGATGTTTGGCTGGGAGTTTCCACCTCATATTGCCGGAGGATTGGGAACTGCATGTCTGGGATTGACCCGGGGATTGGCTAAACAAGGAGTTGAAGTGCTCTTCGTCATGCCGAAAGCGAGCGGTGATGAAGATCAGAGTGCTGCCAAAATTATTAACGCCAGTGATGTGGAGTCTTTGTACCAATACCATGATGTGGAGGAATATTGGAAAAATATCAATTTCCTGGAGGTAGGCTCTAATCTGATGCCGTATATGGATCCCGAGACATTTACCCGGGAAGTGAATAAGAGTGTTCTGGAAGGAAGCGAAGAAAATCGGATTGAATTTAAGAACAAATATCAATTTTCCGGTAAATACGGGGCTAATCTGATGGAAGAAGTGGCTCGTTATGCTCTGGTTGCTGCTACGATTGCAGGACAACAACAGTTCGATGTGATCCATGCTCACGACTGGTTGACCTATGCTGCGGGTATCGCTGCTAAAAGAGTGTCCGGTAAACCTCTGGTGGTACACGTACATGCCACTGAATTCGATCGTAGTGGTGAGAATGTGAACCAAACGGTCTATAACCTGGAACGGCAGGGGATGCTGGAAGCCGATCGGGTGGTGACCGTCAGTAATCTAACCCGGAATATCGTCATTACCCGCTATGGGATTAATCCGGATAAAGTGGTGACGGTACATAATGCCGTTGATTTTCAGTCGTATTCCGAAATGGAAGTCGAGAGAGGGGTAAAAGAAAAGGTCGTGACCTTCCTGGGACGGATTACTTATCAGAAAGGACCCGAATATTTTATCGAGGCAGCGAATAAAGTGCTGAAACGTTATCCGAATGTACGTTTTGTCATGGCAGGCAGCGGGGATATGATGAACCGCTCGATCCGAAGGGTGGCTAAACTGAAGATTGCAACGAAATTTCATTTTACAGGTTTTTTACGTGGCCAGGATGTGCAAAAGATGTTTGCCCACAGTGATGTCTACGTGATGCCTTCGGTATCCGAACCTTTCGGGATTTCTCCGCTGGAAGCGATGCGCTCGGGGGTACCTACGATTATCTCTAAACAATCGGGAGTGGCCGAAGTGTTGAAACATGCGATCAAGGTTGATTTTTGGGATGTCGATGCCTTGGCGGATGCTATCTATGCTTTGCTGGCGTATCCGGCATTAGCTGAATTTGCAGCTAAATACGGCTTGAATGAGGTGAATACTTTAAAATGGGAAAATGCAGCGTATCTCTTAAAAACGATTTACGAAGAATTAAAAAGATAAAACAATAACAATTAAAATATGACTACTATGGATAAGAAAACGTTGTGTTTGTATTTCCAGGTGCATCAACCGATACGTTTAAGAAAATATCATTTTTTCGATATAGGCAAGAATAGCGATTATTACGACGATTTTGCCAATCGTACGATTACCCGTAAAGTGGCCGACCGTTGCTATTTACCGGCCAACCGGATGATGCTGGAGCTGATTCGGAAATACGGAAAGAATTTTAAAGTGAGCTTTTCTATCTCCGGAATGGTTATCGAACAATTCCGTGAATATGCCCCTGAGGTTATCGATAGTTTTAAAGAATTGGTGGCTACCGGATGTGTCGAAATATTGGCCGAAACTTATTCCCATTCCTTGGCTTCGCTGGTGGATGAAGGCGAATTTAAAAAACAGGTGAAACAACATGCTGATCTGATGAAAGAATTATTCGGGGTGAAACCGGTGACTTTCCGGAATACCGAACTGATCTATTCCGACGAGATTGGTGAGATGGTTGCCCGGATGGGATATAAAACGATGCTGACCGAAGGAGCACGGCATATCCTGGGGTGGAAGAGCCCGGATTATGTCTATACCAATTCGATTAATCCGAAATTGAAGCTGTTGCTGAAAAATTTCAGACTAAGCGACGATATCGCTTTCCGTTTTTCCGATAAAGGTTGGGATCAATGGCCGCTGACTGCCGATAAATATGCTTCCTGGCTGAATGCTGCTGACGGAGAGATTGTCAATCTTTTTATGGACTACGAAACTTTGGGAGAACACCAGGGAGGCGATACCGGGATTTTCGATTTTATAGCAGCTCTGCCGGCACAGATTTTTGCTTCTACCAATTTTGAATTTCTGACTCCTAAAGAGGCTGCCGCAAAACATCAACCGGTAGCTCCTTTGCATGTCCCTTACCCGATCTCATGGGCCGATGAAGAACGGGATGTCACTGCCTGGTTGGGAAATGAATTGCAGAATGAAGCTTTCGAGGAGCTTTATAAAATGAAAAATAAAGTCAATGCGCTCAAAGATCCGGTACTTACCCATGATTTCGATTGCTTACAGGCTAGTGACCATTTCTATTATATGTGCACCAAGCTATTTTCTGATGGAGCGATACACCAATATTTTACTCCCTACGACACTCCTTACGAGGCATTTATAAATTATATGAATGTGCTGAGCGATTTTATACGGAGGGTAGAAGAAGAAACGGACCGGAAGAAGACAAGACATCCGAAAGAAGAAAAAGAACCGAAAGAAACCCGGAAAGTAATCGAAGTCCCGGAAACTTCGAAGGAAGAAACTCCAAAGACCGGGAGTGAGAAGAAAAAAGCAAGAACGACGACCAAAAAGAAATAAGCTTTTCGGGCTAAGCCGGAAAAAGATCGGTATAATTAGTCCGTAAAGTTCTTCAGGTTACTCCTTCGTTGCTTCAAGTTCATAAAGTGTGTAGAACCTGCGGACGTCTTCTTTATGGGACTTTCGGGTCCGGTCGGCCGTAGAGAAAAGTGCCCGCAAGGTCCGGGGACTTAATAAACTTGATCGCTCATGAACTAAACCGATTCAGGAAAGGCATTGCAGGAACAATGAATTTCCTGAATTTTGATTTTTTAGGTTTTGATTATCAACTTTTTGGATAAAAATATGTACCTTCGGGGCTCATTTAACACACGCAAAAGTAATATGGATAACAATAAATTGAAGAATCCCGCTTACCTTTTTGAAGTAAGTTGGGAAGTTTGTAATAAAGTGGGGGGAATTCATACGGTGATTTCGACCAAAGCCCTCAATATGGAAAAAGAATACAGCAGTAGTCATATTTTAATCGGCCCCGATGTCTGGCGTTATACCGAACAGAATCCTGAATTTATCGACGATCCCCGTTTGTTCAGGTCCTGGCGGCAGAGAGCAGCCCAGGAAGGCTTGCGTATTAAAGTAGGACGGTGGAATGTGGCTGGAAAACCGATTGTCATCCTGGTTGATTTCAGTACGTTCATTACGCAGAAAGATGAAATTTTTGCTTCTTTTTGGGAAAAATATAAACTCGATTCGATTAGTGGTCAATGGGATTACATCGAACCGGCCCTGTTCGGATATGCAGCAGGGAAAGTGATCGAGAGCTTCGTTCGCTTTAATTCTTCTATCCGGCAGCGGATTATCGCCCAATTTCACGAATGGATGACGGGAGCCGGATTATTGTATTTGAAAAGTGCGATGCCTCAGGTGGGATGTGTATTTACCACTCATGCCACCGTGTTGGGCCGTTGTGTAATTCGAAGGTCTTTCCATCGCCACGGAAGTTTCCGGCAGTGTAAACTACGAAGTCTCCCAAATGTTTGGTACGTCCTACCAATTTGAGGAACAGGGTGGAAGTGGTGATGTCCATCTGGAATTGGTTCTTTGCAAAATTGCCGCTTCCGCGTTGTGGTATCAATGCCGGATAGAAATCTACATCATTAACGATACCGTTAAAATCATACTCTGCCGTTGCACGAACGTATCCTCCGATGCCGAGGGCGAATTTCCCTTTCTGGTCAGTGAGCAGGAAGCGGGGAGCATTCGGGTCGTGGAAACGCATCTGCGAACGGTCGTTCATGATTCGGATGATTTCATCTCCTGCTTTGTT
>ENA-ORCP01001844-ORCP01001844.1-human-gut-metagenome-genome-assembly--contig:-NODE-1844-length-17622-cov-61.535081_pt1 | contig 17622 bp, 13 predicted proteins | sample MGYA00242990_ERZ507991 | MGnify/ENA primary metagenome ERZ507991 (study PRJEB26167, sample SAMN06115496) | human gut metagenome | host: Homo sapiens | place: China:Henan | collected 2015-05-07... | reverse complement strand
ATGTGCTTTCTCAGTCAGAAACAGGAGTGTTTTCCTTTTGTCCGTTTCAGACTGAACACGGCTTATCAGCCCTTGATGTTCCATTCTTTCCAGCATCGTCGTAAGAGATGTTATCGCTAATCCGCATTTGACCGAGAGTGACCTGATTGAGATTCCATCCTCCTGCCACAGCACATAAAGAATGCGCCCCTGGGCTCCATTGAACGCATCAATATTCTTTTCGCTGAGAATCTTCTCAAAGATTCGGTCTCCAAGCTGTTTTATTTTGGTAACAAGAAATCCGCCGTTCATTTTCATGCAAATGCTCCTATATAGTAGTTTGCTTCAAATAATACCATATAGGAGCTTTGTTGTCAAGAGGCCGTATGTCTAAAACATCCGGCGAGTTTTTCATAGCCTGCGCTTTTTGTGTTCTTTCCGCCCGAAAGCATTGACGCACCGCGCCGAATCCTGTATCATGAAGCTGTTCATTCGGCTGTTTTCGCCCGTTTGGGCATTGTGCATATTATGAAAGGAGTCCTTTCCTCATGGCGATGAATTTGACTCAGAAAATCCTGTCGGCGCACCTGCTCAGCGGTGAACTGATTCCCGGCTCGGAAATCTCCATCCGCATTGACCAGACGCTGACGCAGGATTCCACCGGTACGATGGCGTACCTGCAATTCGAGGCGATGGGCGTCAAGCGCGTCAAGACAAAGAAGTCCGTGGCGTACATTGACCATAACACGCTGCAAACTGGCTTTGAAAATGCGGATGACCACTATTACATCCAAACGGTGACGAAAAAGCATGGCATTTACTGCTCTAAGCCCGGCAACGGCATCTGCCATCAGGTGCAGCTGGAGCGCTTCGGCGTGCCGGGCTACACGCTGCTCGGCTCGGACAGCCATACGCCCACGGGCGGCGGCATCGGGATGCTTGCCATCGGCGCAGGCGGACTGGATGTTGCGGTCGCGATGGGCGGCGGCGCGTATTATCTGGCGTGCCCGCGTGTCGTCGGCGTGCGCCTGCATGGCAAGCTGTCCTACGGCGTTGCGGCGAAGGACATTATTCTGGAAGTCCTGCGCCGGCTGACCGTCAAGGGCGGCGTCGGCAAGGTGATGGAGTACATCGGCGACGGCGTGAAAACGTTGAGTGTCCCGGAGCGTGCGACGATTACGAACATGGGCGCGGAACTCGGCGCAACGACCTCCATCTTCCCGTCGGATGAAGTGACCCATGCGTTCCTCAAAGCCCAGCAGCGCGAGCAGGACTTCGTGCCGCTGTCCGCAGACCCGGATGCGGCGTATGACGAAATCCTCGACATTGATTTGACCGCGCTTGAGCCGCTCGTCGCGAAGCCCCATATGCCTGACATCGTGGAAACCGTCAAGCAGTGCGGCCCGATTAAGGTCGATCAGGTGTTTATCGGTTCCTGCACGAACTCTTCCTATACCGACATGATGCGCGTCGCCCGGATTTTGAAGGGCAAGACTGTGCACCCGGACGTGAGCCTTGTCATCGGCCCCGGATCGAAGCAGGTGCTGACGATGCTGGCACGCAACGGCGCTTTGGCGGACATGATTGCGGCGGGCGCGCGCATTCTGGAATCCGCTTGCGGGCCGTGCATCGGCATGGGGCAGTCGCCGCGCACGAACGCTGTCTCCGTTCGCACGAACAACCGCAATTTCTACGGCCGCAGCGGCACAAAGTCCGCCGGTATTTACCTGGTCTCCTGCGAGACGGCGGCTGTCACGGCGCTGACTGGCGTGCTGACGGATCCGCGCTGCCTTGACATTGACCTCGACATCCCGATGCCGGAGACGTACACCGTCAACGACAATCTGGTCATTCCCCCGGTCGCGCCGGGCGAAGAGGACACGGTGGAGGTTGTCCGCGGCCCGAACATTCAGCCCTTCCCGCTGGGCAAGCCGCTGGCGGATGCCATTTCCGGCAAGGTGCTGCTGAAGATGGAGGACAACATCACCACCGACCACATTGCGCCATCGGACGCGAAGCTCCTGCCGTTCCGCTCGAATGTGCCGTACTTGTCGGACTTCTGCCTGACGCCCGTGGACGCGACGTTCCCGGCGCGCGCGAAGAAGGAAGGCGGCGGCATCCTCGTTGCGGGCATGAACTACGGGCAAGGGTCGAGCCGCGAACACGCCGCGCTTGTCCCGCTGTATCTGGGCATCCGCGCCGTCGTCGCGAAGTCCTTTGCCCGTATTCATCAGGCGAACCTTATCAACAATGGCATTCTTCCGCTGACGTTCCAGAATGAGGCGGATTACGACCGCATCGCGCAGGGCGACACGCTGAGCCTGCCGAACGTCCGCGAGACGGTGGAAAGCGGCAGCGACACGTTTGTGCTGCACAACGACACAAAGGACGAGGATTACATTGTGCTGATGCCGCTGACCGCGCGCCAGCAGGGCTGCATCCTCTATGGCGGACTGCTGAATTATACAAGAGAGAGCGCAAAGACGGAATAAGATAGTTTGTCCCCCGGAAGTATGGGCTTCCGGGGGATTTTGCGTTATTATTTCAGGGGGAATGGAGAGACTTGCGAAAATCTGCTGCTTTTGCTACAATCAAGGGGGAAGGAGGCTGTCCTGATGAAAAATATCAAGTACACCGTCACGCATCCTATCTTTGTGTTCATGAAGAAGCATTTTTGCCCGCACTGCAAGGCAGCACTCACAGTGGAAACGGCGCATCATTTGGTGAACTCCCGTTCCGAAGAAGCGAAGAACTACGATTTTTCCACGGAAGACGGCAGGATGATTGGCACAGTTGACTTCCGCAATCCGTATTTTGCCTGCCCGAACTGCCATGCGGAGTTTTCTGTGGAAGAATTGTGGAAAATGGAGAAGGGAAAAAGGGCAAGCAGATAACGCAGGTGAATTGAAAAAATCGTATGAAGCACAAAACAGCCGGGGACTGCTTTTCCAGCAATCCCCGGCTTTCGTAATTCCTATGAATTTTTACTTGACTTCCAGCAGATTCTTGCATTCCGCGAACGCGCGGCGGCCAATGATTTCAATCGTCGCGGGCAGGGTTACGCTCTTGAGCTTCGTGTTGCCCTCAAACGCCTGCGCGCCGATTTCCACCACCGGCAGACCCGCCACCGTGTTCGGAACGGTCAGCGTCGATGCCGTGCCGTTGTACTTGACGACCACAATGCCCGTCGAGTCGTCACGAACCGCGAACACGAAGTCGCCTGTCACGGTGAATGCCTTGTTGACAGATTCCAACTCCGTATTGCCGGACAGCGCCTTAATCGTGATGGTGTAGTCGCCCGGCTGCAGCAGCTTCAGACCCGGCACCGTGTAGTTCAGCGCCGCCGTTTCGCCCAGCAGCGCAGCTGTGCCGTCGGGTGTGGTCAGCAGCAGCTGATACTTCGCTGCGCCGCCAGCAGCCGTCCACGTCACCGTCAGGTCGTCGCCCTGCTTCGCGGCAGGAACGGTCACAGTCAGCGGATCGTCGGTCACATACAGCGTCAGGGACTGCGCCGGGGAAAGTTCGCCAGCGGTCGTTCCGTAGTAGGGCTTGAACTGAAGCGTGCGGACACCGTTGCCGCTGCCCAGCGAAGCGAAGGCGCGCTCGATAACCGTCACATCGCCAGTCGTCGGGTAGCTGGTATTTGCCTTGCCGTCCACATACAGGACGACCTTCGTCGCGTTCTTGGTGTTGACCGTGAACGTCACCGGCACATTCAGCTTCACGCGGCTGGGATTCATGGTGAAGTTGACGACTTCCGGCTTGTTGACCACGGTCGTCGTCAGTGTAATCGTGTACGCCTTAAACTTTTCGCCCGCCGTCGTGCCGTTGTAAGGCTGGAACTGAATCGTACGGACGCCGCCATTATTCCCCAGCGACGAGAACGACATCGTGAACTCGTACTTCGACATGCTGGTCGTTACGTCCTCAAAGCGGCGGTTCACCTGCCCGTCGACATACATCAGCAGCTTCGTTGCGTTGTCCAGATAAACAGTGAATTTAATCTGCTCGCCCAGCACCGCGGTCGTCTTGTCAATCTTGACATTCGCAATCACGGGGGCAGCAGACGAACCGCTCATCAGGGAAATGGTCGTTGCGGTGGTCTTGTCGCCGCCGACTGCGCCGTTGTAGGCTTGGAACGCAATGGTACGCTTGCCCCCATTGTTCCCCAGCGAAGAGAACGCCATGGTGAAGGTGTATTCCGTCATATCAGGGGTGATGTTCTCGAAGCGGCGGTTGACACTGCCGTCGATGTACATCAGCACCTTCGTGGCGTTCTTGATGCGCAGGGTGAAGGTGATGTTTTCGCCCAGCGTCGCGTTCGGATTGCTGATTTTCAGCAGCTCAACCCGCGGCTTGTTCGCCACGCTGATGGTAATCGTCTTGGTGTCGGACATAGCGCCGGGCGTGTTGCCATTGTAGGGCTGGAACGCCACCGTGCGCACGCCGCCGTTTGAACCGAGCGTCGAGAAGGACATCTGGAATGTCGTCGCGCCGTCCTTCACGTCGTAGATGTAGCGGTTCAGCTTGCCATCAATGTAGACACGCATCTTCGTCGTGCCCTTGGTGTTGATGGTGAAGGTGATGGTTTCGTTCAAATCAACCGTGGATTTGTCCAAACTCCAGCTGGTCACGGTCGGCTTGTTCGGGCTTTCGTTTGCGACAGTCACAACACGTTCGGAGGTCTTTTCACCCGCCGTCGTGCCGTTATAGGCTTGGAACGCAATGGCGCGCTTGCCCCCATTGCTTCCCAGCGACGAGAACGCCATGGTGAAGGTGTATTCCGTCATATCGGGGGTGATGTCCTCGAAGCGACGGTTGACACTGCCGTCGATGTACATCAGCACCTTCGTGGCGTTCTTGATGCTCAGGGTGAAGGTGATGTTTTCGCCCAGACCCACGGTCGTCTTGTCGATATTCTTTACCGTTACCTGCGGCTTGACAGACGGCTTCGTCAGCGTAATCGTTTGTTCAGCGGACTTTTCGCCGGGCGTATTGCCGTTGTAGGCTTGGAACGCGATGGTGCGCTTGCCCCCCTTGCTCCCCATCGAGGAGAAGGACATGGTAAGCGTCGACGTGTCAGTGGGCACGTCGTAGATGTAGCGGTTGACGCTGCCGTCAATGTACATCAAAATTTTGGTGGCGTTCTTCGTGTGGATGGTGAAGGTGATATTCTCGCCCAGCTCCGCCGTCGCCTTGTCCATTTCGAACGTCGGTTTGCCCGGAATAATCACATCCGCGCGGTCGATGTTTTCGAGGTCATCCGGCACGTCCGTAGGCGCGGGGGTCGACGCGGGTTCCTCGGTCGGCTCAACAGCGGGCTCTTCGGTCGGCTCAACAGCAGGCTCTTCAGTCGGCACGACAGCGGGCTCTTCGGTCGGCACGACAACGGGTTCCTCAGTCGGCTCAACAGCGGGTTCTTCGGTCGGCACGACTGCAGGTTCCTCGGTCGGCTCAACAGCGGGCTCTTCGGTCGGCACGACAACAGGCTCTTCAGTCGGCACGACAGCGGGTTCCTCGGTCGGCACGACAACAGGCTCTTCAGTCGGGACGGGCGTAGGCGCAGAGGTCGGCACGGGCTCTTCCGTCGCAGCCGCAAGCACCAGCAAGGCACTGGGCATTTCCACGCCGCTTGCGAAAACACCGGTGTGACGTTGATTCTCAATGCCCTCTTCCGGCACGGGATGCACTGCATCCGCCGCCAGATAGCCATATGCAACGCCAGCCGTCTGGTCATACACGCAGACGGAAATCCGTTCATTCAGCTGACCCTTCTGCGGACGATGCGTCACATACACCACGCCGGTTACACGACCAACCAGCTCATCGCCCGTCGGATTCAGGTACAGCTGTGCGCTGCTGAACGTCGCGGCAAAGCCGGAGTCAAAGAACTCGTTATCCAGCACGGAGCGGCTGTAATCTACGGCTGCTTCGTCCACGATTTCGGGTGCTTCCGTTACCTCGGGAACATCCGTCGTTTCGGGGATTTCCGTTGCTTCGGGAACATCCGTCGCTTCGGGAACATCCGTTGTTTCGGGGATTTCCGTTGCTTCGGGAACATCCGTCGCTTCGGGGATTTCCGTTGCTTCGGGAACATCCGTTGCTTCGGGAACATCCGTTGTTTCAGGAACATCCGTTGTTTCAGGAACATCCGTCGCTTCGGGGATTTCCGTTGCTTCGGGAACATCCGTCGCTTCGGGGATTTCCGTTACCTCAGGAACATCCGTTGCTTCCGGTGCTTCCGTCGGCACGACCTCAACCGTTTCCGTCGGCGGAGTTTCCGGCTCTTCTGCAGCCGCCGTCAGCACTGTTCCCATACTGCCCGTCACCATGAATACAGCCAGCAGGAAAGACAATGCCTTTCGCATCCACTTTTTGTCCTTCATCGTCCTCACTCCTTGTTCCGTGCAATCTTCCGGCACGACGTATGGTTGTGCCAGTGGCAAGAGACTGCTGCTTTCCATTTTCTTTTCGCGGCGAGCTGCAGTGCTTCCGGTGGATATAGCAATCTCTTTCCCAATTCCAGCTATATTGTAACAAATTACAAGTCGGCTGTCAATACTTACCGCGCAGAAAGCCGCATTTTATACAAAAATCAAGGCACTTTCTCTGCATCTGTCTTGCAGAACTGATTTTTCCATTGCCGAATTGCCGTGGTCGGCAAATCAATTTGCGTCTCCCATGCGGAGCAGATTCGCTCCTCCAGCACATCCAAATTCCCGCCGCGGGGCAGGACGGGCAGCTTCGTGTCCTTCGCGATTTCACTTGCGCGGTTGTCTACCGCCAGGATCAGGCTTCGGCAGCCCATGTTCATTGCGTGGATGCCGCCGTGCAGCCGCGTGCCAACGTAGTCAATCCCGCCTGACGCCAAAAGCGCTGTGTAATCTCGCAGATTCGGCTGAATCAGGTGCAAATTCTGCGTCACACGCGCATCCATTTGGCGCAGGCAGGCGTAGTCCTCAACTGCTTGCAGCCACACATACACCTCGCGATAGTGCTTTTGCAGCATGGTCAGCATCTGAGCATCCTGCTCCGGGCTGCTACGGTAGTCCGTCAGCGTTGTCACGACGCGCTCCGCCTTGTGCGTCGGAATCTGCGCGCATTTGTCGTCTGTCAGCCCCCACATTGTCGGACACGCCGTATTCAGCACGTTCGTGATGCCCAGCTTCAGCAGGCGCTGGCGCGTGTATTCGTCGCGCACCGCGTGCAGGTACTGCCCATCCAGCAGCGTTTTTAGAATCCGCTTCGTGTACCCTGTCGGCTCGTCCTGGTATTGATACCACCCCGCGCCCAGCAAAATGACATGCGTGCGCTGAAATTTCTCACGAATCAGGCGGAAATTCAGCAGCTCCCGCTTGTGCAAATCGCCGCAGCGCATCATCACCGCGTCGCGCAGGCGGATATTCCACATCCTTTGGCGGCGCATGTCCGAGGAAAGCAGGTTTGTCCCGCAGACAAATGCGTAATCCGCACTGCCGACGTGCTTCATCGATACCTTCGACAGCCTGTCCCGAACCGGCACGGCGACGGACAGCTGCACAGGAAAGCAGTCGTGCAGCACATGCTCGCAGGCGTTTCGGATGATGAAATCTCCCTGATTCGCTGTTGAGATGGTAGGGTCAAAACGCACAATTTTGCGGCAGTGCTGCATTTCCTGATCGATCATGCCTTCTTCCTCCATTTGCGCAAGAAACTCCGCCCTTTTTCAAGCATCCAGCGATATTCTGCCGTCCGTCCCAGCGCCAGCGTGTACAGGAGCGCTGTCACCGCCGCGCAGGTGATGCCCTTGATGATAATCCACATCAGCGTATGCCCCATCCGCGCGCACAGCAGCAGCGACAGCAACATCACCGCGCCGTTGAGCAGCAGCAAGCCTCCCTGCGCCTTGAAATACGCGGCAGCGCTGCGCCCGAAGGTGCGATGGAACAGCACTTTCGGCTCATACCAGAAGATGGTGCAGAGCCGCGCCAGCCCTGTTGCGCCGATGATGCCCGCCACGCCGAAGAAGTGCCCCAGCAGGATGGACAGCAGGATGTTGACCAGCGCCGTCATAAACATAACATATTTCATTTGCCGAAAAAGCCCCAGCGTTTCGCGGTACATCCACACAGGCGCGACGATGGTGCTCAGGTAGAACGTGAACAGCACCGCCGCCACTGTCCCTGTATCCATCAGGTATTCTTCGCCCACCCAAATCGGGATGAAATCCTGCACAACCGCGCCGTATGCGGCGACGCAGAAGCCTGTAATTGCCCCGAAGAGGATAATCAGGTTGCGGAACATGGCGTATGACTTTTCCGAATTCTTCTCGGCATTCAGATTTCCCAAGCTGGCGGAAATGCCGGTAATCACGATGGAAACGAATGTCGTCACATACGTCGTCAGCGACGCGTAGTTGGAGTAGTAGCCGACGAACACCGTGCCCAGCATGACGGAAATCAGAATGTTGTCCGTGTTGTTGATGAGTATTGTCGCCAGCTTGTAGAGAAACATGGAGCGGATGTTGTCGTTCAGCTCCTGCTTGCGGTGCATCGGCTCGTGTTTCTGCTTTTCCCGCAGGAAGGGGTACATCTTATCCGCTAAATGGCTCAGCACCGCGTTCTGCAGGAGGGTGCAGGCGATCTGAATCAGCAAATAGCCAAGATAGCTGCCCCAAATCAGCAGGCACGCCATCTGCGCCGCATACTGCACCACCAGCGCCGCGGCGGAAACCATGTTTTGCAAATATGCCTTCTGGTCGGCCTGAATCAGCGTCGTTTTGTAGATGACCAGATAGGATGCCACGGAGTTCGCCAGGTACAGCACATAGTAGACGATCAGCTGCGCCATCGGCAGCTCACTGCTGATGATGAGCGGCAGGAAGGGGATTACCGCCGCGCCCAGCAGCGCTACCGCCAGCGCAATCAGGCGGTAAATGCGACGATAATAGCCCAGCAGGTGCTGGATTTCGCCCGTGTCGCCCCGGTGCAGCGGTGCGTACAGGCTGTACACCAGCACGTTGCCCACGCCAAGCTCCGCCAGTGACAGCATGGCAAGAATGTTGCTGTACAGCCCGTTGACACCCGTATAATCCGCGCCCAGCCGGCGCACAAACACCGTTCGCACGGCAAAAGCCAGCAGCAGCGTAACCACCTGCCGTACTGCGCCTACACCGATGTTGCGTGCCGTGTTTTCGCTCCTTGATGCTGTGTTCATGATTCCTCTCCGCCTGTTTCGCCCGTCTGCTCCTGCGCCGCGCCCTCCGGCTGCCACTTGCCCAGCAGTCCCAGAAACAGTATGTTCAGGAAAACGCCCTCCGTGTTGATGCACAGGAAATACAGCAGGAAAACGCCCAGCACATACAGCAGACGCGCCTTGGCAAATTTGGTGCGGATACCGCGGTACGTCAGCCACAGCCAAACTGCCGGGAGAATCAACCCTGTATCCATGACGAAGGCGGCAAAGCCGTTGGAAATATTCTGCACCCTGTGTTTCAGCAGAATTTCCGCCTTCCGCTCCGAGAAAACGCCCTGCCCCGCAATGGGGGATTCCAGCCCGATTTCAAAGCCGCTGAAGGTGTCGTTCCACCGTGTGTAGAATGAACCGCCGGAATTTCGTCCGATAATCTTGTTTTCCACCACGCCCGTGGCAGACTCGATGACAAACAGCAGTACCAGCCCAATGAACGCCGCCATCTTGATGCTGCGCGCCATTTTCCCGCCCTTTTTGCGGAATGCCACCGTCAGCAGCACAACGCCCAGACAAATAAAGCCTGTTGTGGACAGCGTGCTGAGGATGGTGACGATCAGCAGCGCAATTGCCCAGCAGTATTTCTTCTTGCTCATGCCCATGCGCGTTTCGTCGCTCATCAGGAACAGCAGCGCGAAGTTCAGGAAAATCTGGTGGCTGCCCGGCTCGTTGAACATGCCCGCATTGCGGTGGAAAACCGGGATGTTCAGCCAGCCTAAGGTGAAATAAGGCGTCAGATAAAATCCGTTGACGCTGGAAACTTCGTAGTGCAGCAGCGGCAGCGGCAGCGACAGCAAATCGCCGATGACGAAGGAAATCAGGCTGATGGCCGCCTCTGCCAGCATGACTTTGGTATACAGCCGCATATACGTCCGATACCCGATGCAGCTTTGCAGAACCAGCACATAGCCGATGTTGCAAAGCCAAATGACAATATCGTTGATGTGGATGCCGTTCTGCGGGTTGACGAAGCTCGTCAGCAGCAGCGCCGCCGTCAGCAGCAGCGTCAGGCGTACATTCTGGACGCTGATTTTCGGATGATGCGCCCGCGTCAGCAGCAGAATCGACGCAATCAGCATGGCTGCCATCAGCGGCATCCGCAACACCTGAAAATACAGCGAACCCATGCCCAGCACGCCAATCAGCACACAGAGTGCATCCACATGGTTCTTTGTGATTCGGATTTTCATCGTGCAATCTCCGTATAAATCTGATGCAGTATCTCCAGATTCTTCTGCGCATCATGCGTTTTTCCAGCGTGTTCTCGCCCGGCGCGCGCCATCTGCGCCGCTTTTTCCGGATGCGCGAACATCTCGCAGATATCATATGCCAGCAAATGCGGGTCGTCTGCCGGATAAATCAGCCCTTCCACGCCGTGCGTCATCAGACAGCGCACGCCGCCGACATCCGACGCAATGCACGGCACGCCAAGCAGCATCGCCTCGCCCAGCGAATTGGGGGAGTTTTCAATGCTCGACGGCAGCACAAACACCTGACTTTTTAGATACCGCTCCTTCATTTGCTGTGCATTCAGGCTTCCGGTAAAAACAACATGGTCGTAGAGGTCGTTTTCGCGCAGCAGACGATGGATGTACCGTTCATAGGCATTGCGCGCAAGCGGCGGAATGCGCCCATAGTCCTTGCGCCCCACATAGAGCTTGACATCGGGATAGCGCTTGCGGACAATCGCCAGCGCCTGCAATAGGAGATGCAGCCCCTTGAGCGGCACATGCGCCTGACTGCAGAAGAGACTGTGCGGCTCGCAGCTGTTCAGCGACCATTCGCCGGTGTAGAACTCGTCCCGCAGCGTTTCGTTGTTGAAATGATAGGCCGCCTGCGGGGCAAGCTCCGCCATGCAGGCAGCATCCCAGTCGGTGCGCCCGATGACGTGCCGCACCCTGCGCAGGGCTTCCTGTTCATACTGCCCGACGCGGCGGTAGATTGCTTCCTGCCGGACGATATTGCCCTTCACCAAGTCCTTCAGCGTGTGCCCGTGGCAGACGTGTTCCGGCAGATAAGCGCGATAATGCTCCGCGTATATGGACAGAAGCCCCTGAATGGAAATTACAATCCGCTCGCGCATCCCCATGTGTTCCGCCGCGTCAACCATGGCCAGCGTGTGCTGATTTTCCGTGCCCCAGAGGTGAATGACATCCGGCTGCTCTTTGCGCAGAATATCCTCCAGCTGCCGGGTGTAGGCTTCCCCGCAGCGCTGCGTAGGGCGTGTGGGGTTGACAAGCCCGTAATAGCGGTAGCCGTCCACTTCGCCCGTCAGCGCTTTCGGCGCGTCAAACACATACGTCAGCGCCACATCCGGCAGCTGCGTCAGCCGCCGCGACAGCCCGACCAGCCAGCCCACGATATACACCGGGGGAAGCGATTCTTTTTCCGCAATGGCAGGGAGGATGATATTCCCCATCCACATGACCTTCACGCTTCAGCCCCTCCTTTCACTTTGCGCTGTGCGGCATGGTTATTCCACCGCGCCCCGCGTCAGAAAATCCCGCAGCGTTTCCCGCTCCTGCGCCTGCGATTGGCAGTAGCGCGCAATGTTGCGCACATAGCGGTCATGCACGGCTTCATCCAGCAGCATTTCCGGCGAAAAATCCGCCATGCGGGATACCGTTTTGCCCAATTCGTTTGCTTCCACCATTTGCAGCGTCCCGCAGCGGCTGCCCACAATCGGCACGCCCCGGAAGAGAATATCGAATACAACGCCGCTGCTGTGCAGGGAGTAATTCTCCGAATAGTTTAGGATGCAGTAGCGGCATTGGCGAATCGCCTCGTCATACGCCGCTTCGGACAGGTATTCCAGCCGCAGCTCGATGTTCTTCGCCCCTGCGCAGACTGCCCGCAGTTCCGTTTCCAGCGGCGCTTCCTGCACCCGACCCGCAATCAGCACCCGATACGGCGTGTTCCGCAGCTGTTTTGCCGCCTCAACGACGCCCTTGTCCGACGTAATCAGCCCGACCATGCCGAAATCATAGCGCTGCTGCGCATACGGCACAGGCGGCTGCATCGTTCCTGTGCTGATGTAATCGGACACGACGCACATCGGCCGCCCATACGCCGCGCCAATGGCTGCATTGGGGCAGATAACGCCGCTGATTTTCCGCCTGCACAGCGCATACAGCCCCCGTTTCAGCAGCGAATTGACGCCGTCGGTGCTGTACTGGATGGCGTAGACCCGCGTTTCTTTCTTCTTGAACAGTGCAAGCCCCAGATACGCTGTTGCGACGGCGCTGCATTGGAGGACAATCACGTCATCCTGCGCTTCCCGAAGCAGCGCGCGCACGTTCTGGAACACGGCGCGTTTGTTGCGCACTGCCGAACTGCCCACGATGTAATCATGCGGCAGACGAATCAGCTTATTCCCGAAGCGGTCGCCGTACACCGGCCCGCCCGCAATGCGCACATCCATCTCCGCGCCGAACAGGTCAAGATAATTCTGCGCGACGGTGAAATAATGCCCAGCGGCAATGCCGTCTGTGCTGGTGCTCCGTACATCTGCCACAATCAGCCGCATGATGGTTCGTTCCTTTCGCCGCTTTTCTGCATCGCCTTGCTGTAAATCGCCATCAGCTGACGATAATTTGCTTCCGCCGTGAAATTCTCCTGATACGTTTTCAGCGCGCCCTCGCTGACGGATTCCGCGTGCTGCAGCCGGTTGAGCGTCTGCGCCAGCTGCTCCGCCGAGTCCGCCGGAAACTTGAAGCCCGTCACGCCGTCCGAAATCAGGGAACCTGCGTTGCCTAAATCCGAGCAAATCACCGGCGTGGCGGCGCTGAAAGCTTCCACAATCGTCATCGGGAAGCCTTCGTACCACTGTGTCGGCAGAATCAGCGCCTTGGACTGCCCCATCAGCGCCCGTGCCGCCGAATTTGGCACAAAGCCGCGCAGTTCTACCTGCTTCAGCTTTTCCCGCGTCAGATATTCGCGGCACCATGCTTCCTCCGGCCCTGTACCGCAGATGATCAGCTTCATGCCCCCGCCTGAACGCTCGTAGCGCGCCCACGCTTCCAGCAGCAGCCGAATGCCCTTGAGCGCATCCAGCCGCCCGATGTACACCACCTGATTTTCGCGCGCCGCGTATGGCACAATCGTCTCCGGCGGTTCCACAAAGTTCGGCTTTACGGACACGTTTTCCGGCGGAATCTGCTTAAGCGCCAGCAGCTTCTGACGGTTGAAGTCCGTCAGGGTGATGTAATGCAGGCGGCTGTACGTTTTGAGGGCACGGTGCAAACGTGTGCTGAGCACGCAGAGCACCGTCTGCAGGCGGCTGCCGCGGTAGCAGCGGTGCTTCACCGCGCAGTACAGCCCCTTTTTCGTGCAGTCCTCGCAGATATGGCCGTCGCGGTAGAAAATCGCGTTCGGGCAGAGCAGGCGGAAGTTGTGCACCGTCTGCACCACGGGAACGCCCTCGCGCAATGCCGCGTAATACACTGCCGGGCCAATCAGCGGCAGCGTGTTGTGCACATGCACCAGCGAAATCCGGTTTTCGCGGATGCTCCGCCGAACCTCGCGGTATGTACGGATGCTGAAAAACATCCCCAGCGCACTGCGGATTTTCTCCAGCGCTCCCATGCGCGAAATTTCCTCGTTCCGCCGCGCATACAGCGCCGCAGCGTGACCGTGCGTTTCCAGCAGGTGCTTCTCGTTCGCCACAACGACATCCTCGCCGCCGGGAATCTGATAATAGTCGTGTACCAGCAGTACAGCGGGCTGTTTTGTCGCTTGCTGCATTTACTTTCTCCTGATGGCCGCGTTCCAGATGAATTTCAGATTCGTACTCCAGTAGCGCTGGAATAGCCGCTTCGGGTCTTGCATCAGGCGATAGAGCCATTCCAAGCTGTGCTTCTGCATCCATAACGGGGCGCGCTTGACGTTGCCCGAAAAGAAATCAAAGCCCGCGCCGACCCCAATCATCAGCCCGTGCACACGCCCTTGGTGCGCCGCCATCCAGCGCTCCTGCTTCGGCGCTCCCAGCCCGACCCACACAAAATCCGGCTGCGCCTGATTGATGCGTGCCACGGCAAGCGCATCTTCCTCCGGTGTCAGTTCGCGGAAAGGCGGCACGTCTGTGCCCGCAATTATCAGCCCCGGATACTCCTGCTGCAGGCGCGTAATCATTTTCTCCTGCACTTCCTGCGTGCTGCCGTAGAAATAATGCCGCCAGCCGTGTGCCGTGGACTGCCGAAAGACCTCCATCATCAGGTCAGGCCCGGTTGTCCGCTGAATCTGCGGATACCCGCGCCGCCGCGCCTCCTGCGCCAGCGGATTGCCATCCGGAATCGCCATCAAACCGCCGTTCTGCACGGCACGGTAGTCCGCATCCTCGTAACTGACGACGGTTGTATGTACATTCGATACGCAGATGTAATCTCCCTGCAATTGATGAATATTCTGCGCCAAATATTTCAGCAGCCAATTCATGTTGATGACAGCAATATTGACCCCTAAAATCGGACAGACCGGAATTTCACGCTTGTCCACTTTGCGGCAGTATTGCGCTGCTCCTTCGTGCGCCGTGGCAAACACCCCTTTCCCCACTTCCCCAGCAAGAAACCTTGAATCATAAATTACCATTTTCATTATAACGCAAACATCAGTAATTTGCAAGCATTTCCATTTCAGATGATGAAGAAATTTCCTTTTTTTCTGCGGATGAATTGCCGCCCCGTATTCGTTCTTTCATTAGCATACCAATGCGAAAGGAGTATTCTTTATGAAGAACTGTATTTCCCGTTTCTGCCTGCTTGCCTTGCTTCTCCTGATGACCATCGCCCCTGTCCGCGCGGAAATTATCGGGCAGACGACGGAGAACGAGTACATCCACCGCCTGATTGCGGACAACGGGCAGGAACTCTGCTTCGTGTCCGGCGAGAAAGACCCGTGCCTTTCCTATGCGGATGTCAACTTCGACGGCATCAACGATGTGGTGATACTGACACAGCGCGGCGCGAGCAATTTCGTCTACCAGTTTTTCATTTTTGATGGCGAACAGTATGTTCTCTGTCCGCTGACGTTCACGAATTACGACCTTGATGCGGAACACAAGATTGTAAGGAGTTCTGTGAACGGCGGCTTGGCGGGCGGCATTCACAGAGAAACGCTGTACCGTTTTGATGGGACGGAGGCGGTGCTGCTGCGCTGGGCAGTCGGCGAGGAGAAAGAGGACTGGACGTTCGACGCGGATGGTTATACCGTCCGGCACTACAATGATGTGTTGACCCTGCAGGTTTGGGAACATGATCCGGATATGGACGGCATCCTGATTTTTGAGCAGGATGTATCTACTGAAGATGAAAATGCGCTGAGGGAAGCGTTTCAAGCGGAAAATGACGCGCTCTGGTCGGGCATCCGCTAAGGCACCACCGCACAATTCGGCGGCGCGTCTGGCGATGTCTTTTCCGCCATCTGCGGCATGCAAATTCCTCGATTTACCGCCAGTAAATCTTCGAAATTCGCATTTGTATCTGACGAAAAAATCCATTCGCCAGCCGACCACCTCATTTGTGCGGTGTTACCTTAAAAAAGTTAGTCACATCGAACGAAACCGCTTGACAATCCGCCGCGCTGGTGCTATCATTCAGATACCCCGATGGGGTATATTGCATTCATCGAAAGGATGAGGGCTGATGACAAAAACGACGCTGAAAATTGACGGCATGATGTGCGGCATGTGCGAGAGCCATGTCAATGACGCAATTCGCAAGGCATTCCCGGCGGTCAAGAAGGTGACTTCCTCCCACGGCAAGGGTGAAACGGTGGTCATTTCCGAAGATCCGCTGGACGAAGCGCAGGTGAAAGCTGCGATTGCCGCGACGGGCTATGATTTCAAGGGCATGTCAAGCGAGCCGTATCAGAAGAAGCGTTTCCTTTTCTTCTGATGGTTTCATTCGCACAACAAAAAGCAGGGCTGTCTCCGGTGCGGAGGTAGTCCTGCTTTTTGTGTCCCGTGTTAGTTGATTTTTGTTGTGCAGAGGGCTTCACCTCTGCGGAGGCGATAGGGAGGCATGAAAACAGATGAAGTCAGCGGTTGCACCCTGACCCCTTCGCTATTTCCCCCACTTGATATGCTTCATGTGCTTCATCACCAGCGTGGCGCTCACGCCGGTCAGCGCGCCGAAGAGAATGCCGCTGAGCATCAGGACAGCCATGTAGTACGCCAATTGCGACGTGTGGAGGATAATCATCGCCATCACGATTTGCCCGACGTTGTGCATTACGCCGCCGACAATGCTGACCGTGACCGGGTGCATCCACTTCATGCGCGAAAGGAGACACATGCTTGCCAGCGACAGCACACCGCCTGCCAGTGCGTACGGCAGCGCCGCCACGCCGCCCAAAAACAGCGAGGACAGCACCACTTTCAGCAGCATCAGCACCCACGCCGTCGGCAGGGACAGCATGTAGACCGCGAAAATCAGCACGCCGTTGCTTAAACCCAGCTTGATGCCCGGTACGCCCAGCAGCGGCGGAAACAGGCTCTCCACCCAGCCCAGCACCAGCATCAGCGTCAGCAGCACACTGCACAGCGCAAGCTGTTTTGTGGTGATTCGCTGCTTATTCATTTGCTGCGTCCTCCTGCACGGTCGTCAGCCAGTCCATCAATTCGTCGCGGCTGTACAGCTGGAGCGTCACCTGATTCGGCAGACAGATAATCCTGTTGCCCAGAATGCGTGTGTCCTTGTTTTCCAGCGTCACTTCGCCCTGCTCCACGCAATCCTGATTGTCGCAGTTCGCCTCGTGCATGTCGATGCTTGTCGGGGTGACATGCACGATGTTGATGCAGTCGCCGTGGCGGAGGCGATAATAGCCCTCTTCGGTCAGCGGAATCGGCTGATACGTTTTGTCACCGACGGTGACGACGAGGAATGCTTTCACCTGCGACAGGTCGGGGGTGGCGGTGGCTTCGGGGGCGTCCGTGACTTCCGGCGTGGCAGCCGCTTCCGGTGCCGCGGTGATTTCGGGGGTCGCCGCTGCCTCCGGTGTGCTGGTCGCAAGCTCTGTCGGCGCCTCGGTCGGCGCTTCGGTCGGCGCTTCGGTCGGCGCATCCGTTGCGGTCAGGGGCAGCAAAGGCGCATTGGCGTCTACATTCGCGGGCGCGTTCCTCCGCAGCACAACCATCAGCACCGCCACAATCAGCAGCAGCGCTGCCACAATCAGCACATTGCACCACAGGCCATTCCGCTTCGCCTTGGGATTCGTTTCCTTCTTCATACCCGCTCCGCACAATCCTTTCGTTATGGAGTATCCCCATCATACAACGCCGAGTCGGATTCGTCAAGGGGCGCGCGCGCAGGTGTTACAAACTTGTCACAAAGCGGCGAATCCATCCCGATGTCAGCAGGCACTTTTGCCCGTTTTATTGGAAGCGGAACGCATTAGTCCGCGCCGCCCCATGGCAACGAA
>ENA-ORCP01001843-ORCP01001843.1-human-gut-metagenome-genome-assembly--contig:-NODE-1843-length-17626-cov-4.727506_pt1 | contig 17626 bp, 14 predicted proteins | sample MGYA00242990_ERZ507991 | MGnify/ENA primary metagenome ERZ507991 (study PRJEB26167, sample SAMN06115496) | human gut metagenome | host: Homo sapiens | place: China:Henan | collected 2015-05-07... | reverse complement strand
GAAGCATAGCACCGGTAATTGTACAAAAAAATTTTTCACTTTTTGTACAAAAGTATGTTGACATTTACAGTCTGACTGATCGGGAAACATTCTGGAACGAGGTGGAGAAGATAGAGAAAGGGAAGAGGACGCAGTTAGCATATTCTTTTGATATTGTCCTTCAAAATGAACTGACACTGGGTGAAAATATAGAACTGGCAAGAGAGTTTTGTCGGGAACAGTTCGTAGCACGTGGCATGATTGTAGAGCTGGCAGTTCATGAGAGAAAATCTAAGAATGAGGATGAACCAGATAATCCACATTTTCATGTACTTGCTTCAATCCGTACTATTGCAGAAGATGCGCCTGCAGGTCGCTGGTGCAAAGGCACATGTGGCTTGTTCCGGTTGCCCAGCATAGGATAGAAATATGTGGGAAGCTGGCGGGAGAATATGGCGAGGAATTATATAGAAAGATAAAAGCCGGCTTTTGAAAGTAGGAGCAGACTCAGCTGCGTATCTGCCTTGGTGTTATACCATATTTCCTTTTGAACATCCGGTTGAAATTCGACAGATTTGAGAATCCGCATTTCTGTGAGATTTCAAGTATCGAATCATTGGTTGATGTGAGCATTGCACGTGCTTCTGTGACACGGAAGTCATTCACATATGAGATAAAGCTCATTCCGGTATGAATCTTAAAAAATTTCATAAAATGCGATGGACTATAGTGGCAGAAATCCGCAATTTCTTCGATGGATATATCTTCATAATAATGTGTGGAAATATACCGGATGATGCTTTTCAATTTCTCTTCATGCTTATCACTTTGCGCAGTCTCGTTTATTTTTGGCGGGTGTGTAATCAGCAGGTATATAATCTGGATAAGCCCCCCCTTGATAAAAAGCTGATACGCATAGTCTCTTTCATCGCTTTTTTCATCTAATAAATCAATAATAGTACTGATTTCCTTGTATAACGTGTGCCCGGGTGTCAGATAATGACGAATCTGGATATCTCCGTTAAAAAAAGGATCGATAAATTTTTGCTGCGTCACGTCATCTGCACCAAAGGCAAGAAAGTGCTTTGAAAAAAGTATATTTTCATATTCCATAGTCGAATTCTGTTTACCTTCAATGGAATGAAGCATTCCGGGAAGAACGATTACGATATCTCCGGATGAAACCTTATATCTCTGAAAATTGAGGGTAACGTATCCGCGTCCCTTCTTAATAACGATCATTTCGAACTCGTCATGCCAATGAACCGGTACACTTGCAAAATCCATCGGAATCGAACATATATAGGTATTATATTGATATTCATTTTGAAAGTGAATCTTGTTTTCATTTAATTCGATATTAGACGCAGAGTCTGGATTTACAATCTCTTTCATGGCAAACACCCTCCTAATTGATAGAATAGTATCATATTATGATACTATTTTGCAAGAGAAACGTTTCCAATTCGTGATATTGTATTACTATAAAAGAGCGTACAAAAGCTCAAGTGAAAACGAAAGGGGTATACGATGAAGGTAAAACAGGAACTTGAAAAACTGCTTGGAAAAGAAATCGCACAAAGCAGCAATGAAGAAGTATATTATGCATTGCTCAACCTGACAAAGCAGTTAGCAGATGACCGCCGCATGGAAGAGACGAAAAAGAAGATTTATTATGTATCGGCAGAATTTCTGATTGGAAAGCTGCTCTCGAATAACATGATCAATCTTGGAATCTATGAGGACGTCAAAAAAGTGCTTGCCGAAAGCGGAAAGACACTTGCGGAGATTGAGGAGATTGAGGTAGAGCCATCTCTTGGAAATGGCGGTCTGGGGCGACTTGCTGCATGTTTCCTTGATTCAATCGCAACACTTGGATTATCGGGTGCGGGTATTGGATTGAATTATCACCTTGGCTTGTTTAAGCAGGTGTTCGAAGACAGAATGCAGAAAGAGCAGATTAATCCATGGATCAAGGATCAAAGCTGGCTTAGAAAAACAGATGTGACATACCCTGTTACATTTGGAAAATGCACGGTGCAGTCGAGATTGTATGAGATTGATGTAACAGGTTACAATAACCGTACCAACAAATTATGCCTATTCGATGTAGAAACGGTGGATGAGTCCATCGTAGATGCAAATCATCAGTTTGATAAAACAGACATAGAGAAGAACCTGACATTGTTCTTATATCCGGATGACAGTGACGAAGATGGAAGAAAGCTTCGTATCTACCAGCAGTATTTCATGGTAAGCAATGCCGCAAGACTCATTATCGATGAGTGTAAGGCGAAGGGAAGTAACCTTTATGATTTGTTCGACTACGCAGTAATCCAGATCAACGACACACATCCAACCATGATTATACCTGAGTTGATTCGTCTGCTTGTAGCAGAAGGGATGAATATGGATGCAGCGATTTATGTTGTAAGTAAGACTTGTGCCTATACAAACCATACAATTTTGGCCGAAGCACTCGAGAAATGGCCTAGACATTATCTGGCAGAGGTTGTTCCGCAGCTTGTCCCGATTATTGAGATTCTGGATGATAAGGTAAGAAGACGGTTTAGCGATGAGAGTGTGGCAATTATCGACCGGAATGATCTCGTTCACATGGCACATATCGATATTCATTATGGATTTAGTGTAAATGGCGTTGCGTATCTTCATACAGAGATTTTGAAGAATTCGGAGCTTAATAATTTTTACAAAATCTATCCTGAGAAGTTCAACAACAAGACAAACGGCATTACATTCCGCCGCTGGCTTCTCTATTGTAATGAGCTGTTATCTGATACGATCACGGAGTGGATTGGGGACGGATACAAGAAAGATGCAATGGAATTAGAAAAATTACTTGCATTTGTAAACGATGATGACAAGCTTGAAAAGCTTCTTGAAATTAAACACCAGAACAAGCTTCGCACCAAAGAATATTTCAAGGAAACACAGGGAATCGAATTAAACGAAAACTCGATTTTTGATATCCAGGTAAAGCGTCTGCATGAGTACAAGCGTCAGCAGTTAAATGTACTTTATGTGATTCATAAGTATCTGGAGATCAAAGCGGGCAAGCTGCCTACTACACCGGTTACGGTTATATTTGGAGCAAAGGCTGCACCTGCATATACGATCGCGAAGGATATTATTCATTTGATCCTGTGTCTTCAGGAATTGATCAACAACGATCCGGAAGTGAGCCCGTATCTGAATGTAGTTATGGTTGAAAACTACAATGTTACTCTTGCAGAGAAATTAATTCCTGCCTGTGATATTTCGGAGCAGATCTCTCTTGCGTCAAAAGAAGCAAGCGGAACCGGAAATATGAAGTTCATGTTGAACGGCGCGGTTACTCTCGGAACAGAAGATGGTGCGAATGTTGAAATCCATCAGCTTGTTGGTGACGACAATATCTATATCTTTGGAGAGTCAAGTGATGCGGTGATTGATCATTATGCGAAGGCTGACTATGTCTCAAGAACATATTATGAGAACAATCCGGTATTGAAGGAAGCCGTTGATTTTATTATCAGTGACGCGGTGATGGCACTTGGAAATGCAGAAATGCTGCATCGTTTGTATAATGAGCTTCTCAACAAAGACTGGTTCATGACATTTATTGATTTTGATTCTTATGTTGATGCCAAGGAACGTGCCTATAAGGAATATGAGGACCGTAAGGCGTGGGCGCAGAAGATGATGGTGAATATTGCGAAAGCAGGATTTTTCTCATCCGATCGTACAATTGCTGAATATAATAACGATATTTGGAAAATAATAAAATAGGATCCATTGATAGCAAATGCACGCAGAAATTGGTGATAAGTAACAAAAAAAATTCAAAATTGCTGTGTAATTTGACTAAATAAACAAAAAGTTGACTTTTTTGATTGCAAAAAGTTTTTAAATGTTGTATCATTGACTCATGAAATGGAAACGTTACCAAAAACGATACAACAAACGTTTCCAAGGAACGTATACGTAACTATAAACAAAGCAAATGAAAAGATTAGAGGAGGAAAAAGCATGAAGAAGAAATTAGCAGTTTTAGGATTAGCTGCAACAATGATGATGTCACTGTTTGCAGGTTGTGGAGGAAAGGGAACTTCAGGAGGGAAGGATGCATCGGCTGATAAGGGTTCGGTATATTACTTGAATTTTAAGCCGGAAGCAGATGCCCAGTGGCAGGAGCTTGCCAAGATCTACGAAGAGGAGACAGGCGTAAAGGTAACCGTTGTTACAGCTGCATCCGGTCAGTATGAGACAACTCTTAAGAGTGAGATGGGTAAATCAGAATGCCCTACATTGTTCCAGGTAAATGGTCCGGTTGGCTTAGCATCGTGGAAAGATTACTGTGCAGATTTGTCTGACACAGAAGTTTACAAGCAGCTTACTTCAGAGGATTTCGCTTTGAAGGATGGCGATAAGGTAGCAGGTATCGGATATGTTATTGAGTCCTATGGTATCATCTGCAACAAGAAGCTTCTTGCCGAGGCAGGTTATTCCATGGATGACATCAAGAACTTTGCAGATCTGAAGAAGGTAGCAGAAGATATTACAGCAAGACGTGATGAGCTTGGATTTGATGCATTTACATCTGCAGGTATGGATGGTTCATCAGACTGGAGATATAAGACTCACCTTGCAAACCTTCCTGTATACTATGAGTATCAGGCAGACGGAATCAACAACACAAAGGCAATCAAGGGAACATACCTGGATAACTACCGTCAGATCTGGGATCTGTACATTAATAACTCAACTACAGATCCTAAGCAGCTCAGTGTTAAGACCGGTGATGATGCAGTTGCTGAGTTCGTAGCAGGAAAAGCGGTATTTTACCAGAATGGTACATGGGCATACTCAGATATAAGCTCAGTCGGAGATGAGAATCTTGGAATGCTTCCGATTTATATCGGTGTAGACGGAGAAGAAAATCAGGGACTTTGTACAGGTACAGAGAACTACTGGTGTGTAAATGCTAAGGCTTCCGAAGCAGACATCAAGGCAACAGAAGATTTCATGGCATGGCTTGCTACAGACGATACAGCGCTTAAGGCAATCTGTGGTTCACAGGGTGCAATGCCATCCGGAGCAGACGGAATGGGATTTGTTACTCCATTCAAGAAGAACCTTGAGTCAGATAACCTTCTTGTGAATATCGCAAGCCAGTATGTTGCAGATGGCAAGACACCTGTAAGCTGGAACTTCACAACAATGCCTTCTGAGACATGGAAGAACGAAGTAGGATCAGCTCTTACTGTATACGCTTCCGATCAGACAGATGCGAATTGGGATCTCGTAAAGAAAGCATTCGTTGAAGGCTGGGCTACAGAGAGTCAGGCAGCAGGAAACTAGGATCAAGAAGCCTGATAAAACAACCTGTAATTAAAAAGGGAGGATATATTTCCTCCCTTTTTTAGAAGGTAGTTGTTCGAGGGCGTAGGAGGTATAAGATGGAAAAGGCAGTAAAAAAATATTGGCCAATATTTTTGTTACCGACTATGGCTGCATTTTTGATAGGATTTATTATTCCTTTTATTGAAGGTATTTACTTGTCTTTCTGTAACTTTACAACAATCAAGGATGCAAAATTTGTCGGAATACAAAACTATATAGAAGCATTTAAAGATTCAAATTTTCTTGGATCATTCAAATTCACTACTTTATTTGCAATCGTTTCGCTTGTGTTGATCAATGTACTTGCATTTTTGGTTGCTCTGGCGTTGACACAGAATATCAAAGGAAAGAATATTTTCCGTACAGTGTTTTTTATGCCAAACCTGATCGGAGGTATTGTATTAGGTTATGTATGGCAGCTGATTTTTGATGGTATTTTCGTGAAGTTTGATACAGCCCTGAAGTTAAATGAAACATTAGGTTTCTGGGGACTGGTTATTCTTGTAGGCTGGCAGCAGATTGGTTACATGATGATCGTATACATCGCGGGACTTCAGGCGATCCCTGGTGATATTCAGGAGGCGGCTATGATCGACGGAGCTACCAGAATGCAGAGATTGTTTAAAATTACAATTCCTAACATGATGCCATCGATTACAATTTGTACATTCCTGACGATTACGAATTCGTTCAAGTTATTCGATCAGAACCTTGCTCTTACAGGTGGTGAGCCACTTCATAAGACAGAAATGCTTGCCCTGAATATTTATAGCACATTCTATGGCAGAGTAGGAGCTGAAGGGGTTGGACAGGCGAAGGCAGTTGTGTTCTTCATAATTGTAGTAGCGATTGGATTGTTACAGTTAAAGTTGACAAGGGATAAGGAGGTGCAGCAGTAATGAAAAAGAAAGTGATGGGAATACTTGCAACATTATTTTTTACACTCGTTTCAATTATATTTGTTGCTCCAATCTTTATCGTATTGATTAACTCGATGAAGTCGAAGACGTTCATCAACCTTGAGACATTTAAGCTGCCTACAGAGGAAAGCTATGTTGGACTTGAAAATTATAAGACAGCAATTACTCAATATGATTTCCTGAAAGCTCTGGGCTGGACATTATTTATTACAGTATTTTCAGTTGCGGTTATCCTGATCTGCTGTTCCATGACAGCATGGTTTATAACCCGTGTTAAGAATGTTTTTACAAAAATGATTTACCTCTTATGTGTGTTTTCTATGGTTATACCGTTCCAGATGGTTATGTTTACACTTTCCGGAACGGCAGACTCCCTCCATCTGAATACACCTTGGGGAATCGTGATTGTATATCTCGGTTTTGGTGCCGGACTTGCGGTATTCATGTTCACCGGATTTGTAAAATCAATTCCGGTAGAAGTGGAAGAAGCTGCAATGATTGATGGCTGCTCACCACTCCGGACATTCTTCTGTGTAGTAGTTCCTATGATGAAGCCTACATTCATTTCCGTAGGTATTCTGGAAGCAATGTGGATCTGGAATGACTTCCTTCTTCCATACCTTGTACTTGATATTAAGGAATTCAAGACAATTTCCATTGTCATCCAGTACATGAAGGGAAGCTACGGACGTGTTGATATGGGTGCGATTATGGCATGCCTGATCATGGCAATCATTCCGGTTGTTGTATTCTACTTATGCGCTCAGAAATATATTGTCAAAGGGGTTGCGGCTGGCGCTGTTAAGGGTTAATATATAATCACATTTTTACAGGAGCGATTATATGACGATCAAAGATATAGCAAAATTATCTGGATACGGTATTGGCACCGTATCCAGAGTAATAAACAAACAACCGGGTGTAAGTGAGAAAGCGCGCGAAAAGATATTGAAAATTATCGAAGAGAGCAATTTTGAACCAAACGGAAATGCCAGAAAGCTGAAACGATGTGGCGGAAATACAGTTACAATTATCATGAAAGGCCGGCACAATAGTTTCTTCATGGAGATTCTTGACCGGATTACACTTCTGCTGTCAGAGCTGGACGAGGTTGTATCCTGCCAGATTATCGATGAAGATGGGGACGAGGTTGCAGAGGCATTAAAATTCGTTCGTGACAAAACCTCAAAAGCGATTATTTTTCTCGGTGCGAATTTAGCTCTTTTTGATGAACGTATGAATGAACTTGAAATCCCCTGTGTTGTTGCAACTACGAGTGCAAGGGAGTTAGCGTTCGACAATGTTTCTTCCGTATGTGTCGATGATGAGGCTGCAACCATGGAGCTCGTGCAGTATTTAACAGGCTACGGACACAAAGATATTGTCGTAATGGGGGGCGAGATTTCAGATAAACAGATCAGTTTCTCGCGTTATCTTGGGTGTAAAAAAGGCTTTGAAAAAAGTGGTCTGGAGTTTGATCCGGATAAGAATTATATGGCTTGCCGGTATTCGTATGAGGCAGGTTATGAGACAACAAAAAAGTTACTTGAAAAAAACATACATGTGACAGCCATTGTCGGGCTGTCAGATACGATTGCGGTTGGCGCAATTCGGGCAATCGAAGATGCCGGGAAAAAAGTACCGGATGATATATCGGTGGTAGGCTTCGATGGTACAGTCATATCGAGATTTTACACACCGAGAATTACATCAATGGGTCAGGACATAAACAGTATTGCGAAGCGGAGTGTGGAGCTTTTGATGAAGCACATACATTATACACTGGGGTGTGAACATGATTATGCCCCACACAATCTGATCGAGGGCGAAAGCGTACGCAGAGTATAATTGTTATGCCTTGACGTATATGGAGGACATATATGGATAAAACAGCAGGAATATTGTTCGCGATTTCCAGTCTGCCATCAAAGTATGGAATTGGCTGCTTTTCCAAAGAAGCATATAAATTTGTGGATTGGTTAGTGGAAGCCGGTCAGACGTTCTGGCAGATTTTACCTTTGGGACCTACCGGATATGGAGATTCTCCATACCAGTCGTTTTCCACATTTGCCGGGAATCCGTACTTCATAGATCTGGAAACATTAATTAGCGAAGGTTTATTGACGAGAGAAGAATGTGATAGTGTTGACTTTGGAACAGACGAACAGTCTGTTGATTATGAAAAACAATATAATGGACGGTATGTATTGCTCCGCAAGGCTTGTGAGAGAAGCGGGCATAAGAACAGTACAGAGTATAAGGCGTTCTTAGATAAGAATGAAGCGTGGGTGTATGACTATTGCTTATATATGGCAGTGAAAAATCATTTTGGTGGAATGAACTGGACTGAGTGGCCGGAGGCAATTCATAGTCGTACAGAAGAAGGTTTACGTGAATATAAAGAGAAGCTGGCAGATGAAATTGATTTTCAGTTATTTATGCAGTTCCAGTTTTTCAACCAGTGGTATAAGCTCAGAGCTTACGCCAATAAAAAAGGAATTAAAATTATCGGAGATATTCCGATTTATGTATCATTGGATAGTGCAGATGCATGGTCGCATCCGGAATTGTTCCAGTTAGATGAACAATGTACACCGAAGGCTGTTGCGGGATGTCCGCCGGACGGATTTTCGGCGGATGGGCAGATGTGGGGGAATCCTCTTTATGATTGGGATTACCACAAAAAGACAGCGTATGCATGGTGGATCGAACGGCTTTCATTCTGCTTTGAATTATATGATGTTGTACGTATTGATCATTTCCGTGGTTTCGATGAATATTATTCCATCCCATATGGGGATAAGACCGCGGTAAATGGCAGTTGGAAAAAAGGTCCGGGCATGGATTTGTTCCATACAATCGAAAAGAAGATTGGCAGAAAATCCGTGATTGCGGAGGATCTTGGCTATATAACGGATACCGTCCGTAAGCTTGTTGCGGATAGCGGGTTCATGGGGACGAAAGTGTTGGAATTCGCATTTGACACAAGAGATACGGGTTCGGCGAGGGAGTATTTACCTCATAATTATATTGAGAATTGTGTAGCTTATACAGGCACGCATGACAATGAGACACTGGTCGGCTGGTGGCAGGAGGTCGATGACGAAGGCAGGAAAAAAGCAAGAGATTATCTGTGTGATTACTATACACCGGCAGATAAAATGTATATTCCGCTCATTGGCGTAATCATGCGAAGTAATGCGAAAATCTGTATTGTTCCAATTCAGGATTACCTTGGCTTAGACAACAAGTCGAGAATGAATACGCCTTCTTCGGTTGGCAGCAATTGGAGATGGCGGGTAGACAGCAAAGAGTTAAATAAGACTTTAGCCAAGGAGATAAAAGCGATTACGGTTCGTTATGAACGCTGTAACTAATTTATAACTGACGATTTATTGAATGCGCCCCGGGGTTTTATGTTACCAGGGGCGTTTTTCATAGATACGCCGGATAAGCAGAAAAGCCTGCAGGATTATCTTAATATGGCGGATCAGTCTATGTATGAGAATAAGAGAAAAAAGAGGACAACATAAGACAGAGGAACGATTCTGAGGAGGAGATCGGTTATGATAAATGTTACAGAGATTATGAAGCGTGGAGCGGAGAACAGAAAACTTCCGCCATGGGTGAACATGCGCCATGCGTGGATGGCGAATGATGGATTGCGCGACAAAGATCTGGAATATCCGGGAAATATTGTACAGATTAAGAATTTAGATTATAAGAAAAGATTGGATGCAGAGCAGTTTGCTGCGATTTTGGATAGCTGGAAGATGGATAAGAAAAGGGAGATGCTGTATGCATCATCCGGGGATGCGTCGGACATTGATTCAGACAGTTATGTATCGAACAGTCTGTTTGATCTTTGTGTGCCGGCATCTTATATGGGAGACTCGGATAAAGCATATCCGGTGATTGTCAGTGTGCATGGTGGTGGCTGGTTTTATGGAGATAAGAAACTGTATAGCCATTATTGCTGTCATTTGGCACAAAGCGGATTCGTAGTTGTGAATTTTAATTATCGTCTGGCACCGCAGAATAAATATCCGTCTGCCATAGAGGATGTAGCATATCTCGTAAAATATATTGATGATCATGCGCGGGTGTTTGGCCTGGATATGAATCGGTTTTTCATGTTGGGAGATTCGGCGGGAGCACAGCTCACTGCGCAGTATTGCATTGCTGCGTCAAATCAGGAATATCGGGGGAAACTGGATTATTTTACCTATGATAAGCTGCCGGTTCGTGTTTGCCTGAATTGTGGTGCATACGACATGGGAAAACGGGATGACATGATCTCAAACTGGTATCTCAGGAAAGATGGCACGCTGGTTGTGTCTGAAGAACAGTACCAGTTGTTCATGGATCAGTTAGCATATATGAATGCGGATTTTCCGGAAGCGTATCTGATGTACAGTGTGAATGATGATCTGCGGTTTCACACGATAGAACTGGATAAGAGGATGAATGATATTGGTGTAGCACATGTAACGCGGGCGTTTGGTGCGGGCCATCCGGAAAGTGGTCACGTATTCCATCTGAATCTTCGAAATTCGGATGGTGTACAGTGCAATGAGGAAGAGTGTTTATTTTTCAAAAACAAATAGAATTACAATTTTATTATTGACAATATAGTAGAAACAAAACATATAGAGGACAGTGATCTGCGTGTTTTTTTATAAATACAAATTGACAAATTATAGAATTATTATTATACTAAAGTAGTAATAATTATCGTTATTAAATCACTGTATATATGAAAGGGGGAACCATTTATGGGAAATAATAAAGTGAATGCAAAAAAGGCGGTTATGATCGGTTGTGGATTTGTGGGATCGGCATCCGTCTTCGCTTTGATGCAGAGTGGGTTATTTACAGAGATTGTATTGATTGATGCAGACAGAAACAAAGCAGAGGGAGAGGCAATGGATATCAGCCATGGAATCCCATTTGCTTCTCCAATGCGGATTTATGCAGGAGATTATGACGATGTTGCAGATGCGGCAATCGTGATTATCTCCGCGGGAGCCGGACAGAAACCGGGGGAGACAAGACTGGATCTTGTGAACAAGAATGTGGCTATTTTCAAGTCTATTATCCCGGAGATTGCAAAGCGGAATTTTAGTGGAATCCTGCTTGTGGTAGCGAATCCGGTCGATGTCCTGACACAGGTGGCAATCAAATTGTCCGGACTTCCGGAGCAGCGGGTGATTGGTTCCGGCACAGTGTTAGACAGTGCCAGACTGAAATATAAGCTGGGTGAACATCTGTCTGTGGATAGCCGGAGTGTGCATGCATTTATCGTGGGCGAACATGGCGACAGCGAAGTCGTTGCATGGTCATCTGCAAATGTCTCCGGTGTGGAATTAAGCGAGATGTGCGAGATGCGTGGACATTACCAGCATAAGGAAAATACGAGGGAGATTGCAGATGCAGTAAAGAACAGTGCATATGAAATTATCAACCGGAAGCATGCGACGTATTATGGAATCGCGATGTCTGTAAGGAGAATCTGCGAGGTGATCATGCGGGATGAGAAATCGATCCTGCCAGTCTCACACATGATACATGGTGCGTATGGTATCGAGGATGTGGTGCTGAGTATGCCGGCGATTGTCGGTGCAGATGGCGTGGAGACAGATATTCCAATCAAGTTAAGCGGCGAAGAGGCTCTGAAATTAAAGGAATCGGCAGATGCATTGAAAGAGATTCTTGCATCGCTGGAGTTATAGAAGGAGGAATCGTCATGGATTTACGGGTTGGAGTGTCCGCGGTTGTTATGAACTGGCTGATTATGTTATATTTCATTATTTTATTTGCGGAACGCGTACAGAGCATCGTGCGTTCTATAAGGGATAAGGACGTGAAACTGTTCGGAAGCGGCTTCAATAGTTATGTGTATCTGGCTGTGTTCTTATCGCTTGCTGCATTTCTTGTTTTATTGGCAGTGGGAAATGCATCGTTCTTGAAATCGTTATTTACAATGAATATGAACGTGTATCGTTCCATTGATTACCGGATGCTTTCCATAACCGCGGGAGTCATTCTTGTGTCTGGAATGGTACATACGGAATATACGATTCCGGGGATCCAGTTCGCATCTTACGGAATGTTGATTGCCGCGTTGGTTATCAAGACGGCATGCGTAAACGCACAGGCGGAAGACCATGTATTGTTATGGATGTCACTGATCTATCTGATATTATTCTCCATGGCAATTCCGGTCATGTATCATTCGGAGATTGAGAAAGCCACACTCTTTCATGTGATAGAAGCGGTTGTTTCACTTGCACTTGTTGCAGCGTTTGCAGTCTTGATGTACAAAGTGCTGATAGGAAATGCAGTCAATCTATTTTATGTAATTCCGGTTGCCATCGCTGTAATCGGAGATACAATCATCGTGGCAATGCGCTGGAAAGAAAAGGTGAATGGCTTTGTTCTGATATTCCTGATCGCAGCGTCGGTCATGTGGATTGCCGGAAGGATCGCGGCCGCGGTACGCCTGCATGGATAGGATATAAAAGTTGTTGATAAAGATAGAATGAAACTGTTGTCAATGTTAAGTTATGCAAGCATTGGCAGCAGTTTTTTGTGTGTACAGCTTTGTCGAAGTATGATAGAATCAGACATAAGTATGTAATCATTTTCTAAGAGAAAATAGGGAGGAACGAATGAAAGAATTATTACAGTTTTTATTGGGAATCGTACTTACGATCATCGGCGTGATTATCTTCTTGCAGAACGTCGTTGTGAGCAGCTTCACGCTATTTTACCGGATGGGACGCGTGAATGTCGGAGGTATTCTGATTGTGCTCATCGTTGTGGCATTTATCGCATTTATTGTGAAGCCGAACATGCTGACCGGACTTTCACTGATCGGATTATGCATTGCGTTTTTCGTATGTCTTGTGATTTCACTGAACGTATCCATGCGTTATATGTCCGGTCTGGAGCTGGCACTGATCCTCGGCACGATCGGCGTTGGTGTCGGATTCATCATCAAGGGCTTGCTTGGCGTAAACAAGGCAGAGAAAGAAAGTAGGAAACAAGGAAAAAAATAGAGAAGATAGAGGACAATTGCAAAACGAGAAATTATACGGATAATCATATATTTCGATATTGATTCGTGAATATATACGATATGTTTGGAGTTTAGAAGTTCTTAATGTTCTATGAAGATAGAAGCCATGTTTGAACACGATGTTCAAACAAGCCGCCACTGAGCCATGGATGGCGAATTGGCGGCGGTGGCGTATAATATGATTTGTGAATTAGAACATTTAGAACTTCTTAACTTCAATACATTGTATATAGAATGAATCAATATAGAAATATATGTTGAACGTATATACGTTTCGCAATTGCCTGAAAGGAAAAACAGATGATTTTAAATGTTGAGAACTTAACGCACGGTTTTGGCGATCGTGCAATCTTTAATAATGTATCGTTCCGCTTGCTTGCAGGCGAGCATATCGGCCTGGTCGGCGCGAATGGCGAAGGAAAAAGTACGTTCATGAATATCGTGACCGGCACACTTGCACCGGACGAAGGCAAGGTGGAATGGAACAAACATGTGCGGGTTGGATATCTGGATCAGCATGCCGTGCTGGAGAAGGGCATGACGATTGAGGATGTTCTGAAGTCCGCTTTTTCGTATCTATTTGATATGGAGCAGAATATTAACGAGATTTATGAGAGCATGGCAGATGCGACGGACGATGAAATCGCGGAGATGATGGAAGAGGTTGGTACGCTGCAGGATATGCTGACGAACCACGATTTTTATATGATCGATGCGAAGGTCGAACAGGTGGCGCGGGCACTTGGACTTCTGGAACTGGGGCTTGACCATGATGTGACGGATTTAAGTGGCGGACAGCGTACGAAGGTACTGCTTGCGAAGCTGCTTTTGGAGAAACCGGAAATCCTGCTTTTGGACGAGCCGACGAACTATCTCGATGCGGAGCATATCGAATGGCTGAAGCGGTATCTGCAGGAATATGAGAATGCATTTATCCTGATCAGTCATGATATTCCGTTCTTAAATGATGTTGTGAATATCATCTATCATATGGAGAATCAGGAGCTGAACCGCTACGTCGGAAACTATGATAAGTTCTTGGAAGTTTATGAGGCGAAGAAGGCACAGCAGGAGGCTGCCTACCGCAAACAGCAACAGGAAATCAATGAGCTGAAGGATTTTGTGGCAAGAAACAAAGCACGCGTTGCCACAAGAAATATGGCGATGTCGAGACAGAAGAAGCTTGACAAGATGGATGTGATCGAGCTTGCCAAGGAGAAACCAAAGCCGGAGTTTTATTTCAAGGAAGCCCGGACACCGGGCAAGATGCTCTTTGAGACGGAGGATCTCATCATCGGATATGATAAGAATGCACCGCTTTCCAAGCCAATCAATCTGCGGATGGAGCGCGGCGAGAAGATTGCGATTATCGGAACAAATGGAATCGGTAAAAGTACGCTCTTAAAGAGCCTGCTTGGTATCGTTCCGGCGCTATCCGGCAAGGTGGAACTGGGCGACTATCTGTACAAGGGCTATTTCGAGCAGGAGATGGCAGGCACGGACAATACCTGTCTGGAGGAGATCTGGCAGGAGTTTCCGGGATATTCCCAGTACGAGGTGCGTTCGGCACTGGCAAAATGTGGTCTTACGACGAAGCATATCGAGAGCAAGGTGCGTGTCTTGAGTGGTGGAGAACAGGCGAAGGTGCGTCTGTGTAAGCTTATCAACCGGGAGACAAATCTTCTGATCTTAGACGAGCCGACGAACCATCTGGACGTGGAAGCGAAGGACGAGTTAAAGCGTGCTTTGAAAGAGTATCACGGTTCGGTGCTGCTGGTGTGTCATGAGCCGGAATTTTATTCGGATATTGTGACGAAGGTATGGAATCTGGAAGAGTTCAGCCGTCTGGCTGTATAGAAAATAAAACTTGCTATCCCTGTGAAAAGGGAATATGATGAAACGTAAGTGTCAAGCAGAGGAGGAATTTGCCGGATGGCATCGAATAGAAGAATCTTAACGAAATTAGCCGGGGAGCTGCAGGCAACACGGACAGGAATGGGAAGCCAGCTGCATGGCGTGTACCGGGGATATACATATGTCGTGAAACCGGGCACTGGTTCCGGCAAAAAAATGATGATGGTTGCATTTTCGGTTTCCAACGATCAGACACCAGCATCTGTCGATGTGTGGGGAACGATGCGCGCGGTACTTCCGAGCGGCGGCAGGATCATACCGAAAGGATTTAGCATTGCGGTATATGTTCCGGTCCGTGGTGGCACAAAAAAGAACGTGCAATTGATCAAGAATCTGATAGAAGGTATGATCACGCAATTTGAACGATATCAATATTATAATTGTGATGCCAGGGGCGTGCAGGGGCCAACGAATGTCTATCAGGTGGAGAATGGCTATTCCTTTTTAAATGAGGAATCTGCGAAGATGACGGAATATGCGTTGAAACTGAACCAGGAAGAGGATTATGTTGTGCGTGAAAATTATGCACTCGGTCTGCTCGGAGCGATTGGTGGTGGCGTTCTGGGTGCGCTGTTGATTTTCCTGATCGCACGCATTGGATTCGTGTCAAGCTATGCCGGGCTTGCGATGGGAGTCGCGGTTATCTATGGATATAAGTGGAAAGGCGAAAAGCTGTCGACCATAAGTTTTCTGTTGTGTGTTGCGGTATCAGCTGCATGGCTATATCTGGCATTCCGGGTAGACATGGCAATGGTGATACAGGCATCTGAACTTTCAGACCATTACTATAGAGCTTCTTCGTTCCAAAGCTGTTTTGTACATGCGAAGGAGCTTATGAAGTGGTCTGGCAATCTGGATACCTATTATGAAAGTCTTATCAAAATGATGGCGTTTGGTATGGTCGGCGTTCTGGCATTTGGATTTACAGAAATACAGGGACAGCGGAAAAAATATAAGATGAAAAAAATGTAGAATACGATAGAAGAAAGAAGTGATTCGAAAAGAGTTGGTAAATATGCTTCAAAATCATGAGAAAAACGGAATTTTTTGTGCAATTTCAAGGTGATCACGGACAGATTCGTCAAAATTCATATAAAAATTTCATATAATCAAAAAAAATTGCTAATATATCCAAAAATATTCTATTCTTTCCGAACCTCATTCTAAATATAATGAATTTAGTCAATGAGACAGGGAATGATTCAAAAAAAATGTACAAAATGAACAAAAAGTACGAAGGAACATTTCAACAAGTATTTCATTCATAGGAGGAAAGAGTATGAAGAAGAAAAAAATTTTAGCTGTAATCGCAGCAGCAACAATGGCACTGTCAATGGTAGGATGTGGATCATCAGGTGGTGGTTCTTCATCAAGCGGAGTTGCAAATAAGGATAAGCCGCTTGTATGGTACAACCGTCAGCCTTCCAACTCATCAACAGGAGAGCTTGACAAAACAGCCCTTAACTTTAACAAAGATACTTACTATGTAGGTTTCGATGCGAATCAGGGTGCTGAGCTTCAGGGTGAGATGGTACTTGACTACATCAAGAAGAATGCAGCAACGATCGACCGTAACGGTGATGGCGTAATCGGATATGTACTCGCAATCGGCGATATCGGACATAACGATTCCATCGCACGTACAAGAGGTGTCCGTTCCGCACTTGGAACAGGCGTTGATGCAAATGGCGCAGTTGATTCAGCACCAGCCGGTACAAACGTAGATGGATCTGCAAAGGTTGTTCAGGATGCAACACTGGAAGTAGATGGAAAGAAATACACAATCCGTGAGCTTGCTTCACAGGAGATGAAGAACTCTGCAGGTGCTACATGGGATGCAGCAACAGCAGGTAACGCAATCGGTACATGGACAGCTTCTTTCGGTGATCAGATCGATGTAGTTGTTTCTAACAACGATGGTATGGGAATGTCAATGTTCAACGCTTGGGCAAAGGACAACAAGGTTCCTACATTTGGATACGATGCAAACAGCGATGCAGTAGCAGCTATCGCAGAAGGCTACGGCGGAACAATTTCACAGCATGCAGACGTTCAGGCTTACCTTACACTCCGTGTTCTTCGTAACGCACTTGACGGCGTAGATGTAGACACAGGTATCGGTACAGCAGATGAAGCTGGTAACAAGCTTGATGAGGGTGTTGATTACAGATACTCAGCAGAAGAGAGATCTTACTACGCTTTGAACATTGCAGTAACAGCAGATAACTACCAGGATTTCACAGATTCAACAAAGGTGATGGATTTGCAGCGCCTCCTTTAATCTGTAATTTGATTAGTCCAGCAACTTCTTTAGCCATTTTCTTTTGTA
>ENA-ORCP01001830-ORCP01001830.1-human-gut-metagenome-genome-assembly--contig:-NODE-1830-length-17701-cov-4.160974_pt1 | contig 17701 bp, 32 predicted proteins | sample MGYA00242990_ERZ507991 | MGnify/ENA primary metagenome ERZ507991 (study PRJEB26167, sample SAMN06115496) | human gut metagenome | host: Homo sapiens | place: China:Henan | collected 2015-05-07... | reverse complement strand
TTTGTCATGCCATTTTTTATCTTGTGAATTGTTTGTAAATTCACCGAATTGTGGCTTGACTTTTATTTGCAGGTCTCAATTCGTACATAAACGCCCGGAACATTCGCCCAGAACTTCTCCACGACTGCGCTATAAATCTGCTTATCGTCTTTCCAATATCCCAGCTTGGTCATGATGTCAAACAACGCCTTGCAGAGGTTGTCCACGTCTGGCTTGTTGGTATAGGGTTCGCCATCCGTATGCTTGGCTTTCAGTGGGAAGCACCACTTCACTACCAACTGTACTGCACTGGTGTATGGCTGCTCTGGAATGTGCTTCCGCAAGTGGGCGGCAAGCTTGGCTTCTGCTTCTCCGTTCCCACGTTTGTAAAATCGATGAATGCCACGTTGATCAACCGTGTGCCCTTGCTGCTGATGGGTACTGGTTGGCGGTTCCATCGGCATGAAAAATTCTGTCATATTTTCTACCTCCATTTTTGATTCTGTGTAACTGCCTTTTGTCAATGGAATGTGGTGTGTAGTGTAAGCAGGGCAGGATCTTAAGCCCTGCTTTCACGTACACCCCATTGACCCCGATTTTGAGGGAAAGGAAAAATATTATATTATATAAGGGATTTTTCCCTCACTTTTTCCCACTAAACCGCTAAAGTGTTTTTACTCTGTCTTCTTCTTGGTGATAATGGAATTTTCTACGGTGAAATCATCGCAACGTTTGATGCGGTTTCGGATTGTTTTTTCCTCTACACCCAGATACTCTGCCATGTCCTTGACTGTGACTTGTCCGTCTATGTTGCAGGCATCAAACGTATTCAGAAGCTCGGCACGCTTGTCTGCGCTCTTCGCTTTCTCTGCACGTCTCTTACCCTCGCCACCACGTTTTGCGCCACGCTGAAACGGCTGCATTTCACTTTCTGCTTGCAAGTCTTTTAGCACACCCACGGTGTCCTCTACATGAATGGGATACCGGAACCACAGGTTCTTTGGCTCGAACTTCGGGAACTCCCGGAGGGTACCGTCCAGCCTCCATGCCGTTCGTTGTTTGATATTGGCTCTCACAGCTTCCAGATTGCGCTGTAAGGCATCGTAGCAAGTAGGTGGCAAATGATCTCGGCAAAGCTTTAAAGCCGCTACAGCGCTCAGCAGATCGTCCGGAGAAGCATCTTCCAGTACGGCTGGAGCATGAATTCGCAATTGCTCTACACAAGCTTCGCAAATTGCCGTGTTGGTTTCCTGCTTGAGAATGTCTTCTGTAAGCTCCAATTCGGTCATATCGATGAGAGCGTCCGGGTCACGGGCAAACACGCCGCTGCCGGAGGCACGGTCCATGCTCCGCTTGCCGCCCTGTGCCCCTTTGCTGTGATGGTGGCAGTAGATCACCGCACAGCCAAGCTGCGTGCAGACCTTGTCAAACTGGTTGCAGAAATGCGCCATCTGATCAGCACTGTTTTCGTCCCCGGTAATAACCTTGTAAATGGGGTCGATGATGACAGCGATGTATTGCTTCTTCTTGGCACGGCGGATCAAACTTGAGGCTAGTTTGTCCATTGGTTTGGTTGTTCCACGTAAATTCCAGATATCGATGCTGGATAAGTTTGCGGCTGGCAGCTGCATAGCTTGATACACATCCCGGAACCGGTGCAGGCAGCTTGGCCGGTCTAGTTCCAGATTGACATACAGCACCCGTCCCTTGGCGCACTGCCAGCCCATCCACTTTCTGCCTTCTGCCATTGCAATGCATAATTCAATTAATGCAAAAGATTTTCCGGCCTTGGACGGTCCGGCAATCAGCATTTTATGCCCTTGCCGCAGCACATTTTCAATCAAAGGGGGAGAGAGTTCCGGCATATTTTCCCATGCTTCTGCCATACTCTCAAATTCCGGTAGGTCATCTGTAATGCTGTCGATGTAGTCTTTCCATTCGTCCCAGCTGCCCATGCCAATGTTTACAGCAACTAAGTATTGCTTTTTTTCTCCGCGCAGCACACCAGGCATACGAGACAAACGAGAGGGATTTTTACAGGAACGATCCACTTGAAGACCATTTTTGTCGCAGACCTGATACAAAAACGCCACTCGCTCCCGGTATTCCTTTGCATTCCCTGCCTCCACTCGCACAATGGCATGCAGGCTCTTCCCGCCGCTGTAGACCAGGCATGCAATCGGCAATTGCAAATCTCGCATAATTCCGTTTTGCTGTTCAATGGGAATCCCATCAGACTCTACCAGGGCATAGCGAAAATCTGTTACATTTTCATTTTTACCGCCTTTCCCATCCAGCGGATTAAATCGGATCCATGCTCCAATTTCAGGATCATAGTCACCAAAAACTGCGCCAAGGTCATTCTCGCAATATGTCAGATCTTCGAGCAGTTTTCCGGCGGTTCGATCACAGCTTCCTGCATCCGGAAGATGCTTTCCGTCTTGATTTTTCCAACTGCGCACGACATAGCCAACATTCTCTTCTGCTTGAAACAACGTGCTGATATAGGTACTAATCTCCTTGACTGGATCCCATTCTGAAAACAGCGGTTTTACCGGAAGTGCTTGTGTTTGAAGCGGACTCGTGATTGCATAATCCTCTCCGATGTAATCCTCCCAGTCCAGCGCACGGGATTCTTTTTGGGGGCTGCTGTGCGGGCGGTAACCGCCTTCCAATGCCAGATGTACGATAGTGCCGGCAGTGACCGGATGCTCAGAACCGGCAAAAGTGCGCCACTTCTTTTCACATTCTCCGCTGTGATACCGGGCACTGTCACGCTGTGACCAGCCATCCCAAACGGAAACGTCATAGCCGGAATCTTTCAGCGCCATGCCAATGCCGCACCAATCCTGATAGGTCAGGCAGGATGGGTCAATATAGTCCAGTAGTTCGTCTAGGTTGTCGTCTTTGTAGGTATCCAAAAAATCACCCTTTCTATTGACAAAATCATAAGGATATGCTATACTAAAATCACAAAAAGCACGCCATTTCCAATTGAAACGGAGGTTATACGCATGAGTACCAAAGAAATGCTGCTTCACGAAATCGACGCCATGAACGAAAAGCAGCTGCAGGGACTGCTACTGTTTATTCAGGGCTGCTATGCAGAAATCCCGAATGCGGAAACGCAGGCTGCTATGGACGAAGTGGAGGAAATGAAGAAACACCCAGAGCAGTATCCCGGTTATACCGATATTGATGAAATGATGAGGGATCTGCTGCAATGAAGTACACCGTAAAACCAACTTCTCTATTCAAAAAAGACTTGAAAAAGATGCAAAAGCAGCACAAAGATCTGGAGCTGCTTAACCAGATTCTGAAACTGCTGGCAGACGGGAAAGCACTTCCGGAAAAGAATCGTGATCACGCTCTGACTGGCAACTACACCGGCTGTCGGGAGTGTCACATTCAGCCGGACTGGCTTCTGATCTATGAGGCTGCAGATGACACGCTGTTCCTGTACCTCACCCGTACCGGCAGCCACAGCGAACTCTTTGACAAATAACCACAGGCAGACTGCAAAAAGCGGTCTGTCTTTTTTATTTTTCCGGCACATACTCCGCCACCGTGATCGCCCTCGGCACATGCCAGCCGTTCGCTGCAATACGGTTGATGAGATTTTTGGCTGCATCGAATGACCAGCCTCCAACATGTTGAAAGCCGTACTTCTCCAGGCAGCGAATCTGCTTCGGCGTTGCCAGTCCGCTCTGCTGCCGCTGTGCCACTGTGCGGAGAATTTGTTCCGCTTTCCCGGCACTTTCTACGGCATCCGGATTGATGCCCCGTTTCTCTAAGTCCTTCTTCTGCTTGTCTGTTGGCGGATGGGATTCCCACCCAAATGCCGGCACATAACCGGAAAGCTCCTGTGACTGGATCGACATCTCATATTGCAGTGGGTCTACCAGCTTAGACTTTCGTTTCTTCATGGATTCCAGCTGTTCTGCCAGCTTGGACTCCCGGTCTGCCACCACGTCTTCAGACGCTTTGTTTTCGGCTTCCTCGATGTCCACGGGTACGCCGGGCAGCTGCTCCAGCTGCTGGGTCATCTTCTGCTGCACTTCCTCATCCTCGCAGATCAGACACGCCGGACGGCACAGCTCGTGCTTCTCCGTGTTCCACAGAAAATCCAGCAGCAAGAGATGATCTTTCCCCTCTGCCAGCCGTGTGCCACGTCCCACCATCTGACAGTACAGAGCACGGACCTTGGTGGAACGCAGCACCACTACACAATCTACATCCGGACAGTCCCAGCCCTCGGTGAGCAGCATGCTGTTGCACAGCACGTTGTACTTGCCGTCAGCGAAATCCTGCAAAACCTGTTCCCGGTCATCGGATTCACCGTTGACCTCTGCCGCACGGAAACCGTGCTGACAGAGCATGTCCCGGAATTTTTGGGATGTTTTGACCAGCGGCAGGAATACCACTGTTTTGCGATTGGCGCAGTGCTTTGCCATTTCTGCTGCAATCTGATCCAAATAGGGATCCAGCGCCGTGGCGATGTCACCGGGTTTGTAATCTCCGGCAGCTGTCCCCACATGGGTGAAATCAATCTGCACCGGCACAGTCAGTGCCCGGATGGGCGTTAAGTATCCCTCGTGAATGGCCTGTGGCAGCGTGTATTCATACGCCAGACTGTCGAACACCTTGCCCAGATTCTGCTTGTCGCCCCGGTCAGGCGTTGCTGTCACACCCAGCACATTGGCATCGGCAAAGTGATCCAGAATTACCTGATAACTACCGGAAATGGCGTGGTGTGCTTCGTCAATGATGATAGTCTGGAAGTAATCGGAGGGGAACTGGTCAAGGCGTTTCTGCCGCATAAGGGTCTGCACGCTGCCTACCACTACCCGATACCATTCCCCCAGGCAGGTTTGCTCTGCCTTTTCCACAGCACATTTCAAACCGCTGGTACGTTCCAGCTTGTCCGCTGCCTGTTGGAGCAGCTCCCCCCGATGTGCCAGAATCAGTACTTTTCCGCCGCTGCGCACTTCATCTTCTGCAATCTTTGCAAAAACAATGGTTTTTCCACAACCGGTCGGCAGTACCAACAGCGTTCGCTTCCTGCCTTCGTCCCACTCCTTGTGCACGGCTTCTCTTGCCGCTTGCTGATAAGGTCGCATTTGCATGGCATATCACTCCTTAAAACTGACCATTGTTCCAGCTGCTTTGTGGGGCGCTCTGCTGCGGCTGCCAGGTTTGTGGGCTGCTTTGCGGATACGAAGGCTGCGGAGCACTGTAGGGCTGCTGTGCGGGATTCCGAGCAAGCTGCGGCTGATCGTAAGATGGATACAGCTTTTCAATTCGATTGCTCTTGCCTTTTCCGCTGCCGTCCCTCTTATCGTATTCCCGGATGATCACATGGCATATGCCGCTTTTCCCGTTGACTTCCTGCCAATTCATTCGGGCAGCCTGCCCTTTCTGTTTCATGCCGATGCTGGCAAAAAATTCGGACAGCTTCCATTCCATCATGGTATGTAAAAACAAATTTTCCTGCAGCAGCACACTGCTCCCATCCGTCCCGAATACCCGAATAAAAACAATGGCTTTGTTGCAAGGCGGAATCTTTTTACTGCCATCATGCCGGGCACGGTCAAACTTTTCCACCGTAAAGCGATAGTCTCCCTCCGGAAGCAGGATGTAGCTGCTTTCCTGTTGGATTTCGTCCTCCCAGCCTAATTCTCGTCCCTGTGCGGATGTGTTAAAATCGTTCATCGTTTTACTCCTATTCCTTAAATGTTATTTGGTTCGGTTTGCCTGAATCATGCCCATGATGTTCTGCCACCACGGAATGCACCAGCCCTCCACAAAATCCTGCGGATAGTTCTGTACGGGCATATCTGCCGGAAAATAGCCCTTGCTGCCTACCACTGCTTGCAGCTCGGCAGGCTGCACGTGACTGGATGCCATCAGCTGCGCCAACTGTGGAGCGATTCCATCCAGAATATGCTGTGTTTGCTGTTCCTCCTGTGTGGCAGGCTGATCCCATGGCTCTGGCGCTGCGGATGCGGCAGACGGCGTGTAAAGCTCTACCGATTCCTGCAAGTCTTGCTGTGTGGGAATTCCTTCCGTCCGTGCCTTTTGCAGCAGCTGTTCTGCCGGAGACGGAGCTGCAAAAAGCGTGGCAATGGATGCAAATTCCAACGGCAATTCCGGCGGAAGTCCAAAGCGATTCTTTGCGTCCCACCACGCCGTTTTGGTGGTGTACATAACCCGTTTGCAGGCGGTTGCCTTGTGCTTTTTTCCCTTGTCATCGGTGGCAATGACGTGTGTTTGAAATGCCAAGAACAGGGTGATGTCAGACCATTCTTTCAGCAGCGGCGCAATCTTATTGGTGGTTTTATTGCCGAGTTTCAGTTCCCAATGGTCAAACTCTGCATCTACTTCTGGAAGGGATGCTTTCCGGGTGATGGCGTGGCAAAGCAGCACCACGTTGACCCCCACCTGAATGAGCCGTTCGGTACGATCTAGAAACCGTCCGATTTCCTCCGCTTCGTATTCCCAGCCCTTGCCGTAGCCAAAGCCTTCGATGCCGGTAACTTGATGCTTGCTGCACAATTCTGCAATGGCAAGGCGTTCCGCCCAGTCGAAGGTGTCGATGATCACAGTCTGATACTGCCGTTGTGCGTGGGATTCCAGTACGAAGTCTAGTTCCTGCTGCAGCATCTCCCAGCTGGAGGGCTTGGGCAGCCGGCGAACGTTCATTTTTGAGGTGCTTCCTTCGCAGTCCAGGAAGACTGCCCCCGGCAGCTGCGCCGCCAGGGAAGTTTTACCTACACCTTCTTGCCCATAGATGACCAGTTTTATACCGGCACCGGCCTGAATGCCGTTTGTCTCTTGAAATTCCATTTAGAATGCTCCTTTCGTCCATGCCTTTTGTATCGGCGGTTGCGACTGCACTTGTTGTGTTTGTGTTTGGTGGATGTCCACAGAATAGCCGTCCTCGATGATGACACTGCACTCGGATCCGGTAGAAACACGGGTGGCAATCGCCTGCAAGCTTTCTTGTTCCAGCCACTGCCCGAACTCCTGCAATGTGACATTGTCCATCTGTTCCAGCTTGTCCAGCAGCACAAAACCGCAGTCCGGGTTCAATTTGCGAACGATGGCAGCTGCCACACGCAGCTGCTCGGAACCGCTCATGCTGTCCCATTGCTTGCCGTGGTACTGTAGTGTTCCATTTTCCACTGTCAGCCCTTCCAGCGGCAGGTCGGCAGATTGCAGCAAGTCTTATTTTTCTTGCCGGAGTGCGGAAATCTGCTCCGTCAGTGCCTCGTAGTCCTGTCGGTAGGTCTTTGCTTCTTCCTCGGCGTGTTCCTTGTTCAGGTTGTCCCGAATCTTCATGTTGATGGCATCGATCTCTGCAATGCTCTTTTCCAGTTCGGCGGTGGATTCGTCCTGCAAATCTCGTGCAGACATCTGTGCAGTCACTGCGTTCTGCTCTGCTAGTTCCAGATGCTTTTTGGCGGCGTCATAGGCAGCCTGTGCGGCGGTAAGTTCCTGCGCATACCGGGCGGCGTTTTCTCGTTTCCGTTGGTTCTCTCCGTTTCGTGCCAGAATCTCCTGCTGCCGTGCGATCAGCTCTGATGCAGAGACTGGTGTGTTCGGCACGTTCTCCCAGCACTGCAGCTCTGAGGCGTACTTCTGCTTCTGGTCAGCAATTCTGCCAATGGCGGTGCGTTGGTTGTACAGCCGGCTTTCCTCAGATTCGATCTGTGCCAGCTGCTCCCCGACACCAATAATTTGCAACAGAATTTCCGCCTTCTCCTTGTTCGATGCGTTCATGAACTTGGGCAGATCCAGTGCCAGTGCGGACAGGAAGGAGTTCAGCAGCTGCTGTCCGGACTTGTTGCCGTTGGGGTCGATGACTTTCAGGCTGCTGTTCTTGCCTTTCCGTTCCACAATCAGACCGTTGGACAGTTCCACGTGTAGAATGGGATCGGTGTATGCCCCATCCCTTGCCGCAGCCGTAGGCTTGTACTTGTCGCCGCCCAGTGCCCATGCAATGGCATCCAGTACAGAGGTTTTTCCCTGATTGTTGTTGCCGCCAATGATGGTCAGACCGTTGGCGGACGGTTCCAACTTTACCGCCTTGATCCGCTTGACGTTTTCGATTTCCAGGCTGTTGATCTTCACGCTCATGCTTCTCCCTCCTCATACAGTTCAATGTGGTCATAGGCAAACTGAATCATTTCGCCCAGTACCTGCGTTTTGGTACGTCCGGTTTCAATGGCAATCTCTTCCACCAGGGCTGCATGTTCCAACCGCAGGTTGACGCTGGTAAACAGCCGGCGCTCGCCGTTCTTCTTACTGGACGGTTCTTTCTTCTGCATTCTCAGTTTATCCATGATGTTCCTCCTCTGCCGGCTGTTCCGGCTTGTCCGACGGCAGCAGCATGCCGGCACAATCGGCGTAGTGCAGGTGTCCATCCAGTCCGGGGAATAGCTGCACGCCGCTAATGCCGCAACGGATGCATCTAGTTTCTGATTTCATTTGACAAATTCCTTTCTATGTGATACAATATGGTTGGTTATGTATTCATTTGTTTTTCTGCTGCCAGTTGCTGCTGGCAGCGTTTTTTTTATCACAATGGTGATTTCCAGGGCAGTTTCGGTTCGCTTGCGGAACACGAATTCTTCAATGGGCAGTACCAGCTTCAGCTTTTCGCCGACCGCCAGCAGTTCAGCGTTTGTGAATGGTTTCACGTCTCTTAGCTCCTTTCTTGTATTGGTCTGACAGATACATCAGATCTAGGATTCCTAAAACCACGGCAATGCCGATGGCGAATAGGTCCTGCAATGGGGTTGTGGGTAGCATGTTAGTCCTCCTCTTCTTCCATCAGTTCATCGAAGTGTGCAAGAACCAGGGAAAACCTTGTGAGCATTGCTCCCAGTACCTGCTTTGCATCGTGCTTACCATTGCTGCAATCTGCCACAACATTGGCAACGTATACCGCGCCAGCAAGATAGCAAGCTATAACGTCATCGCCGTTGACATTACTCATCTTTGAGTTCGGGGTGATCTGCCCATTCTCGTCCATCTTGATGCGGATTTCAATATACTTCTTCTCATTTTCCATGTTCATTTTCCTTTCTACATTTCGGGCACACGTACCAGCCTGTAAACTGCATGCAGACGTTCCACCATTTCCCACACTGCATGCAGCGTGCGTATTTGTACCCGGATCTCATTTCAATTGTGGGGGGCATTTTTCTCATCGTTATCTTCCCGCAGAAAATCGTATTTTCCGGTGGTGTCGTTTCGCACTTCTTCCGCAAAGGCGTGCACACCCTTGCCGAACAGCATCCGGCACAGGTCATCGGTGGTGAACTGCATCTTTGGATTCACTCGGACTTCTCGTATGTTCGGGGTCATGTTATGCTCCTTTCTGCGTGCGTGCGGCCTTCTGTTCGCCGATCTGCATGCCAGCAAACACGGCTGCGATCGCCAGCTGCGCAAGCGCTGCAGCATCCATAGCAGATGTTGCTGCTGTATAGTCTCGGCACGCCCTCAAATAGGCTTCCCTATCCGGCTTGTCCTGCTGGATTACTTGTGTTGCAGTGTTACTCATATGTACACTCCCCTTTCTTTTCATCGTCGATTTCGTCATGGATGTACTCGCTTAGATCCTTTCCGTCGTAGTCTTCCAGAAATTGCAGGAAGGTAGATACCCGGCATTTATATGCCCCCAGCTTCAGAAACCGAATCACGCCAGCACGGCGCAGCTTATGGACGGTTGCAACGTTGCACTTCAACAGTTTGGCAACGTCCTTGACCGTCAGCAGCTGTTCTGGAATCGGCTGCAAGGTGATGGTTGTGTTTTTCGGGGTAACAGAGGTTACAATATCGTTATCATTCATTTTTAAAATTTCCTTTCTGTTGTATTCTCCGTGCCGATGTGGTATAATGGAGCAAAAGGATGTGATTTTATGTCGTTTAAGGATCTAATACTTAGCAAAGAAGTGATTGTAGCAATTCTTTCTAGTGCAGTTAGTATTTTTATAGCGATCCTTTCCATGAAAAAAGGCAAAAACAAACCTTTGCAAAAAGAACAACTCGAAACAATCTACTTTCCGATATTCATCAACTTAGAAGAAATCTTCTATCGTTATTCGGAAGATGAAGCTTTTTCTAAAAAGATTGATGCCGCTTACGCAATCGTTCAAGGTAATCGTTTGATTGCTTGGAATGACTTATATGAGCGCTTTTGGTATTTCTATCAAAATCCATGTGAAGAATCATTCGATTCCCTTTCCAATTTCATTATCAAAAAATACAATTCGCTTCTAAAAAAGAATGGACTTTCCAAAGTATCTTCTTCCTACAGGGCAAAAAACAAGTTGTATGATCGATTTGGACTTACCTTCTTTTATACTCGCCTTATTTTCACCGGCACAGTTCGATTTTTGATTATGCTTATTCTGACTTTAATTATTTTCTTGATATTCAATACTGTTTTAAACCGTATTTCTTAATGCTAAAATCAAAATGAAAATAACATTGTACGCAAAGAGATTCACAAACTGAATCTGTACGCTTGAGCTCCGTTCGCAGATGCTTTTCAATAGCAATGCAATCAGAATGCCATTTGTAATCAACCATATCAAGTTCATTTTCATCCCCCCCTCTTTCGCCTTACGTTCTAATATATTGATTAAATTTTGTCGAGTTTTGTCGAATAAGTTGCATTCATAATGGTGGAAATGATATAATCAAAGTATCTTAATAAGATAGGAGTAATTAAAATGTCAAAATACCATCCTGCTTTAGAAAATATGGAGCAAGAAGAATTCACATGTCCTTATTGTTCACGCACTATGCCGCTCATCAGAGAGGTTCACAAGAGGTATAAAATCGGCATGAACAAAATGGTCGAAGTGGACGATGCAATAGACCCCAATCCGGAATCACTTTTCAAGGAAGAATGCATGATTCAGGTTGATATCATGCGATGTCCATCTTGTAAAAATCACACAATCACATGCAAAGGATATTCAGAAGATCTTATAGAAGAGCACATCGAAAAAACGATACTTCCAAAATCAGGTGCAAAGAAATACCCAGATTACATTCCACTTCCAATTCGTCAAGATTATGAAGAAGCATACGCAATTCTGAATTTAAGCCCAAAAGCCTCTGCTACACTCTCTAGACGTTGTTTACAAGGAATGATACGGGATTTTTGGGGCACTTCAAAGAGCCGCTTGGTCGATGAAATTAAAGAGATTTCCGATAAAACCCGTCCAGAAATTCAGCGTGCAATTAACGGGCTACGAAAAATCGGGAATATCGGCGCTCATATGGAAGCTGATGTAAGCAAAATCATCGAAGTTGAACCATTTGAAGCGGAAAAGCTAATAAAGCTTATTGAACTTCTGATGGACGATTGGTATGTGAAAAGACATGAATCCTTATTGCTCTGTGAGGAAATAGACGAAATAGCAAAAAGCAAAAAAGCGAGTGCTCATTTGTGATTTGAATTTCCGCAACTGTTCCCTATATCTTCAAGGGTATCGTGCTGTGCAAGCAGCTCACCGTCAGTCGACCAATACTGATACAGATACCGAACCGGATCTCCATGTACTCCTGCGCCGTAAACCGTCATGGTTCTGATAACAGATATCATTTCGACTTTTTCACAGCCAGCTAACGACTGTGCTGGTACGTCATACATTCGCCTTCACCTCCTTCCTGCCTCGTTTTCCCCTAAGGGGAGATACAAGATTTTCAGTGTTTACGCCGCTTCCCGTTCAATCAGCGGAAAGACACCGTCTGATTTCAGCAAATCGTAAATGAAAAGCCGTCCCTTTTGTGTCCAGTAGGTATGCGGGTCGGCGGCGTGCTCTGTGCCGTCATCGCCGTGATAGGTGTGTGTCTTGGTGCTGGTGTAGCCCATGCCTGCATACTTCTGATACAGCAGCCATGTCTTGCCTTGCTTATACTGCACACCGTGTTTGTGAAGATACTCGTTCAGTTTCTGGGCGCTCCAACCGTAGTCCTTGGCGATCTTCCCGATAGAGATCAGATCTTTGCAGTTCAGCACCACGTCATAGTAGCTTGCCTTAGGCTGTAGCTCTGCGATCTGCTGGTTCTGTACGGCAACGGTGGTCAGGAGTTGCTGTTTCTCTTTCTGTTCTTCAATCCAGCGTTGTGCACGAAGTACGGGATCTTCAATCATGTAGCTGTCACGCTGGGAAAGTTCATGTACGCTAAAATAGGTATCCACCAATATTTCATACGCTTCCCATGCCTTGTCGGTGTTCAGGCTCTTTGCCAGCATCAACGCTCCCTTTTCTGTCCAGAGGTAGAGCACTGCTGCTCGCTTGTCAATCAGTTCAGAACCGTCAGAATTAACTGCCCGACAACTTGTCGCCCAGTCCTTAAACTCCTTTAGTTCGGTTCCGGTCAAACAATAATAGTGCTTGCCCTCTGTGTATCGTTCCTTGTTCCGCTGGAAATTCCGTTGGATTGCATCTGTGTTCGTTTCGTACCGCTCCGCAATTTGCGTAGTGGTCAGCACCCGCTGGTTGTTGGTTTCTATAACCTGTAGACTTGCGTTCACATTTTATCTTCCTTTCAAATTTTAGTATCTTTTTAAGTTACTTCCTGGGCAAAAAAAATAGATGCAGGATCTTGAATTTTCAAGATATGAATCATCTGTTCGATTTCATCACTTCCAAACACCCCCTTTTTCAGCTTGTTAGAAAAAGTACGTGGCGATATTCCAATAGATTCCGCCATTTGCTTTTGGGTGAAACCGTATCTAGTCATTTCTGCTCTTAAACTCGCAGTGTCAATCATGCTCATCGCCTCGGTATCTTTTTAAGTTACCCCTATTATACCACATTAGTTGTAACTTGTCAAGACATTTTTTTCGTTTTTTTAGAACTTTTTTTCTTGACAAGTTACAAGAAGTTCGCTATAATAGTATTAAAGCGAGGTGACAGCAATGACTGTTGGCGAAAGAATAAGACAGGCAAGAGAAGAAAAAAGAATCTCCCAAACGGAATTAGCAGAAGCAATCCAAACAACAAAACAAAATATTTATAAGTATGAGAATAATATCATTTCAAATATCCCATCTGACAAAATTGAAGCGATTGCAAAATGTCTATCGGTTTCTCCAGCTTACTTAATGGGTTGGAACGATAATGAAATTGCTTCTGTGGATACTTCAGATGAAAACTTGATTATTTTAAATAGAAACGCAAAAAAATTATCACCAGAAAAAAGAAAACAACTACTCGATATGGCAAGACTGATGTTTAAGGAGGAGTTTGATGATTGAGTTTCCCGATTATAAACGTGCAACAAATGCAGCATATGACGTACTACAGTATTATGATGGAACATTTCCTGAAATAAAAATTCTTACTATCATTAAACGCTATCCTAACATAAAAATTTGCTCGTATTCATGTGCAGCTCAAAAATTAAACGTTTCACATAGCGAGTTTACCTATCAGTATGCTTCTAGCGAACAAGGATTTACTGTTGCAGATCGTCTAAATAATAGATATATTATTTATTACAATGATTTCAAAGATACTACAACGACCAAATTTACACTTGCTCACGAATTAGGACACATCATACTTGGACACACAAATGACAATGAAATTGCTGATAAAGAGGCAAACTGCTTTGCAAGAAATCTTCTCTGCCCTATCCAAATTATCATAGGATTTCAATTGGAAACAGTTTCTGACTACACGAACTGTTTTCATATTTCTGAACCAATGGCTGTAGCTTCTATCTGTAATAAAAAGTCCGACGAATACTACATAACAAAACAAAATTATGACTCTATTGACGAGAAAGTTTACTGCTACATGGTTGGCTGTACACCGGCAGAATTGTATGGATACGCATAATTCGGCAGTCTATGTTTCCGGAAATATAGAAAAACGCCCTACCAAAACCAGCAGGGCTAACACAATATAGAACAGGAGGAAACGCCCATTGCTACAAATCGAAACGCTCCGAAAAATTGCCGAGGACAATGACCATGTCATTCTTACACAGCACAGTGCTGTCCGGCTCTTAGAACGCCGGATACGCTATGAAGATGTGATCGCAGCAATTTCCGGCGGCGAGATCATCGAACAATATCCGGACGATTATCCACACCCCAGCTGTCTGATACTGGGCTTTTCCGTTGCCGGGAAATATCTGCACGTGGTCTGCGGAACAGATGGCGAATATCTGTGGATCATCACCGCATACTATCCGTCAACAGACAAATGGGAAAGTGATTACAAAACAAGGAGGAAAAAGGCATGAATTGTTTTTACTGCAAAGGCGACATGGTTCCTGACTTCACCACCCACGTGGCAGAACTGGAAAACTGCATCGTCATTATCAAGCACGTCCCCTGCCTGAAATGCTCCCAGTGCGGCGAGGTGGTCTACACCGGTACAACGCTGCAAAAAATCGAACAGATTCTGGAGAAGTGCAAGGCAGCCATGACCGAAGTCGCCATTGTGGAATACCAACCGGCGGCATAACACAAAAAAACCGCCCCACGGCGGCAACCGTGAGACGGCAAGAGGAAAAACTATTGCGATAATAGCCCTCCAGACAAGGTCTATTATAGCATATTTCCTCTGAAATTGCAAGTACAAGGAGGAAATTTATCATGCAGGCAGCAGCATATGCACGATACAGCACAGAGCATCAAACCGACAGCAGCATCGCCTACCAGATGCGAAAAATTGAGGAGTACTGCGCAGAAAATGGAATTACTATTTCTGCCCGCTACGCTGATGAGGCAATGAGCGGCACCAATACCCAGCGACCGGCGTTCCAGTCCCTCTGCCGAGATGCTGCACAGCGGAAATTCGATGCCGTTGTGATCTACGACATCAGCCGTGGCAGCCGTGACGTTTCCGACTGGTTCAGTTTCCGGAAACAGATGGCTCTGCTGCACATTCAGGTCATTTCCGTAGAGGATCACATCGGCGACATTCTCAACCCTGCCGACTATCTGACGGAGCTGATCACCGTAGGACTGGGACAGCATCACGTCCTCACCAGCCGCCAGAAATCCATGGACAGCATCGCCACCAAGGCAAAGACCGGACAGTTTCTGGGCGGTACGCCTAATTTTGGCTACGATATCGTGGGCGGTAAATATGTTGTAAATCCGGCAGAATCAAAAATTGTGCAGACAATTTTTCAAATGTATGCAGCCGGGAAAAGCTATGGTGAGATTCTGGACACCATCGGCGAAGTGCGCGGGAAACGTGGTAAAATTATGGGTAAAAACAGCCTGTACTACATCCTGCGGAACGAGCGCTATGCCGGTGTGTATAGCTGGTGCAAATATCACAGTAAAATCATGGGAAAGTATGCAGGCAGAACACCAAATGAAAATGCTGTCCGTATTGAGGACAGCATTCCGGCAATTATTGATAAAGATACATGGGAGGCAGTGCAAATGCGTATGGAGGACAAGAAACATCGGGCGTGCAATAAGGCGAAGCGGAGCTACCTGCTCTCCGGTCTGATCGAGTGTACGGAGTGCGGTGCCAGCTATGTGGGGCATACGTCCACCAACAAGCGGGGCTATTCCACACGGTACTACTGCTGCGGGAACAAGTACAGGAATCACACGTGCCACTCTCAGAACATCAACGCAGAGGAGCTGGAAGTGTTTGTAGTGCAGAATCTGCGACAGTACCTCGTCAATCTGGACTATGAACAGATGGCGCAGCAGATCGCCGGTCAGATCAATGGTGCAACAGCCGACTTGAAAGCGGAACGGAAAGAGCTGGCGAATATCATCTTCCAGCTGGAAAACGGCACAAAAGCAATCCTCAAGGGCATCGACTATCCAGAGCTGCAAGAGGAGATGCTGCGCTTGCGTGTGCGGAAATCAGAACTGGAGGACATCATCCAGCGTGGCAAGGAAAAGAACCCTGTCAGCGTGGAAAAGCTGGTACAGCTGTTTCGGGACGCTATGGAACGTCTGGATACCGACACCAAGCAAGTGTGCAAGGCGATGGTAAAAGTATACGCCCACTCCAACGGCGATTGCGACCTTGAAGTAGGCGTACATATGGATGGCAAAGAGCCTAATCTTTAATACAATGCAACTCTTTTAGATTTCCGTTTCTTTGCTGTTTTGATGTTTCGTTGCATATACTTGCAATATATGCAAGTATTATCACTGAAATAGGTATAATAAAAAAAGAACATTTTTGAAACTAAAAGGGTGCATTTTTTCATTTATAAAGTTATCGTTTCGGAATTAATTTTGAAGGCAAACCTGTCTGATGATATGTTAATTCCTTTTTATGTTTCTTTTTTCTCGTAATATAGAAAAAGTCCCACCGTGGTACACAGTGCATTTTTGCCTTAAGCGTGGTGGGCTCTGTCATATATGGTATCTTTTTTCATCTGCCAGTTTTGCAGCTTCTTCGTTACTCATTCCTGTTGCTGAAACCATGTCATCAGCGTTTGTATAAATTCCTGCTTTATCAAAATATTGAGTAATTGTGCTTTTTCCCGAACCATTCGGACCTGCAAAAACAAGAAGTAATGGTTTTCTTTCAGACATATTTTCTTTCTCCATTTGGATATTCTATATATGCTCTTTTTGTATCCATATCATAACGTGCAATTGGTTTCTTACAAACCTTTGCCCTATGAAGCACGGCTTTTACTGCCTCCTCTGCCCGATAGTCCATTTCTGCATCCGATTCAGAAATAAAGTCGCGGTATTCTTCATGTGTATACCTTTCGGTTGTTTCTTCTGCCATTCTATCCGCAATATCCAACGCATCTTCTATTGATTCTGCAAAACAACCACTCGATTCTCCCCCTAAACATTCAACTGATTCATTCATAGAAGCACCTTCCTTCTATTTCTAGTACATCACATTACACTATAAAATATCAAGTTTTTCATTATCATTTGAATAAAATTTTGCTAAAAATGAGCGGATTAATCAGCTCTATTTTGCCATTTTTGCAAGATAAGCATAACGGTCAAAAAATATCCGCATGCTCAAAACACACATGGAATTTACTTTTATTTCCTAAACATATTCAAAGATACCTTGAATAGCATCCGATATATTAACCATCTCTGAAATTGGCAATCTGTCCACTTTTTTGTAACCGCGAAATGACATATCTAGCAACGCCAGTTTTTCACACTGTATATAGCCTTCATTTTCTTCTGTAGACATCCATATATGAAGTGGACCCGCAGTCGAATTTTTAATAATCGGACATCCAATTATTTCACCGCTTGTATTAAAAAAATCTTTGCTAACCACCAATACAGGATGTTTTATTTTTTCAACCTTAAGAATATCTCCTTGGTGTAAAGACGCCATTACCACACCTCTCTTCCAACCGGTTCGCCCCAATCATATTCGCCGTCAAGCATTAACTTTCCATCGTATTCAGCAGCTCTGTCTTCCAACGTTTTATGCCGAAATTGTCTTGCCAAAGTAATCACCCCATCTGATACCTCAACATCCAAGAATTCATTTAATTTGATTCCCGCACTTTTCAACACTTCTTTGGATAAACGAATCCCTTGACTATTCCCCCATTCCTTCACTTGTGCCTGCATATAGATTCCTCCTTACATTTGGTATATACATAGTGTATACCAAACAACAAAAAATATCAATAAGTTTGTCGGTATACTCACACGTATATTCGCCTTGCTAATATATTGCTCCTTTGCTAATACAACTACCAAAAAACT
>ENA-ORCP01001829-ORCP01001829.1-human-gut-metagenome-genome-assembly--contig:-NODE-1829-length-17729-cov-44.789486_pt1 | contig 17729 bp, 17 predicted proteins | sample MGYA00242990_ERZ507991 | MGnify/ENA primary metagenome ERZ507991 (study PRJEB26167, sample SAMN06115496) | human gut metagenome | host: Homo sapiens | place: China:Henan | collected 2015-05-07... | reverse complement strand
ATGCGCCAAGATGCGAAGCGAATTTTTCGCGCTGGCTAACGCGAATGAAACGCAGCGTAGCAGCGCTACGCTAAGTGAAATGAGCGGACGCAAGCGCGGAAAAGGCGCGAGCAGATGGCGCAGGTGAATTTGGAAATAGTATAAATACCGGACAGTATCATATTAGCGACGCAGGGCGCAAGTAGTTTCTGACCGCATAGCAGAACCGCAAACTCAAGCTGAATGGCGGCGATATTAAGGCGGTGCAGGGGGATTCCGGTCATGCGCAGGCGACAATGGTAACGGATCAGTATTCGCACATTCTGGACGAAAGCCGCAGAAACAATGCGCAGTTGTTTGAGCAGGCGTTTTATGGCGGGAAGGGCGTGAAAATCGAGCAGAAACAACAGGACAAAGCCGTGGAAGAGCAGGCGCAGCAGGCTGGGCTTAATTCAGAAGTGCTGCTCAAAATTTTCAGCAATCCGGATATGGTCGCTATGCTGAAAATGCTCGCCAAGACGCTGGGATAATCGCGCATACGCCAATATACTCGAAAGCTCTGCGGAAATCTCCCGCAGAGTTTTTTGCTGCCATCAAAAGCGGCAGGCGGTTTGCGTCCCAACACGCAGTCGTCTTTCTGTCTAACGTCATCCACCACAGCACAACGATGAGCGAGGATGATTGTCACGCTAAGTGCTGCGAAAAGCAGTATATTTACTCAAGAATATTGTTGATTTTGTCGCCCCAAAAACGTGAAATCGCGCTGAATAATGTATAAAAATGTGGAGCGTTGAAAATTGCTGGCACGGTGCGTACGCTAATGTTAGGCAAATCGCCCGTTTGCCAGAACAGCGGTGTTGGCAAAAAAGGCGAAATGTCGGAAAGCTGCCAACAGCGCCAGCAGTGGAGCAAAACGTCGATTTCCAATAGAAAGCAAAAAATTCTTTCCAGCCGATGTTCTTTGCGCGTTTGCCAACACACACGCGAGAGCATCAACCAGAAAGAATTGTTTATATGGAAATGAGCCCGGTGGAAATCGAACCCACGACCTACTGCTTAGGAGAGATGCTCACCGCTTCCCCTCCAGAGAACTGCACTGCCCTGTAATGCCCGATTTTCCTGCGTTTCCAGCAGATTTCTACGTTTTCGATGGTGGGCAAAGGAACGTAAAAAACCGCACTTTCCAACCGTGCTGTTAGACAAGTGTTAGATACGCTAACAAAGGCGGTAGTCCCCTTCGTCAACGCCGGAATTTGTTAGACGAAAATGCGTATATAATCATAACAAAGCAAAAGTAAAGCATTGATTGTAATTTGAAAAATATAAATTCGTATGTTTCCGACCATATCGTCAATAGTTTTTGCTGAAATTCCAGAAAAACTTTCCGCATTACAAATGTTTTTTCGATTTGTTTAGCATTTCACCCGACAGAAAGTCGGAGAACAAAACAGGAAAAAGTTTGCACTTTCAAAACGTGATTTTCATGTTTTCTGCGACAAGGCAGTGCCGTGTGTTGAGACGCAGGAACGCATACCACCTTTCCTCTGTGAGAAACGAAAAATCAACCTGCCGCTCGTCGTCCGATTTCCTTGCTATTTCCCGAAATCAATGGTAAAATAAGAGCAGGCTAAGAGATGATTTCATTTGAGCAGTCGCGGAAATCAAAACCTCAGCAAACATCCTTCGGAAAGGAGTAGAGGCAATGGGACGCTTTGTGAATCCAAATAACAACTCTTTTCAGGTTGCACTAAATTCGCCCATTTATGTTGACAAGACCGGACTGATTGCGTACACCAATAGTGTTCTTGCTACAATGCAAGGTTATATTTGTAACAGCCGCCCGCGGAGGTTCGGGAAATCATATGCAGCAAATATGCTCACAGCTTATTACAGCCGCGGCTGCGACTCGGAAGCAATGTTCGCCGGATTGGAAATCAGCAAGTCTGCCGACTTCAAGAAGCATCTGAACAAATACGACGTGATTCACATCGACGTTCAGTGGTTTCTGGCAAACTGCGTTGACGCGGCGCATGTTGTAGCGTACATTACGAGCAGCGTGCTGGCTGAACTACGAGAAATCTATCCGACCGCTTTACCTGCTGAAGTGTCTCATTTATCAGATGCGCTTTCGAGAATCAGAGAGAAAACAGGGCAGAAATTCATCATTATAATCGACGAATGGGATGCCTTGATTCGCGACCCGGCTGCAAACAGCCAAGTGCAGGACAGCTATATTACTTTTTTGCGAAGCATGTTCAAAGGCACCGAACCGACAAAGTACATTCTGCTGGCTTATCTGACAGGTATTCTTCCCATCAGGAAGGAAAAGTCACAATCTGGGCTGAATAACTTTGATGAGTTTACCATGCTCAGCGCGAGCAGATTGGCACCATACATGGGATTTACTGAAGTTGAAGTCAAGAAGCTGACCGAAAAATATCATCAAAACTTTAGTGAAGTAAAAAGCTGGTACGACGGCTATCTGCTGAAAGATACTCAGGTTTATAATCCAAGAGCAATCGTCAGCGCGATGCTGCATGGAGATTTCAAGAACTATTGGGCAGAAACAGCTTCCAGCGATGCCATCGTGCCGCTAATCAGCATGAATTATGACGGGCTTCAATTCGCCATTATCGAGATAATTTCGGGTGCAGCGGTCAAGGTGGATACGGCAGTTTTCACAAATGATCCATCCAGTATCGCAAGCAAGGACGATGTGCTAACCTACATGATTCACTTGGGCTATCTTGGATATAATCAGAATCGAAAAACAGCGTTTGTCCCGAACGAAGAAATTCGTCAGGAGCTGACGATGGCGGTTGAAAGCAAGCGTTGGAATGAAATGATATCCTTTCAGCAGGAATCCGAGCGCTTGCTGGATGCGACGCTGGACATGGACGGTGCAGCCGTTGCCGCGCAGATTGAAAAAATCCATCACGAGTACACGTCTGTCATCCAGTATCATAACGAAAACTCGCTGAGCAGTGTGTTGACAATTGCATATTTGAGCGCGATGCAGTATTACTTCAAGCCAATCCGCGAATTACCGACGGGTCGAGGATTTGCCGATTTCGTGTTCGTTCCGAAGCCTGAATGCAGGAATGACTATCCGGCATTGATTGTAGAGCTGAAATGGAATCAGAATGCCCAGACTGCTTTGCAGCAAATCAGGGAGAAGAATTATCCAGCTTCGATATTGGATTACACGGGCGAGATTCTGCTGGTCGGTATCAATTATGACAGGGACAGCAAGCAGCATCAGTGCCAGATTGAAAAGTACGAAAAGGAATAAGCAAAATGCCCGTCAGCAGGCGGTGAATAGCACGACTGCTGATGGGCACTTTTGATATTTTACAAGAATTGCTGCAAGGAATATTGCCTTACGCTTCAGCCGTATTCTCAGCCGCATCATTGCCCTTCCCCTGCGTCAGCCACTTCTCGAACACCGAGTTGCCGCTGTACGCTGCGAAAACAATCGTCGCGTAGTTGATGTACGTCCGAACCGTACTGACCAGCGCTTCCGTGTCGCTGCGGAAGAAGCACAGCACCATCGCCAGCAGCGAAATCAGTGTCACTGCGATAGTGACCAAAAGAACAATTCGTTTGCTGAACTGGACGTATGCTTTCTGCTTCGTCATTTGCCCCGCCTCCCTTCCGGCGGTGTTTCCGGCAGAGCAAGAATGTCCTGCTCGTAGCTTGCGGACAGGTGATTTCGTCCTTTCGCCGCGTAACTTTTGTGCATGTTCAGCACCTGCTCTTTTTCTGCCGCAGTACACCATCCCTGCCGCGTATAATTGTCATGCGCATTCTGCAAAAACGCCCATGTCAGAATCGCAAGATCTTCCTCCTGCTGCTGTTCCCTTGCAATCAGCTGCTTCATCGGCTTGCGAAACCAGCTGTACATCAGCGTCAGCGCCGTCACAAGTCCAACGATAGTTGTCGCGTGGTCGCGCAGCTGTTCAAGAATCGCCCACATCTGCATTCGCCACCTTCACCGTAAAATCACCCACAGGTTCAAACACGTTGCCGGCACTATCGACGATTTGGATGCTCCTCCGCGCCTGATTATCCGCGTTTTCCTGCTTCGTGAGGAACTCCGCCGCGCACCAGCCGGTGCTGTTTTTGTACTGCACGCGCCACCAGTCATCCGCTTCCATAAGAACAGTTACGGTCGCGCCCTGCGGGATTTTCGTAATCACTTCGGCGGACTTGCTCGCCGTTTTGCGCATGTTCAGGCTGCCGGATGCCGTCGTCACGACCGCCAATTTTGTTTCACTCATTGCAATTTGTTCTCCTTTCTCGGCGTAATCCACGCCTTTCAGCTCGCCCCAATGCGTCCACCCGCTGCCGATTTTCGACGTGACAACGCCATACGCTGTGCCTTTGGCTTCGATGACTTTGCCCTCGCCGATGTACAATCCAACGTGGTGATACCCCTCCGAGGCGTTGAATTTGTAGACGGCTGTGCCAGGTTTGAGCGGCTCGCCATCGGTTCGTTTTCCGGCAGACAGGCTGCCGGATGCGCTGCTGTAACGGCGGAACATGGTGTTGCTGCCGTGATAGCAGTACCCGCCGAGCTGCCGAAACGCCCACGCAAAAAGGCCGGAGCAGTCCGCCACGCGGTGTCCGACCCATTTCTGACCATATTTCTTTGTCTGTTCACGGCTCGCGGCGTTCTGCTGTGCCTGCGTCCAGACTTCGCCCGACGCGCCGTAGATGTACCCCCAGCCATCGCGCAGCGCCGTTTGGAACTGCGCAATCAGCTCGGAGGATGAAATGTTTGGCATGTGACCTCCTTTTTTGTATCAGTATAGCGAACTTTGTCGCATTGTTTTCTTGTGATCGTTCGGACATATAAATAAATTTGCTCAAAAGCAATCCAATGGCATTAACTCGGACTTATAAGCATCTTTACGATGTGGGATTTTCATTTACAATATAATAGAATATAATGGTGTGTTTTGTTCTGCAATCAGAACAGGATGATTGACACATCACAGTGCGAATTTCCCCTGAATCCACGACTTGCTGGGGGAGAAGGTGAGGAATCATGCAGAAATACCGTGTCGAAACAATTTATGAAAATAACATGAAAGATTTTGTTCTCCTATGCAATGTCCTCCTGCACGGTCAGACAATTCACGGTCTGGGGCCGGAGGATATTGTCCAACGTGTTATGCTGCAGGCATGGGAGAAAAAAGAAAAGTTGAAGTACCATGAGAATCTCATCGGTTGGTTTGTCGTCGCCTGTTCCAAGGAATGCAAGGCTCTTTATCGCCGTGCCTACACGGAGCATCGCAACGTCGGCCATGCGGTTGAACTGAACGAGAATATCGTCGCCACGCCTGTTCAAGACAGTCTGCTGCGCTGACTTAGTCAGACGGAAGCAGTCGAATTTCTTGACGAACTGCAAAATCGCCTGACACCGTTGGAGCACAGCGTGTATGTGGAATACTACCAAAATGACAAAACCGCCGAAGAAGCCGCAGCTGTGTTAGGCGTGGAGCGCAGCACCGTGAACGATGCCGCGCGACGCATTCGGAAGAAAGCCGCCGCCATTCCGTTTTACATTCTTATCCTGTATATACAAACGCTGTTTATGAAGCACTGATGATTTTTCTCAGCTTGCCAGCTGATTCTCCGCATCCACCACGGCATGAGGCTGGACAAAGAACTGCGCGGCGGTGACCTCTGTCATAACAACATCGCCGCGCAGCTTTTGCGTCAGATACCCCTTGACATACATCTGCACACCGGGTTTCAGCGTCTGCGCCGCCCAGTCCGCAAGGCGATTCCACGCATGAACCGTGTAGGTTTCGTGAATCACCTGCTGCTGACGGTTGCGGTGCGAATGCCGCAGCTGACAGACGATGTGCGAAATGTCGCCCGTCGTGGGTGTCTTGACAAGAGTGAGGATCGTGCCGGAAAGGAAAAGTTCGTTTATGGTTAATACCTCCTGTTAGTAGTTTGTAGTGAGTAAAGGGAGAATCAAGTAGGGGGCACTTCTAAATAGAGAGCCTACATCTTACGTCACCGTGCTTACCGACCAGTACACGGCGGTTCAATCGCATAAGTGCAAGAACTCACAGCGGCAGGATACCAAACTACCCTGCCGCTACGAGCCTTTCGTTTATAATGGGATATGCTAAAACTTGGTTTCCAGCTATTCGCTAATAGCCCAATAAGCCCCAACTTGTGCTTACCGCTGAATCCCCTCATGGAACAGGTAATGGTCAAAAATCCACACAATTTCATGATCTGCGCCATTCTCTTGCAAATTCCATTCTGAAAGTTCCGCGCGAATCTGCTCTTTCGCCTCTTTCGTAAAGTTGTCCAGCACCTGATGATCCATGCACTCTATGGGTTCAATGCACTCGAAAAGCAAGCTATCTGGATAGAGCGCCGCTGCTTCCTGAAACAGCGTCTCCTTCCATTCGACCGCATTATCGCCCGTTATCTCCCTACCATACATATAAGAATAGGTATATTCCGGATTGAGATAAAAACACATCTGCCATAGAAACTGCTTGCTCGTGCGGTACTTTTTCAGCCCCCAAGAAATAATATCCAGCAGAAAAGCCTTGTAGAGCGAATACTCATTTTTCGCTTCCCAACGCGGGGAATTTTCCAAAAATTGAACCACCGTATCCGCATAGGCAACCATCTGCCGCAATGCCAGCACGGTTAAATCCTCCGACGGCGGCTCCTGCTGCCACACGTCCTGCAAATAATGCAGAATCGGCAAGCGTTTTCCTTTCTGCTCAAGCCGGTATACTTCGGCCTTGATTTTGATAATATCCATTGTTTCAGCTCCTCATTTAGTTCACTGGGTAGCCATCTGATATCCTATACCATCCCTCCGCGTACTGATATAGCACCAGTACGACAGATTGCTTAAACTCTTCAAAATAATAGATATATGATTTAACGTTGGGATCTTTGTCTCCCCTCATAAATGGTTCGCCCTTTTCCGCAACAGTTTTCAGAAGCTTAGCGATTTCTTCCCACATGTCATCGTCACTGTTATTAGGATCAATATTAAACGGAGACCAATCGTGCCAACCACTTGGCTCGGAGCCACGTGCAACATGGTGTTTCTTATTTTTCGAAACATCCCACCTGATTTTATCGCTCAGCGTAATTTCTGTTGAGCTGCCGGTAACACTTGCAGCTTCACTCTGTTCAAGTTGGTGCATTGGATGAAGCAGTTTATGGAGGTCTTTCAGTAATTCTGATAACCACCATCCAACAGAACCACCCGCAATAACAGCGCCGCCGCCACCACCACCTATCTCTTGTAGAATTTTCTCCAAGAAAGGATTGCGAGAATCAGTCTGTTCAGTTGTTCCGTCAACATCCACAAACTGTACAGGTTCATTGTGGCAATATGAGAACAGATTTGAAGCATATAACGAATCCGCATTCAAAAATCGACAGAATTGATACGAGTAGTACCGACTCCTGAGATAGTACAGCCCCGTTTCCTCATCAAACACATACCCACGATAGCGGAACGGCTGCACAGACCCCAGCGTCTCCGCCATCGAACCGCTCTTGCCAATCGGCGCACCCCATGCGTCATAAACATAGCTAACGACAACATTTCCCGCTCCGTTCAGAAGTGCTACAATGTCGCCCTGCAAGCTCTTGACATACGCATACGCCGTGCCGTTGTACACCACCACCGCCGGGCGGTTCTGCGCATCATAGAAGAAGTGCAGTTCATCCGTGCCGGAAGTCATATGCACAACATTCTTGCCGTGCAGCGTGTACTTCGTCGCCACGCCATTGATCGTTTTCTGCACACGCAAGCCGTTCTCGTTTGTAAACGAACCGTGCATCTGAGCCACAGCCGCAACGATTGACCACGATTGAAAGTAGAGCTATCCACCGCAGCTTCTTTCATGGAGGAAGTTGCGATGGACACTCTTAGATGAGTAGTTTTATTTCATGGTCGATGATAATCATGCAAAATGCGAACCGATACAATTAGCCGTGACTTTTCCAATAGCCGCACTTCAAGCCTGTCTTTTTTTAGATCAAACTCTGGAATATCGCCAGGGAATGCGAGCGGTTCCGGATAGCTACTCGTTTTCATCATGGAACCACAATACGGAAAATAGTGATTAGGAATTATAAATATACTGTTTACATGCAATACTCGTTGCTTTGTCCCATGCCGTATAAAATCCCATAACGGAACAACCACACATTTATACAAAAACAAGTACGCACATAGCGCAGCGAGTGCACCAAAGGTTAATTGAAAATGGACAAAATCAGCCGTTCCACTAAAGTAGTTTGCTCTGTATATTGTTCTGTAAATATATACGGCAAAAAAAGGAAATCCCAGAAGAATACCGTGGATAACGCTTCTGCGAAGTCCCATTTTTCCTCTCCTTTCAATGTGGAGTCGAAATTATTCTGAAGAAATTTGCATCATAGACCAATTTGTCGTTGTAGAGTAAGTGGCAGGCATGATTGTATGCCGAATAAAGAAATGGCTGGCAAATTCGTCAATTGGCATGTTCATAAATTGCTTAAGAGCCTCGTTGCGTCCTCCTGAAAACCACTGTGTCGCAAGTTCTTTTCGAGCATATCTTGGCATTTTATGAACTTTATAATCATGATCCCAAAGAAGTTTATCACCAATGATTTTCCCCACAACATTGCCATATGCGCCGGATGCAGCAGATAGTCCAATATTTTCTATTGCTCGACGATCGCCAGACAAGGCACCTTCAACATCCAATTCTCCAGCAATCCAACCATCAACAACATTTCCTGTAGCCCCCATTACCCCTGTCCACAAAAGTGATGAACAACCAATTCCAGCAATAGCACCGCCAACAGCTGCTCCTGCATATTTTTCAGCAGGTGAATCCGGGACAAACATATCCCAGCCGCGTTTTCCCTTCTGGTAGTTTTCAACTACATCATCAACGTATTCGCTTGCACAGTTGACAATGGCTCCAACTACCGCACCAACCACCGCCTTGACTACCGTAGCTCCTATTGCTGCGCAAATGGCTGCCAGAAATTGCCCGTCAGCATCTGCATTCATTACTGGTGAATTTTTGCAGTAACAGAGCGGGTTGTGACTCAAAATACCATCCGAAGTTCCGCCAAGCCATCGATCAATGCACAGAAAACGGGAAATGCTTGCATGATAATACCTACTTCTTAGATAATACAGCCCCGTTTCCTCGTCAAACACATATCCGCGATACCTAAACGGGTTGAGCGTCCCCAGCGTCTCCGCCAGAGTCCCACTCTTCCCAATGGGCATACCCCAAGCATCATACACATAGCTGACAACAACATTGCCCGCACCGTCAAGAATTGTAATCACATCGCCCTGCAAGTTCTTGACGTAAGCATACGCCGTGCCGTTGTAAACGACGACTGCCGGACGGTTCTGTGCATCGTAGAAGAAGTGCAGCTCATCTGCGCCGCGCGTCATATGCACAACATTCTTCCCGTGCAACACATAGTCCGTTACAACGCCATTGATAATTTTCTGCACTCTCAGCCCGTTTTCGTTGTAAACGAACTTCGCATCCACGTTGGCGCTTTGCATCCGCGCCAACTGCCGCCCGTTTTCCCACGTGTACTGCCATGTGCCATCGCTTAGCGGGTTGCCAATCTGGTCGTAGGTAATGCCGATGCCATCTACCGCCGTCAACTGGTCTTTCCAATTCGCGTTGCCGTAGCTGAAACGCATCGTTTGCAAGGGTTCGCCGCTCGTATTTGCATACGGATACAGCTTCTTGCTCAGGATATTGCCGCCACGGTCGTACTCGTAAACCCACGTCGAACCGTTGTCGCCAGCGCGGGTGTCGCTCCGGTCATTTACGCGAATCAGCTGCCCCAGCGCATCGTAGGTGTAGCCCGTCCACTTGCCGTTCAGCGTCGCACTCGCAATGTTGCCATTGTCGTCGTAACCGTAGCCACAATTGCACCCCGGCTGGGTAATCGACGCAACGAGGTTCGTCACGCTGCCCGTGCCGTAGCCGCCCGCCGCGAAATGGTATTCGCTCGTGAACGTCTTGCTGCCCAGCTTGACCGCCGAGAACGTCGTCCGATTCAGCTTGTCAATGGTCGTCGTGCTCTGCCCGATGGTGGTCGCACCAATGCTGTACGTCAGCGACGTCGGACGATTTTCGTCATCATAGCCGAATTTCGTCCCATATTCCTGTCGATTTTCACCCACTTTCTCCGTGAATTCACTCAGGTTGCCGTACACGTTGTCGTATGCGACCTGTCCCGTGTACACATGCTGACCAGCTTCCGCGGTCTTCACGCGCACCGGGCGATTCGCCAAATCGTATTCGCTCTGCGTCGTCCGATTCAGCAGATTGTCGCGGACTCGTGCCACTTGACCCTTCGCGTTGTAGTCGTATTCGTATCGCGGCGCGGTTTCCTCGCCGTACACCACCCCCGTCACGCGGTTGAAGTCATCGTACCGACTGCTGACTTTCGCCCCGTTGCCGTATGTCGTCGCGGTCAGCGTACCGAAGTTCGGCTTCGTCGGATCGTTCTGATACTGGCTCTGCGACAAGGTCTGATTCCCGACCTTGACCGCCGTCTGGCGACCCAGCGCGTCCTGCTCGAAAGTATACACCACGTCGTTCGCGGCGTTCCCGTCCGTATTGTGACGGATTTTGACCAAATTCCCACGCTGCTCGTCATAGGTATATTCGTTATGTATTGTCGGAATTCCTGCTTCTGCGCCCGTTTTTGCAGAAGTTTTTACAATTCGCCGCAGATTGTCGTAGTCATACGTCACCGTCTGCCCCTTCGCGTCGGTGACGCTCGTCGTCGTGCCGCGCTGCAGGTCGGTTTCTGTGCGCACAATCTTGCCGCGCGCGTCCTTCTGCTCGGTAGCATAGTTGCCGTCATCCGTGTACGTCGTTTCGCCGCGGATGAAGTAGCTCGGATTCGTATCCGCATTCTGCACCTGACTCGTCAGCGGATTCCCGAACGCATCGTAAGTAAACGTGCTGACGCTGCCCAGCGGCGCAATGCTTCTCAGCAGCAGATGCTTCTTTTGCTCCGCTTCCGTATCGCCATACGAGAACGTACTGGACACCGTGCGGCCCGCGGCGGTGTGCTTCGTCAGGTTGTCCGCATCATCGAACTCAGACTTCTCCTGACCACCGTAGAGCATCTTCTGCGTCTTGCGGTTGCCGTTTTTGTCATAAATATACTGCGTGCCGAACGCTTCCGGGTAGAGATAAATGCCGGTGAAATCCGCGAAATTCATCTGCCGATTCATCTGCAAGACCACTCGGATGTAGGTGCAGTTGTTGGGCGCAACAATGCCCGCGCTTGCGAACTGCCAGTTGCCTTCTTCCGCATTGAACACCGCCGAGCCGCCCGTCGCCCAGTAGCAGTTTGCGTTGTCCGGATTGCCTGCCGTAAACAAAACGGTAATTCGGCAGTAAACGGAATTGTCCGGGTCGTTCTTCTTCGCGAACGAACTGCACCAGCCGCCCACCGTGAAGCGGTCGCCGATTTTGCCGTAGTGTCGGAACTGCTGGTAATACGTTACCGTGCGGTCATAGCGGCCTGCCAGACGAATTTTCTGCGTATTATCATGTTTCAGGCAGTCCGGTGCGTGAAATTCATCCTTCGGCGCCTCCAAAGGCAGCACTTTAACATACGACGCATCGTTTTTGCCAACCGTCCATGCCTTCGGCTTGCCATCCGTGCCGGTCACAGAGAAGTCACTGTTCTGAACCATATTGAAATGATTCAGCGTCAGCCCTTCTTCCAGCTGCATTGCATCGAACCAGCAATTGCCGCCCGTGAAGCCGTTCTGCGTGTCGCAGTACGCCATGCAGTAAACCTTAGGTTCTGCGTTCTCCGGCAGTGTGAAGGACACCGACACGCGCTCATACGGCATGTTATCCGTCTTTTCCCACACCTTGCCCGGCTCGGAATCCAGCGTAATTTTCTGTCCGCCGACGGTATACGCAACGCGCATCACACCGCGCGGGCCGCCAGAGCGGACATATCCCGACAGCGTGTACGACTTGCCCGGCGTAAGCGTCACTGCCTGACGAACATACACGCAGTCGCTCGACCAAATCGTCAGCCGATACGAAACAAGACCGAACTGCCGCGTGGACTGGTCGCGCGTAATCGTGCCCGTGCTGCTTTTCTCCCATACGCTGCTGTTTTCCTCGCACATCGGGTCAAGAAGCAAATTTCTGACCACTCGCTGCATTCGGGAGCGTTCCGTCGCGTGGTTAATCGGCGCATTCGCGTTGTCGTCGGTGCGGTCGTATCGGGTGTACATCGCGTAGCCCAGCTCGTCATCAACGCTGACCTGATTGCCGTCATCGTTGAAGTGGTAGCGCAGCGTCTTGCCGGAAATTTCATCTCTGACCAGCGCCATGTGGTTGCCGTAGGTGTACGAGACGTTCGCCGCAGTCAGCGTCGTGCCGTTCTTCATGCCCGTTACGGTCGCGTGGGTGATGCAGTGCGGCAGTCCGTCAACGCGATTTTCGCCCGTGTTCGTGTACGCATATTCCACAAAAGCGCCGTCCACACCATATGCCGTTTTCAGCAAATGATACCCGATTTCTTCATTATATACATATTCGCTCGCGCGGTTATCTTCATGGCGGATTTTCACCAGCGCGCCGTTCTCGTACTTGAAACGGACACAATTTTCCGCATCCTGCCACGGTGTCTGAATCCGGTCGCACCGACCATCCGTGTAATGAAGCGTCGTAACTCGGTTCGCGCCGTCCGTCACAGAAGCGATTTTCAGCGGAGCGTCCGCCACAGCCGTCACCGTGACTTCGTTGCCAACCGCATCCTGAATCTTCTGAATCAGCACCTTCGCGGTTTCCGGCGCATCCTCCGTCGGCGTATCGCTCACCAGCGGGAACGTCATTCCATTGTCGCCCTTGTCGGTAATCGTGATGTTCTCGTCCCCGACTTCCAGCGTCAGAGACAAGCCGGACTGGTCGGAACACTTCTTTTGGTCATTCTTATTCTTCTTAAAGAAGTGTTCCGTCCCGTCGCCGTCCGTATACACGAACTCCACTTCGCCGTTGTACAGCACCTTATGCAGCGTCTGATGCAGCGAAGTCCGCCAGCCGTAGCCCATGCCGAACTCGTCTTTGTCGCTGTCACAAGAATTGTAGTAGTGGGTCACGGAAACCGGCAGACGATTGCCATTCATCGCGGTATCCGCATGGGAGAAAATCAGGTTGCCATTGACAAGGCTGACGCTGCCAGTCCCCGCCAACCCAGCAGACTGATGGTCGTAAGTCAGATAGCTCTCCAAGCCTGCGAGGCTCGCATACTCCAATACGAAATACGGCTGATTCGCCGTTTCGCTCGAATGAAGCTGCGAAAAGCTGCTTTCACTTTCGGGCGCGCTCAGCTGAACGCCGTGATTTTCGCCCAGATACCACTTGCGCGCAAGGCTGGTGACGTCGAACTCTTTCCACGAATACTGATTTTTCAGCACGCGGCAGTAGTCCTGATACACACCGCTGACATCCGGCTGGTGGTCATAGGTGATTGTCTCCGGATCCCAGTCCTCCAGCACTTCCGTGCACATGATAGCGGTATCTGCCGTCGGTGCGTAGACATTGCGAACGCACAACTTTGCGGACGTAATGAAATGATTCGCGCCCAGACGCGGCAAATCCACGACCTTCAAGTAGGTCAGACGGTTGCCGTAGTAATTCGTGTTGCTGATCCACAGCCGCTCGTCATGCGAAAAGTTCTGCGTCGAACCTTCCTTGACGTAGGTATCGAGGATGCCCGCGGCGGAATCCGCCGAATTATCCGCGAACGTCGCAATCGGGCTGTGCGCCTGCGCCGCCATCTGCTGGCGCTTTTCGGCGGACAATTCCACCCACTGATGCGTCGCCGCATCGTACTCATGAACCGGCGTGGTCTGCACCACTGCCCGGAAACGATTGTTGCCCAGCGCGTACACCTTGCCGCATCGGGTGCGGAGGTGTTTCAGTTCCTGCTGAGCCGGGAACTGAATCTGTTTCTGATTGTTTTCTTGGTTACTCATATGTTTCCTTTCTTTTCTGTGCGCTCCTTTTGCGCACATTTTTTCTATCGAAGGGTACGAAAAAAAACCCTCGCGCCGTGCGCGGGAGCCTCTCTGCATCTTTCGATGGTATAATTCTACCACACTTTTGTAGTGTGTGCATCCGCGTTTTTAGACAGGGCGAATGAATCGACATCCGCGCAGTTTCTGACAAAATTTTTCTCTGTATCTTTCTCGCATACTGTCTACTTGTTTCTATTCGCTTTGCAGCCTACACTATAAGAAGTATTTCGGTGCTATTTGAAGTGTTTTAAGACCTTTTTATATTGCAAGCAGTTTTTATATTGCAAGCAGTGGCGTCTTACCGATTCTTGCTGAAAAAATTTTCGCGAATCAAATGCTATATCATTTACTCAATGTAATCAATTTCTTCCATTTCAACGTACCTTCATTTAATATGAATTTTATCAGGCACAAAAGAATTTCTACATGCGCCTGAAAATTCTTCATGATGGAGGGAAGTCACATGAAACCTACAACCGAAATCAACACGACCATCGACTATCGTAAAATCGGTGTCCACTTAAAGGAAGCTCGCAAAGCGAACTCCCTTTCGCAAGCGCAAGTTGCCGCATTCCTGCACATAAGCGTCTGTGCCTATGGAAACCTTGAGCGCGGATCGCAAAGAATCAACCTGACGCGCCTCATGCAGCTTTGCGAACTGCTGGGTGTTGCTCCAGGAAGCATTTTGGCAGACTGCACACCAAGGCTTGTGCCCTATAAGGACGAGGAGTCGCAGGAAACTTTTTCTTTGCCTGCCGACCTGCTCAAAGCCTTGTCTGCATGTTCGACTGCTGAGAGGAAATTTCTCGTTGATTTCTTGCCTCTGCTTCATCAGCTCACCACAAAGCCCTAATAGCCTCCATCAGCTTGCCAGCTGATTCTCCGCATCCACCACGGCATGAGACTGGACAAAGAACTGCGCGGCGGTGACCTCTGTCATAACAACATCGCCGCGCAGCTTTTGCGTCAGATAGCCCTTGACATACACCCGCGCACCGGGTTTCAGCGCCTGCGCCGCCCAGTCTGCAAGGCGATTCCACGCATGAACCGTGTAGGTTTCGTGAATCACCTGCTGCTGACGGTTGCGGTGCGAATGCCGCAGCTGGCAAACGACATGCGAAGTGTCGCCCGTCGTGGGTGTCTTGACAAGGGTGAGAATCGTGCCAGAAAGGAAAAGTTCGTTCATGGTTAATACCTCCCGTTAGTAGCGTGTTAGAAAATTGTGTAGTAGGTAGAGGGGGAATAAAAGCCCGCCCGTCGGCGGCTTGTGCGCGAAGCACAGGACGCGACGGGCGGATTAGTAAAGTACCATTTATTTACATCTGTTCAAATCATCTTTTTGCAGTTTTCAAAGAATTTTTCTTGGCATTTTACATTTTTTAAAACAATTGCATATACGAACGGCAATACAACATACAAAATCAACAGAGCTAACACTAAAAATCCAAATCCTATCCAGTGATTCTTTGACATCATGGCAAGACAAAGAAGTGGTGTGTACAAGAAAAAATTAACAATTTTCCGTGTTCGATCATATTTTGGTCTTAGCCTCGCTGGTTGTCCGCAATGTATGCATTGCAACGCAATGCCCTTATTTCCCTTATATACTATCTTAAAATCATGAGCATGCATACCATTTTCTCCTTAATTTCTTTGCTTATAGATGAAATTATATTGATCTGTCCCAAAAGGTGTAAGTGCGAAAGTCTGCTTCCAAATTGCTGAGTAATAATACCCATTCGAATCATACCCATGAAGATAATGATAATAAACAACATACTCCGTCTTCCATCCCAATGATTCACGGTACTCAACAGTTTCGCTTGTATAAACGCCATCAGGAATCGTAGGGTATTGTGAGGTAATCGCATCTTTAATAAGCGTTTCAACGCCATATTCCGCCATTGCCACAGCGCCACCGACAGGCATACTACTAATAATAGCGGTAGTTATAACTCCACTTGCCGTCGTTACAGAAAGCTCCAAAATAGCAGAGAGTATTTTCTTGATTTGACCATCAGTTTTCACCACTGAATTTGCATAATACTTCCACGAACCTGAACCGTTATCTTTAGGCATGCTATACCCCAATTCTTGGCTAACATCGTCAAAAAACTGTTCAATTTTTTGCTCTTCACTGATCTCAAAATTGTAATTAAGAACAGCTTTGCTTATTAGAGCAGCAGTTTGATTAACTATATTACGCACATATGATTTTGCGTCTTCAATTACAGTCTTATTCAAAGACCATTTGCCATTGGGATCATATAAAAGAATTGGGCTATCTTTGCAATAAGTAAACAAATTCAGTTCAGCAATCATATTATCCGCATTGACAAACCGACCCCACCCCGGATTATAGTACCGACTCCGCAGATAGTACAGCCCCGTTTCCTCATCAAACACATACCCGCGATACCTAAACGGCTGCACCTTGCCCAGCGTCTCCGCCAGTTCACCAGTGCACCACAGCGGCGCGCCCCACGCATCGTAGCCGTAGCTGACGACCGCATTGCCACTTTCATCCAGAATTGCAACAATGTCGCCCTGCAAGCTCTTAACATACGCATACGCCGTGCCATTGTACACCACCACCGCCGGACGGTTCTGCGCGTCGTAGAAGAAGTGCAGCTCGTTGCTGCCCTGGGTCATGTGGACAATGTTCTTGCCGTGCAGGGTGTACTGACCTGGCCATAGCGCCAGGCGTTTTCAATTGGGGTCATGTTGCGCTCCTTTCGCATAACGACAAAGAAAGGCCACCCGGCAATGCCGGATGGCCAGTGGGTCGGTTGAATATCAGGCGGACGGATTGTCCAGCCTGCGCGCCATGTCATCGAGCTTATCGTTGATGTCAGCAATGCCCTCAACGACATTGGTGCTGAGATGGTTGATCATCTGCTGGTACTGCGTTTCGCGCTCTGCGTTTTCTTTGAGCATGCGGAAAAACAGGTAAATGTAAAGCGCTGCCCAGATGCCCTGCTGCAGCGCGATTTCGATGATCGATTGTAGGGTGGTGTCCATTATTTACCTCCTCGTATGGGGAATTGCCCCCCCTTACACGGTATCTCCAGTTTCTTGACGCAATAGAATTGAGCTAATATTATTATAAGCATACTCATTATAGGCTAAAACAATGCAGTGGGGATTACTTCGAATCTCTGAATAGGTTGTATGGGGACGTGTTTCGGCGTGTGAAGAATCAGATTGTATACAGATGTATTGCTGTTTACGCACATAGGGTATTGAGGCGGCATACATAACTTGAGGTAAGTTGACAACCCGCACATCCACTATGTCAGAAAAGTTGAAAGTACGTAATGCTTTCCCGGTAGGACTATACAATGCAACAATACGCTTGTCAACAATAATGTGTACATACTCGTTACATTTAATTGTTATCAAACAAGCTCTCCATGCTACGATAGATAGAATAACTGAAAAAAGAAATGAAATAAACACAATACCCTGCACTTGGTTTCCCAAATACAACACAAGGAACATGAGTATAGTTACCAATAGACTCGTTATGGATGTAATGGTACAGAAAAAAACACTCATTTTTCTATATACTGTCGGTAGAACAGGAAAATACACTCTAACACCTCACTCACAAACACAAATTAAGGCAATCCCGCACAAAGAAAGAACAGCCAAAAGG
>ENA-ORCP01001821-ORCP01001821.1-human-gut-metagenome-genome-assembly--contig:-NODE-1821-length-17753-cov-9.611903_pt1 | contig 17753 bp, 14 predicted proteins | sample MGYA00242990_ERZ507991 | MGnify/ENA primary metagenome ERZ507991 (study PRJEB26167, sample SAMN06115496) | human gut metagenome | host: Homo sapiens | place: China:Henan | collected 2015-05-07... | reverse complement strand
ATCATGGACATCGTGAACGACAACGACAACTCCATCTACTACATCATCAAGGACCTGCCCGAGGACACCCGCGCCGCAGGCCGTGCCGTCGTCAAGAGCTTCGGCGTCAAGAGCCGCTTTGTCCACTTTGAGTTCTTCCGGATGACCGAGAACCAGGCCAGCATGGGCGAAAAGGGCCAGATCGTGGCCCTCGAAGTCAATATGCGCCCCTGCGGCGGCTTCACTCCCGATATGATAAACTTCGCCCGCTCCACCAACGTCTATAAGATCTGGGCCGACATGATCGCCTTCGGCGGCACCGATATGCCCGTGGGCGAGCACTACTACTGCCCCTTCGCCGGCCGCCGCGACGGCAAGAACTTCGTGTACAGCCATGAGCAGATCATGCAGAAGTACCAGAAGAACATGAAGATGGTGGACCGCATCCCCGACGCCCTCTCCGGCGCGATGGGCAACCAGATGTACGTCGCCACCTTCTCCACCCGCGAGGAGATGGAGCAGTTCTACTCCGATGTTCTGGCCGTCACCGACGGCGATGCTGCCGCCGCACAGGCCGCGCTTTCCCAGGTGCTGGCTCTGGGCGAGCCCACCACCAAGGCCCTGACCCCGAAGCCCAACCTCAGCCCGGCGGTCAGGCCCACCACTGCTGTGACAAAGACCCCCGCCCGCGCTGTCACCAAGACCAGCCGCAAGGGCCGGAAGTGATTTCCACAAAAACTTTACAAACCGCAGCCGCAGAGAGAAAGAAACGACTCTGCGGCTGTTTTTTGACATGAGGGCAAATGTGATGATTGACAGTGGCCCGGAAAAAGTTGTAAGATAATGCAAATGCAAAAGAGGAAAAACGCCTTTGCAAAATGAGCTGAAAGACAGGAGAATTTTCTATGAAGCTGTATCAGAAACTTACTTCTCTGCTGGTGGCTGCAGTGATGGCCGCCGTGCTGATGCCGGTGTGCATGGCGGCTCCCGGCGACTCCGTTGAGACCCGCATCAACAACGCGCTCGCACAGCGCACCGGCGCAGAGCTGTATCAGGAGATCGTCACCACTGCCCCCGATGGCACCGCCCAGACCATGATCGCAGCCCGCAGCAACGGCAACGCTTATATCAAGATGGATATGGGCGACGCCGGCAGTCTGGTCTATATCCTGAAAGACGGTCAGGGCTATCTGGTGGACGATGCATCCAGGATGGCCGTCAAGGGCGAAGTACCCACTGTGAGCGTAAGCGAGGCAGTCTCCGCTGACAAAGGCGAAGCACAGGAGATCCCCTGCACCGTGACCACCGTGAATGTGAACGGTCAGGACTGCGAGGCCCTGTCCTACACTGTCACCGATGCCGACGGCCAGACGGCCACCGTTTCCTACTGCCTGATCGGTGATGACCTCAAGTATGTCGTTACCGATGCTGCCGAGGGCCGCACCATCGTGGAGTACCGCGTCACGAGCACCACTGTGGACCAGAATCTCTTCAACATCCCTGCGGATTATCAGATCCTGACGCAGGCAGAGTTTGAAGCGGCACAGGCCAACCACTGAGAAATTTTTCTGTAGAATATGGGAGCTGCTGCGTCATGCGGCGGCTCCTTTTTGTTGTCCGCCGCCCGGGAATGTGCTATACTGTGTGCAACAGAATGCATGAGAGAATGAGGAGAACCCCCTATGAAAATACCCGCAAACGGCTTTACCCACGCAGGCAAGTTCCACGCCGACGACGTGTTCGCCACTGCCCTGCTCCAGATCCTCCGCCCGGATATTAAAATAACCCGCGGCTTCGTGGTGCCGGATGACTTCGACGGCATCGTGTACGACATCGGCTTTGGCATGTTCGACCACCATCAGGAGCCCCGCGAGACCCGCCCCAACGGCATCCCTTACGCGGCCTTCGGCCTGCTGTGGCAGGTGCTCGGCCCCGGCCTTGTAGGCGAGCGTCAGGCCCGGCTCATTGATGAGAACTTCATCCAGCCCCTCGATCTGAACGACAATACCGGCGAGCAGAACAGCCTCTGCGACGCCATCGGCTTCTTCAACCCCGTGTGGGACTCGAAAGAGGACCAGGACGCCTGCTTCTTCAAGGCCGTGGCTGTGGCAAAGCAGATCCTGGAGAACCAGATCGAGAGCGCCAACGCCGTCAACCGCGCCGACGAGAAGGTCCAGCAGGCCTACAAAAACTCCCGCGACGGCATCGTGGTGCTGCCCTGCTATCTGCCCTGGAAGAACGGGCTGTACAAGACCGACGCCCTTTTCGTCATCTACCCCAGCCAGCGGGGCGGCTGGAGCGCCCAGTGCGTCACCGACCACAAGACCAAAAAGCCCAAGCTCCCCTTCCCCCAGAGCTGGGCCGGCCAGCCGCAGGAGGTCATCGAGCAGAAGAGCGGCATCGAGGGCATCAGCTTCTGCCACGCCAGCCGCTTCCTTATCACGGCCAAGGACAAGGAGACGGCCCTCGCCGCCTGCCGTCAGGTGCTGAAGAACAATGGCCGCATCTGAGAAGCCGGAAAAGACAGCTTACGTCTACATGGTGCGCTGCGCGGGCGGCCAGCTTTATACCGGCTGGACGAACGACCCGGAAGCCCGCCTCAAGGCCCACCAGAGCGGCAAAGGCGCAAAGTATACCCGCACCCATACCGCGCTGGGCTTTGCCTACCTGGAAGCGTGTGCGGACAAGTCCGCCGCCCTCCGGCGGGAGATCGCCCTCAAAAAGCTGACGAAGGCCCAGAAAGAGGCCCTCTGCGCCGGGTGGACGGCTGAAAAAGATGAATAAAAACACGAACGCCGCGCCCTGCCGGAACTGGGCCGTCAACCCCGTGCCGACGGCGGACAGAATGCATAAACCGGACTGTATACAGCTATGCATATACAAACTAAAGATGCATAAAATTTGTATATATTTAGAAAATAATGCATAAACATACAAAATAACAGAAAAGGACCGCCAAATCTGCACAAGGTTTGGCGGTTTTCTGCATTGACGGAAAAACCGCTTGGCGTATAATAAAAGCGTACTCAGAAAGACAAGACGTCGAGCGCCCCGGGAGGGATGCCCGGGCGGAAAACAAAAGTATAAAAAGTGTAATAAACAAAGGAGCGATCATCATGAAAAAGGAAGATATTAAGAAAGTTGTTCTGGCTTACTCTGGCGGTCTGGATACCTCCATCATCATTCCCTGGCTGAAAGAGAATTACAACAACTGCGAAGTCATCGCTGTCTCCGGCGACGTGGGTCAGGGTACTGAGCTGGACGGTCTGGAAGAGAAGGCCAAGGCTACCGGCGCTTCCAAGCTGTACGTCCTCGACCTGAAGAAGGACTTCGTCGAGAACTACATCTTCCCCACCCTGAAGTTCGGCGCAAAGTATGAGGACTACCTGCTGGGCACCAGCTTCGCACGTCCCTGCATCGCAAAGGCTCTGGCCGACATCGCCATCAAGGAAGGCGCAGACGCCATCTGCCACGGCTGCACCGGCAAGGGCAACGACCAGGTGCGTTTCGAGCTGACCCTGAAGGCCCTCTGCCCCGATATGGCCATCATCGCTCCCTGGCGTGAGTGGGACATCAAGAGCCGTGACGAGGAGATCGACTACGCCGAGGCTCATCACATCCCCCTGAAGATCAACCGTGAGACCAACTACTCCAAGGATAAGAACCTGTGGCACCTGAGCCATGAAGGCCTCGACCTCGAGAGTCCGGCCAACGAGCCGCAGTACAATAAGCCCGGCTTCCTGGAGCTGGGCGTCAGCCCCGAGCAGGCTCCCGACACCCCGACCTACATCACCCTCCACTTCGAGAAGGGCATCCCCACTGCCGTTGACGGCAAGGAGATGGGCGCTGTCGAGCTGGTCGAGTACCTGAACAAGGTTGGCGGCGAGAACGGCATCGGCCTGCTGGACATCGTCGAGAACCGTCTGGTGGGCATGAAGAGCCGCGGCGTGTACGAGACTCCCGGCGGTGCGATCCTGTACAAGGCCATCAATGTTCTGGAGACCATCACTCTGGACAAGGAGAGCGCACACTTCAAGGCTCAGCTGGCTCAGAAGTACGCCGACATCGTTTACAACGGCCAGTGGTTCACCCCGCTGCGCGAGGCTCTGGATGCCTTTGCTGACAGCCTCGAGAAGACCGTCACCGGCGATGTCAAGCTGAAGCTCTACAAGGGCAACATGATCAACGCCGGCGTCACCTCTCCGTATACCCTGTACGATGAGCAGACCGCTTCCTTCGGTGAGGATGAGGATTACAATCAGGCAGATGCTTCCGGTTTCATCAACCTCTTCGGCCTGTCCATCAAGGAGCGCGCAAAGCTGTCCAAGAACTGGCCCGAGGTCAAGGAATAACCTGCTTACCATCCCCTTTGGTGTGTTTTTTACACTTTCACGCTGAAGGCTCAAATTACCGGCATCATTGCTGGCGGCACCGCCGCGGGAGCTTTTTCCCCTGCGGCGGCTTTGCCGTTTTTAGAAGAAATAAAATGAGCGGCAAAAACTCCTTCCGTCAAACCCTGACGGGTTTGCCAGCTCCCTCACTGAGGGAGCCTCTGGCGAAGAGGTGAAGCTTTCCGCACTGCCAAGGCCTCCCTCCTTGAGGGAGGTGTCACCGAAGGTGACGGAAGGAGTCTCGGCGAGCCGCCTATCAGTAAAGGATAAAACTATGGCAGAACAACTTTGGAAGGGCCGTTTCTCCAAGGCGGTCGATTCCCGCGTCAACGACTTCAACTCTTCCATCCGCTTCGACCAGCGGATGATCGCGCAGGATATGCGCGGCAGCGGCGTCCACGCCGCCATGCTGGCAAAGCAGGGCATCATCTCCGAGAAGGACTGCGAGGATATTCTGAGCGGTCTGGCCTCCATCGCGGATGACCTGGCCTCCGGCGCTCTCACCATCGACCCCAACGCCGAGGACGTCCATACCTTCGTGGAGCAGACCCTCACCGCCCGCATCGGCGACGCCGGCAAGCGCCTGCACACCGGCCGCAGCCGGAACGACCAGGTGGCGCTGGACATCCGCCTGACTCTGCGGGACTACAGCCACACCCTGCAGGCTTACATCGTGGAGCTGGTCAAGGTCATCTGCAGGAAGGCCGCTGAGAACACCACCGCCGTCATGCCCGGTTACACCCACCTGCAGCGCGCCCAGCCCATCACCTTCGGCCACGCCCTGATGGCCTATGCATGGATGCTGCTGCGCGATCTGCAGCGCTTCGAGGACGCCACCGCCCGGATGGACGCCCAGTGTCCGCTGGGCTCCGGCGCTCTGGCCGGTACGACCTACCCGCTGGACCGTCAGTTCACCGCCGAAAAGCTGGGCTTTGCGGCACCCTGCCCCAACAGCCTTGACGGTGTGTCCGACCGTGACTTCTGCATCGAGCTGGCAAACGCCATCTCCATCTGCATGATGCACCTGTCCCGCCTGTCCGAAGAGATCATCCTCTGGTGCAGCTGGGAGTTCAAGTTCATCGAGCTGGACGACGCCTTCACCACCGGCTCGTCCATCATGCCCCAGAAGAAGAACCCCGACGTTACCGAGCTGATCCGCGGCAAGACCGGCCGCGTCTACGGCGACCTGAACACCCTGCTGGTCGTGATGAAGGGCATCCCGCTGGCCTACAACAAGGACATGCAGGAAGATAAAGAGGCCATCTTCGACGCGGTGGATACGCTGGATCTGTGCCTGAAGACGGTCACTCCCATGCTGGACACCATGAAAACCCTGCCCGCCAACATGCGCCGCGCCGCCGCCAAGGGCTTTATCAACGCCACCGACTGCGCCGACTACCTGACCAAGAAAGGTATGCCCTTCCGCGACGCCTACAAGCTCACCGGCTGTATGGTCTCCGACTGCATCGCAAAGGACAAGACCCTCGAAGAGCTGACCCTGGACGAGTTCAAGGGCTACAGCGGCCTGTTCGAGAAGGACATCTACGATGCCATTGATCTGGTCAAGTGCTGCGAGGGCCGCACCAGCTACGGCGGCCCCAGCGAAGCAAGCGTGATGAACCAGATCGAGCTGGCCACCGCACAGCTGAATGCCTGGGAGGCGAACAACGCATGAGCGTGAAAGTTTTTATTGACGGTTCTTCCGGCACCACCGGCCTGCGCATCGCCGACCGTCTGGCACAGCGCCCGGAGATCGAGCTGCTGTCCATCTCGGCCGAGGGCCGTAAGGACGTGAACGAGCGGGCAAAGGTCATCAACTCCGCCGACCTTGCCTTCCTCTGCCTGCCGGATGCGGCCTCCAAAGAGGTCATGCCCCTGCTGCGCCCGGACGTGAAGGTGCTGGACACCTCCACCGCCTTCCGCACCGATGCGGCCTGGGACTACGGATTCCCGGAGCTGAAGGGCCAGAAGGAAAAAATTAAAAATTCCTATCGTGTAGCGGTGCCCGGCTGCTATGCCAGCGGCTTTATCAGCATCGCCCGCCCGCTGGTGGAGCTGGGTCTTGCCCCGAAGGACTATCCCTTCAGCTGCACCGGCATTTCCGGCTACTCCGGCGGCGGCAAGAAGATGATCGCCGAGTACGAGAGCGCCGCTCGCCCGGCCCACAGCAAGCTGGATGCACCCAAGAGCTACGGCCTGAGCCTTGCCCACAAGCATCTGCCCGAGATGAAGGAGACCAGCGGCCTTGCCCATACGCCCATGTTCGTGCCGGTGGTGTGCGATTACTACTGCGGTATGCAGGTGCTGGTGCCGCTGGATCTGACCGCAGCCGGCACCACCGCCGAAGCCGTGGCCGCAGGCCTTGCAGACTACTACAAGGACGCCGCCACCGTCAAGGTGCACGCCCTGAACGAAGCTCTGCCGGAGAACGGCCTGTACTCCAACGCCATGGCCGGTACCGACCGCATGGAGCTGTACCTGACCGTGAACGCCGCAAGCGACCAGATGATGCTGGTCTCCCTGTTCGACAATCTGGGCAAGGGCTCCTCTGGTGCCGCCGTCCAGTGCATGAATCTGATGCTGGGTCTGGAAGAGACCAAAGGGTTGGAATAAAAAAGGCTTCCCCCTCGGGGGAAGGCAGATTAGGGGGATTTATCGTTATGCAGTACAAAGAAGTTGCGGGCGGCATCTGCGCGCCCAAGGGCTTCGCGGCCGCCGGCGTCAACTGCGGCATCCGCGCAAACCATACCGAAAAATACGATCTGGCACTCATCAAGGCAGAGGTGCGCTGTGCCGCCGCCGGTGTCTACACCACCAACAAGGTCTGCGGTGCGCCCATCAAGGTAGACCGCGCCCATCTGAAGGACGGCTACGCACAGGCCATCCTTGTGAACAGCGGCAACGCCAACACCTGCGCCGCCAACGGCGTCGCTCTGGCCGAAGAGTGCTGCGACATCGTGGGCGAGACCCTCGGCATCGACCCGCAGGACGTTCTGCCCGCTTCCACCGGTGTCATCGGCCAGCCCATGGTCATCGACCCGTTTGCCCGGGGCATCCCTGCCGCTGCCGCCAAGCTGGCCGCCACCGAGCAGGGCAGCACCGATGCCGCCACCGCCATCATGACCACTGACACCCACAAGAAGGAATACGCCATTCAGTTTGAGCTGGGCGGCAAGATGTGCACCGTGGGTGCCATCGGCAAGGGCAGCGGTATGATCGCCCCCAACATGGCCACCATGCTGGCTTTCTACACCACCGATGCGGCAGTGTCCCCTGTCCTGCTGGAAAAGGCCCTCAAGACCGTGGTGCCCGGCACCTACAACCAGATGAGCGTGGATCTGGACACTTCCACCAACGATACCCTCATCATCATGGCTTCCGGCCTTGCCGGCAATGCCGAGATCTGTGAGGAAAACGAGGACTATCACGCCTTTGTGGCGGCGCTGACCGCCATTGCCGAGCATATGTGCGCCGAGCACGCCGGTGACGGCGAGGGCGCTACCCACCTCATCACCTGCGAGGTGACCCACGCTCCCGACCTGAAAACCGCCCGTGCGGTGAGCCGCAGTGTGGTGTGCTCCAACCTGTTCAAGGCTGCGGTCTTTGGCCGCGACGCCAACTGGGGCCGCATCCTGTGTGCCATCGGCTACACCCCCGGCGATTTCTCCATCGACAAGGTGTGCGTCTGGCTGTCCAGCGCCGCCGGTGAGGTGTATGTGTGCGAGAACGCCGCCTACCACCCCTACAGTGAAGACGAAGCCGCCAAAGTTCTGGCCGAGCACGATGTGCTGGTCAAGGTGGATATGGGCACGGGCGACGCCAGCGCCAAGGCATGGGGCTGCGACCTGACCTACGATTACGTCAAGATCAACGGCGATTACCGCACCTGATAGGAGCAATCAAACATGAAAAACGAAGAAATGGCGCGCCTTTTTTCCGAGGCGACACCCTACATCCAGAAGTATCACGGAAAGACCATGGTCGTGAAGTACGGCGGCAACGCCATGATCAATGAAGAACTCAAGAACGCCGTTATGAATGATCTGGTCACTTTGACGCTGCTGGGCGTGCGGGTGGTGCTGGTGCACGGCGGCGGCCCGGCCATCAACGAGATGCTCAAGAAAGTGGGCGTGGAGAGCCATTTCGCCAACGGTCTGCGGGTGACCGATGATGCCACCATGGAGATCGTGCAGCAGGTGCTGGCCGGTAAGGTGAACAAGGATCTGGTGGCAAAGCTGCGGGGCCGCGGTGTCGGCCTGTGCGGCATGGACGGCCAGATGCTGCGCTGCACCGAGCTGGACCCTCAGCTGGGTCATGTGGGCGAGATCGTCCATGTGGATGCTACCCTGATCGCCAGCCTGCTGGACGGCGGGTTCATCCCGGTCATCGCCACGGTGGGCATGGACGATTTAGGTCAGGCCTACAACGTCAACGCCGACACGGCAGCGGCACAGATCGCTATTGCCCTCAAGGCCGAAAAGCTGGTGTCCATGACCGATATCGCGGGTCTGCTGCGGGATAAGGATGACGAAAGCACCCTCATCCCCGAGGTAGAGGTGTCCGAGATCGAGGGCTACAAGTCCGCCGGCATCATTGCGGGCGGCATGATCCCCAAGATCGGCGGCATGGCCGACGCCATCTATCAGGGCGTGCACGAGGCTGTCATCATCGACGGCCGTGTGCCCCACTCCATTCTGCTGGAGCTGTTCTCCAACCGCGGTTCCGGCACCCGTTTCTACCGCCGCAGCCACCGCGAATAAGCATTGCGGAAAACCGGAGATGGACTTATAATAAGAGCATAAAAAGGCTTCCCCCAAGGGGGAAGCCTGACTCCACCCGACAGGAGGTACACCATTATGGATTCCGAAAAGGTCATCAAGCGGGACAACGAATATGTCCTGCACACCTATAACCGCAACCCCATCGCGCTGGAAAAAGGCCACGGCCTGCACGCCGTCGGCCCCGAGGGACAGCAGTATCTGGACTTTACCAGCGGCATCGGCGTCAACAGTCTGGGTTACTGCGACCTGACCTGGGCCGAGGCCGTGTCCGAGCAGGCTCACAAGCTGCAGCACACCTCCAACCTGTACTACACCGCTCCCTGCGGCAAGCTGGCCAAAAAGCTGTGCAAACGCACCGGCATGAGTAAGGTTTTCTTCGGCAACTCCGGTGCCGAGGCCAACGAGGGTGCCATCAAGGCCGCCCGTAAGTACAGCGTGGATCATTACGACAAGGACCGCACCACCATCATCACGCTGGTCAACAGCTTCCACGGCCGCACCATCGCTACCCTGACCGCCACCGGTCAGGAGGTGTTCCACAACTATTTTGGCCCCTTCAACGGCGGCTTTGTGTACGCCCCGGCGGGCGACATCGAAGCGCTGGAAGAGCTGGTGGACCGCAATACCTGCGCCGTTATGCTGGAACTCATTCAGGGCGAGGGCGGCGTCATGGCGCTGGACCCCGACTATGTGCAGGCCGTGCGCAAGCTCTGCGACGAAAAGGATCTCGTCCTCATCGTGGACGAGGTGCAGACCGGCGTGGGCCGCACCGGCACCTTCCTGTGCTGTGAGCACTATAATCTCAAGCCGGATGTGGTCACGCTGGCCAAGGGGCTGGGCGGCGGCCTGCCCATCGGTGCGGTGCTGCTGAGCGAAAAGGTCGCCGAGGGCATGGGCCCCGGCACCCACGGTTCCACCTTCGGCGGCAACCCGGTGGTCTGCGCCGGTGCCAACGTGGTGGTGGACCGCATGGACCAGAGCTTCCTTGCCAATGTCAACGAGCGTGCCGTCCAGCTGCGCGCAGGCATCGCAAAGCTGCCCCATGTCAAGAGCATTTCCGGTATCGGCCTGATGGTGGGCATCGAGTTCTACGACCTCAAGGCCGCAGATGTGCTGGCCGCCTGCCGCGAAGCGGGCCTGCTGGTGCTGACAGCCAAGACCCGCCTGCGCCTGCTGCCGCCGCTGACCCTCAGCGAGCATGATGTGGACATGGCGCTGGAGATCCTGAGCGATGTGCTGGGCAAGATGGAGCCGACGGCTCCGAAGGAGCAGGCATGAAAAATCTGCTGAAAATGAGCGACCTCTCCCCTGCCGAGCTGACCCACATCCTCGATGTGGCCGACCAGCTCAAGGCACAGCAGAAGCTGGGCGGCACTGCCCCGCTGCTGGCAGGCAAGAGCGTGGCGCTGCTGTTCTCCAAGGCATCCACCCGCACCCGCACCAGCTTTGAGGTGGGTGTGTACCAGATGGGCGGCCTTGGCAACTATATGAATACCTCCGAGCTGCAGGCGGGCCGGGGCGAACCCCTCAAGGATACCGCCCGGGTGCTGGGCCGCTACTACGACTGCGTGGTTTGGCGCACTTACCGCCAGAGCGATCTGGAAGAGTTTGCCGGGCTGGCTGGGGTGCCGGTGATCAACGGCCTGACCGATTATGCCCACCCCTGTCAGGTACTGGCCGACCTGATGACCATCCGGGAGCACCGGGGCACCCTGGCAGGCCAGAAGCTCTGCTTTGTGGGCGACGGCAGCAGCATGGCCAACAGCCTTATCGTGGGCGGCCTGCTGGCCGGGATGCAGGTGACCTGCGTCTGCCCGGAGAGCTACCGCCCGGCGGCGGATGTGCTGATGTTCGCCCATAAGTACGGCAGCCAGTTCCATCTGACCGACGACCCCGCCGAGGGTGTGCAGGATGCCGATGCGGTGGCCACTGCCGTGTGGAACACCGCTGCCCCCGGTACGCCGGAAAGCGAGCAGCGCCTGCGGGATTTCGTGGGCTATCAGCTCACCGGCAAGCTGCTGGAAGCAGCCAAACCGGACGCCATGGTGCTGCACTGCCTGCCCGCCCACCGGGGCGAAGAGATCTCCACCGCCGTGTTCGAACAGCACGCACCGGAGATCTTCGACGAAGCCGAGAACCGCCTGCATGTGCAGAAGGCTGTGCTGGCCATTCTTCTGGCGGGCAAGTGATCAAAAAAGCAAAATAAACAACGAGGGCCTCTGCCGTTGGCAGAGGCCCTCGCTCTATCTTTTTGGAAGATTTACAGCGTTTCCCAGCGCTTTTTCAGTACAAACGCAGCGTCCTTGGGCTGACGTGCACGGGTAAAGATGCCTTTTTTGTTGCCGTTTACCCGCATGATGCCTTCGGTGGTCTGGAAGTCCGCAAAGTTCCAGACCAGCTCACCCTGCACAAAATCGTAGCTGTCAAAGACACGGAAGCACATTTCCAGATATTCGTCCTGATACTCTTGGCTCCACATGATGGAAGGCAGCTTGTGCTCTGTGGGCAGTGTGTCGGTGCCGAACTCGGTGAACACGAACGGCACATTCAGGTTTTTGGCAGCCCAACGGTCCATCTCGTTGCGGAAATCGGCTTCGGCCTCCTCCATCTCACCGCCCTTGATGTACCAGCCATAGTAGCGGTTCAGGCAGATGAAGTCGCACAGCGGATAGCACTTGCACAGTTCCGGCTTGCTGTTCTTTTCAAAGGCACCGGTCAGAGGGCGATGCTGCGGGTCGAGCGCCCGGGCAGCATCGAACACAGCGGCGAAATAATCGTGGGCGTAGTCGGTGGTGGTCTCCGGCTCGTTGAACAGACTCCAGGCGAATACACTGGGGTGGTTGCGGTCGCGCACGATCATTTCTTCAGTGGCCTGAATATGGGCAGCCTGCAGCTGCGGCACGGTGGGTGCCTCGAAGAAATAGGTGTACTGCCCCTGTCCGGCGGCCACGAAGTTTCGGGTGGAACGCATCATGCCCACGGCAGGAACTTCATCGATGATGAGGAAGCCTTCTTCATCGGCAAACTGATACCATTCATCTGCATAAGGATAGTGACTGGTACGGAAACAATTGGCGTTGGACCACTTCATGCACTCGAAGTCGCGCTTCATCACAGCAGCGCTGAAACCGCGGCCGATTACCTCAAAATCTTCGTGCTTGCCGTAACCTTTCAGGTAGACCGGTTTGCCATTGACCAGAATGCGGGTGCCCTCGATCGCAATGGTGCGGATGCCGATGCGGTCAACGTAGCTGTCCAGCACCATGTCACCATCCCGGATCTCGAGGACGATGCGGTACAGATACGCATTGCGCACCTGCCACAGATGGGCATCCGGCACCTGAAGAACGCCTTCGCAGCCTTCTGCAGAAGCGACCCGGTTCCCGTCTGCATCGTACAGGCTCACCCGGACCGGATGGCTGCCATTGGTGCGCACGGTATAGTGCACGGCGGCATCTGCACCGTGCAGCGTGTAGGAGACGGTGTAATCCTCCACCGTTTCCTGCGGCAGGCAGCACAGCTGCACACTGCGCTGGATGCCGGCATAGTTGAAGAAATCAAAATAGGGCTTGGCCAGCTTGCTGCCGTCCGCACATACTTTGGTCGCGCCGCAGGGAATGCTGGTTTCGTTCAGCTCATTGTTGGCAGCGACCACCAGCGTGTTTTCCTGCCCGGGCCGGATCACAGCGGTCAGGTCTGCCACCACGGGCAGGAAACCGCCTTCGTGCCGGGCCACTTCCTGCCCGTTGCAGTAGACGGTGCAGCGGTGAGTGACGCTGCCAAACCGCACAACGATGCGGTCGTTCTGCCATGCAGCAGGGACAAAGAAACGGGTAGCATACCAGAAATCACCGCAATAATCGCGGCTGGCCTTGTCGGTGAACAGGTCGGCAAAGCTGGCAGGCACCGGGACGCGCAGCGGGTCCGGCAGGCCGTTGGCCCACCCTGCGGCAGTGCCCTCGGACTGTGGGTCGAACCGGAAATCCCACATGCCATCCAAGCTGCTTACCTGACGGGTAGAAGTGCTGCGGGGATAAAGCAGAGAAACGTTCAGCATAACTCAGAAAACCTCCTGAACAACAAAAAGCCGCGCAGGCAGGCGCTTGCCCGCGCGGCAGAAAGGGGAGAAATGAAGAAGATACGGGATCAGTCGTTCGCGGCCATGGTATCATTATAGCCGAACAGCCAGACCAGTGCAAAGACCAGAACGCAGACAACGGCAATGGCAACGATGGCCCACGGGCCGTACACCGCCCAGATGGCAGGCAGGGTCAGCAGGTTGACGCTCATCTGCACATCGCGGGTGACGTTGAACGCACCACAGATGGCACCGCCAACGGCATTGGCGAGGCAGACCATTACCATGGGCTTCTTGTACTTCAGCAGAACGCCGTAAATGGCGGGTTCGGTCACGCCGCCGACCAGAGCCGTGATGAAGGCGGGACCGGCCACCTGCTTGACAGGCTGCTTTTTGCTCTTGAGGAAGATGGCCAGTGCAGCGATTGCAATGCTGAAGTTGCAGCTGACCGTCAGGGGCAGCAGGTAGTCATAGCCCAGAATGCCCAGGTTTGCAAAACCAATGCTCATGATCGCCCAGTGGATGCCGAACAGGATCATGATCGGCCACAGACCGGCCATCAGCGCACCACCCAGCGGCGGGCACAGACGCAGCAGTGCCTGGATTGCAGTGGACATACCATTTGCAGCGGCAGTGGTGATGGGGCCGATGACGATGAAGGTCAGCGGGACGAGGACGAGCAGGTCCAGAACGGGCAGGAAGATGTTGCGCACAAGCTTGGGAATAACGCGGTTGAGCAGCTTTTCAAAATAGGCCTGGACAAAGCAGACCACGATGATGGGCAGCACGGAGCTGGTGTAGCTGACCATCTTGACCGGGATGCCTAGGAACTCCACCGGGATCGGGTCGGTTGCACTGAACAGAGCAGTGATGTTGGGGTAGACCAGTGCGGCGGCAATGGCCATGGAAATAAAGGGCTTGGCACCGAACTTGTTGCCGGCGCAGTAAGCCAGGAAGATGGGCAGGAAGTAGAACACACCGTCACCGGCTGCATTCAGGATGGTATAGGTGGTCGTGGTCTTGTCCAGCAGGCCCAGCGTCACGAACAGGACGATAAAGCCTTTCAGCAGACCGGCACCGGTAAAGGCACCCAGGAACGGGGTGAAGATGCTGGAAACGATGTCGATGAGGGTGGCAACGATGCCTTCCTTTTCTGCAGAAGCCGTATCGGCAGCAGCTTCCAGCGCAGAAGCCTGTTCTTCGCCGCCTGCAACGATATTCGTGTTGGCCAGAATGATGTCGTACACATCGCCGACATCGGTGCCGATGACGACCTGATACTGGCCGCCGGCCTCCATGACCTTGATGACACCGTCCAGTTTCTTGATCTCATCGGTCTTAGCCAGAGAGCGTTTTTTGAGTTTGAAGCGCAGACGGGTGACGCAGTGGGCCAGAGAAATAACATTCTCTTCGCCGCCCACCAGCCGCACGATATCCTGCGCGAGCTGATTGTAGTTTGCCATAGTAGGTTCCCTCCTGATACTAAGGTTTTTTGTATGCAAAAGGCCCGGCGTTCCCTGTGCCGATCGCTCACAGAGAATGCCGGGCCTTGCTGAACTGAATCATAACACGACCAGAGATGCAGTTGTGTTTACTTGTGGCTGAGCCGCGCCAGATGGACCGCAAGGTAGATCTCCTCGTCGGCACCGGCGTTGTAGCCGTATTTTTCGCGGATGTATTCGCATACGTTCTTGCTGCATGCGTATTCGCGGGGATATTGCTCCATCAGAGTCTGCAAGATCGTACTCTCGCTGTCATCCGGATAGTGGTAATTTTGCAGGACCCGCTGTGCAAAGCACTTGAGATGGGTCATATAGCGATAGTAGGAAATGGAATTTTTGTCCGTCTCGATGTTCAGCTGCGCCAGAATGCGGTCGTTGATCTCCCGCACAAAGCCAATGACCTTTTTGGCGTTCAGATTGGCTTCCTTCTGCTGCGCTGTGACAAAGTGCATGGCAATGAATCCGGCTTCGTCATCCGGCAGCTCGTAACCGAGCTTCTGGTGGACCAGAAGCAGGGCATGACGACCGACATCGTATTCGTCCGGATAGAACCGGGCAATGTCGGAAAGCAGGTTGTTCGGAATGGAAACGCCGTCCTCCAGATTGCAGACCGCATTGTATAAGTGATCCACCAGCGAAACATGGATGGCTTCGTTCAGCTCCATGTGGTGGAAGTTCAGGGCATAATCAATGATCTTTTCCGTGATCAGGATGTAATCCGGCGGGATGGACCCCATGATCTGTTCAAACCGGTTCATTTGCTTGGGGTCCGTCAGAATGAAGTTTTTCTCTACCAGCTTTTTGTCCACGATATCGCCCGGTTTGCGCCGAAAGCCGACCCCGCTGCCCAGCAGCAGGACTTCGTGGCCAAAAACATCCTCGCCGATGATCGCATTCGTATTCAGAATTTTCTTGATCCGCATGATAAAACCACCTGTAAGGCAAGAAAAAAAGAAAAGGCAAGCATACACTCCGGGCAACATACCCCGCATGTAGACTTGCCTGATTGAACAGTAACATTTCCGATTGATATATTACCATATCGTTTTTCGGAAAGCAATGGGTGAATTGCATAAAAAGAAGTGGATCGAATTGCACGAAACGCACAAAAAGGAGCGAAAATGCCCAAAATCTTATACTTTTCCCGCACCCTTGTCCAGAATCTTATCGAACCGGGTAAAGAAGGTGATGGTTGTAATGGTGGCGGCCAGAATGTCGCTGACCGGCTCGGCCAGAAACACGCCGAACACCGGGTCGGAGACGAGATGCGGCAGAATAAAGATGAGCGGGATCAACAGGATGATCTTGCGCAGGCAGGCCAGCAGCAGGCTCACCTTGGCCTGCCCCAGCGCCATAAAGCTCTGCTGACAGGCGATCTGGAAGCCCATGGCGAAGATGCCCGCCATGTAAATGCGCATGGCCCAGGTGGTGTAGGAGATCAGCGCACTGTCCGAGGTGAAGATGCCGGCCACCGCGCCGGGCACCAGCATCATCAAAAGCCAGAACCCGCAGGTGTATACGCCGCACAGGGTCAGCTGAAAGCGGAAGGCTTCCTTGACGCGGGGCTTTTTGCCCGCGCCGAAGTTGAAGCTCATCACGGGCTGACCGCCCTGACAGATGCCCTGAATGGGCAGGGTGCACAGCTGGGAGGCGCTGGTGATGACGGTCATGGCACCTACGGCCACGTCGCCGCCGTACCGCGCCAGACTGGAACTGAAACTGATGGACAGCAGGCTCTCGGTGGAAAGCATGACAAAGGACGAGACGCCCAGCGCCATCACCGGCAGGATGACCACTTTCTCCGGGCGGAGAAAATCCCGGCGGAGATGCAGGATGGTTTTGGAGCCGGTGAGGAATTTCAGGATCCACACAGCGCCCACGGCCTGACTGAGCACCGTGGCGATGGCTGCGCCCCGCACGCCCAGCCCGAACCCGAAGATGAGGATGGGGTCCAGAATGATGTTGATCACGGCACCGATCACGGTGGTGAGCATACTGGTTTTGGCAAAGCCCTGCGTGGTGATAAAGGGATTCATGCCCAGCACCAGCAGCACGAACACCGAGCCGAGAAGATAAATGCGGCTGTAGCTCAGCGCATACGGCAGGGTTGCGTCGCTGGCACCGAACAGCCGCAGCAGCCCCGGTGCCCCGGCGTAGAACCCCACCGTCAGCATGACCGCGAAGGCCAGCAGCACCGTAAAGCTGTTGGAAATGATCTTTTCGGCCTGCTGCCGGTCCCCCTGCCCCATGGCGATGGCAGCCCGGGGCGCGCCGCCGGCACCCACCAGCATGGCAAAGGCATTCAGAAGCATCAGAATGGGGGTGAACAGTCCCACGCCGGTCAGCGCCGCCGCGCCGATGCCCACAATATGGCCGATGTAAATGCGGTCCACAATGTTGTACAGCAGGTTCACAACCTGTGCCACGACAGCAGGGATCATCAGCTGCAGCATCAGCTTTTTCACGTTTCCTGTGCCCATATTCTGTCTTGCCTGCGCCATTGGAAAAATCTCCTTTTGCTTCAAATTTGAACGATATCCTTTTTATTATAATCGAAACTTGTCCAAAAGGATAGCCCCTTTTCGCAAAGAAGTGCAAAAATTGGAAGCTTGCGGCGTCCGTTGGCACGCTGCAAAAAAACGTGCAGAGAGCAAACTCCCTGCACGCAAACTCTTGCTTCCGGCGCAAAAAACAGTTGACGGAAAATCGCTTTTTTGCTATACTGTAAAGGCTAAATATGGAGATGTATCGAAGCGGTCGTAACGAGAACGACTCGAAATCCAAGTGGATGCTTCGCTGAATGTCTCCATATCACACGGGAGAACGTCAATTTTGATGTCCTGACAGGCTTCAAAGCCTGTCTGAACGATGCGTTTTCTAACAATATTCTAACAGCAACTGTTCCAAGTTTCAAGGTCGATTTGCGATATACAAATCGTAAATTCGCCATGAAAATATACTTGGAGATGTATCGAAGCGGTCGTAACGAGAACGACTCGAAATCGTTTTGTCCTTAATCGGG
>ENA-ORCP01001819-ORCP01001819.1-human-gut-metagenome-genome-assembly--contig:-NODE-1819-length-17758-cov-2.939540_pt1 | contig 17758 bp, 19 predicted proteins | sample MGYA00242990_ERZ507991 | MGnify/ENA primary metagenome ERZ507991 (study PRJEB26167, sample SAMN06115496) | human gut metagenome | host: Homo sapiens | place: China:Henan | collected 2015-05-07... | reverse complement strand
TCATATACGAACAGAGACGGTCAAAAGGTCTATACCACGGACGTGATTGTCGAGGAACAGGAATTTGCAGAGAGTAAGAAAGCAGCAGGGCAGCAGGACGGGAACAACGGAGGGTATTCGGACGCAGGTGACGGTTTTATGAATATTCCGGACGGAATCGACGAAGAACTCCCTTTCAATTAGGTGCGGAGGAGGATGGAGACATGGGATTCGTGGAAAAGGTGAAAAACGTCATTTCAAAACTGCGGGCAGCGGGAAAGACAGAGAAAGAGGTGTCTGAAATCATCGAACAGGCAGCAGAGGCAGCAACGGTCTTGAAAAAGACGGAATCTCCGGAGCATCCGGAGAAAATCAAGGCAGCAGGAGGAGAAAACCTGCAAGATGCTCTTTTGAAAGTGGGAATCAGTGCAAAAGAGGCATTGACCGCATTTGAGAGCATATACAGACTGAGGAGGCAGGAAAAGTCGAATAATTGGAGGAAATATCATGGATTGCCTCTGAAAAGGTCAAAAGGAGGAAAACGACGTGGAGACAGAAAAAGAAATGACAGCAATTCAGAAAACACAGGTATATCTTGAGAATTATCGGGAAATAGAGCGATATATCAAGGATGCAATTTCGGAAGTATCACAGATTGACGATGTATCAAGATATAACATTTCGGCAGAGAAAGCGTTCCTCCAGTCCATCAGAGAGTGCAAGGCAGAGACGGTCATTCTGTTCGAGCACATGAAAAAGGCTCTTGCATCGCTGAAAGAGGATGCAGAGGCAGCAGGTGAGGGGTACAAGTACGACGCACTTGAGGCAGTATATATCAAGGGCAAGTCATACGAGGATATTGTGAGGGAGACAGGATGCGGAAAGAACTCACCGAAAAAGTGGTGCAGATCAATGACAGAACGTCTCTCAATCAAATTATTCGGTGCAAAAGCAATCGAAAATGACAAAATCGGAGTGAAATGAGAGTGAAAACGGGGTGAAATGAGGGTGATTTCGGGGGTAAAAAGTGGGTGAACAAAAGCAAATATAAACGTGCTAATATGATAACGTGAACAGTTGAGTGAGCGATTGCAGAGATGCAGTCGCTTTTTTCTTGCCTGTTTGCCCTCCTGTTATATGCGGGCAGCAGGACACTATCATGTGCGATGTATGCCCGCCTCTTGAAAGACATGAGAGGCAGCAGGAGACCGATGGACAGAGAGGAGTGAGCAGTGTGTTATTGAAAGCATGTAAGGGATGCGGTCGCCTTATCCCACAGGCATTGACCATGTGCGAGCAGTGCGAGGCAAGGCAGCAGTCAAGGCATGTGACATATAACAATACACGCAGAGACCCACGAGCAGCAGAGTTCTATCTGTCAAAGGAATGGCGGGAGTTGAGACCTGTCATCATGAGTGTGTATGAGTATGTGGATATATATGCTCTGTATGTTGAACACCAGTTGATAACACTGAAAGATTCAGACCCCATCCACCACATCATAGAACTTGAGGAGGACTGGGAGCAGAGGTTGAACCCATTGAACTTGATACCATTGAGCCATCGGACACACAACACAATCACAGCACTATATAAACAGAGCAATGCAAGCATGAAAGCAACACAGACACAGTTGAGGTCGCTGATTGATTACCATTTCAAAGAGGCAGGGGGATATGAAAAAGTTTTATGTGACCGTTTCTTAGTCGCACCCCCTCTTTTCTTTGGAGAAAACTCCCCACGAGAAAATCAAGACACAGGGGAGTGACGAAAAGGTGTCAGAATGTGACACGAAACTCGTGAACACTGGACGGAAAGGGGGTTGATGCTGCATGGCAGGACAGAGACAACCGACCGATTTGGTGGTCATGAAAGGGAAAAAACACCTCACAAAAGCAGAGATTGAGGCGAGAAAAAATGCAGAGGTGGTCGCCCCAAACGACAAAGTCAAGCCTCCGGCATATTTGACACCGGAACAAAAGAAGAAATTCCGGAAATTGTCAAAAGAACTGCTTGCAATCAAACTCATTGCGAACGTGGATTGTGATGCACTGGCGAGATTACTGATTGCACAAGACCAATACATCGAGATAACGGACAAAATCAGAGAAACTCCGTTGATGGTCGATGTTCCGGTCTATGAGATGCGAGAGAATCCGGACACAGGAGAACAGGAACGTGTACAGGTCGGAACACGGGAGGTTGTGAACGGTGAGAGGGAGCGTCTCATGATTATACAAGACCGCTGCATGAAACAATGTCGGCAGGGGGCATCGGATTTCGGAATGACGGTCAGCAGTCGGTGTCGGTTGGTAGTTCCGAAAGCAAAGGAAACAAAACCGGAGAACAAATTCGCCAAGTATGCGAGTTCATAAATGGCAGCAGGGGCAACAGTGACCGACCGTTGCACACAATACGCTCTTGATGTCGTTGCAGGTGTCATCGTTGCAGGTGAATATGTCAAACTGGCATGTCAAAGGCATCTTGACGACCTTGAAAAAGCAAAAGCAGCACCATACAGATTCTATTTCGACGTTGAAAAGTCCGAGGAAATCATCAATTTTGCGGAAGAATTAACGATCGCAGAGGGTGACGAACAGGAGAATGTGACAGCGTACCCGTTCCAGTGTTTCATTTTGGGGTCATTGAACGGGTGGAGGACGAAAGAAAAGGGTCACAGACGGTTCAGAACGTCCTATGTGCAGTTAGGCAGACAGAACGGAAAATCGTTCATCAACGGAATTTTAGCGTGTTACTATGGCAATTTTGACGGGTACAAATACGGAAAAATCTTTTGTACTGCGACAAAACAAGACCAAGCGAACATTGTTTTTGATGAAATTGTAAAATTCATCAATTCCGACGAGGATTTGTCGGAGTGGTTCAAGGTGCATGAGCATAATCACACGATAGATTGTCTCTGTACACATTCGGAAATCAAGGCATTATCCGGAGATACCAAGTCACTGGACGGACACCGTGCATATTTGGGAATCGTTGACGAATACCACGCTCACAAGACAAATCAGATGTACAAACTGCTTGAGGGAGGTATCAAGAAATTAAAATCCGCACTGATCTCCGTCATAACGACAGCGGGGTTCGATTTGAAATCGCCTTGCTACAAGTTATATGAGTATTGCTGCAATCTGCTGAAAGGTGTGTTTGAGAACGACAGTCAGTTCGTGTATATAGCACAGTTGGACACAGCGGATGACCTATACAAAAAGGAGAACTGGATAAAAGCAAACCCGATTCTCGAATATGACGAGGATGCACTGGAGAATCTCGTTCCGATTGCGAACACTGCCCGTGATATGGGCGGGGAAGATTTGCGAGATTTCCTCGTTAAGCAGTTAAACATGTGGATGCAGTGGTCAAACGCACTGTACATCAAGGACATTAAAGACTGGAAACGATGTGCAGCATTGCGAACGCTCAAGGATTTCAGAGGCTCAAAATGCTATGTCGGAGTTGACCTGTCGTCCGGAGGCGACTTGACATCCATCGCAATCGTCATCCCGTACATGGTTGACGGTGTGAAAAAGTATTTTGTGCATACTCACTCATTCATACCTGCGAGCAGAGTGGACGAGCATATCAAGACGGACAAAGTTCCGTATGATGTATGGATTTCAAAAAGTCTCGTGACAGTCACGGAGACACTGGGAGGAATAAAGACAGATTACAAGTACATCATCAAGTACCTTGAGGATTTAATCAAACAGAATGATTTGAAACCTCAACTTGTGTGTTATGACCCACACAACGCATCTGCGTTCCTGTCAGACCTTGAGGCACTGGGATTCGATTCTGTGGCAATTACACAGACAGCAAAGGAACTCAATGACGCAACAGTTGATTTCAGACTGGAGATAAAAGCAGGAAACGTCGTGATTGAGGGAACAGAAGTCGGAAAAGGCAAGGTTGTTCCGTTCGATGAACTGCTGACGTGGTCGATTGCAAACGCAAAGACTATCTCGAACAGTTACGGAGAAATCAAAATCGACAAAGCACTTGACGAGGACAGAATCGACCCGATTGACGCAATCATCGACGCATGGAAAGCAGCAATGAAAGAGGAGTACAAGCCGGACACAAACGAGGTTGTGAATGAGTGGCTTGAAATGTATGAGAAATACATGGGGAAAGGCGGTGAGAAAGAATGAACCCATTAAGAAAAATAGCAGACAGATTGATGAACTGGTGGAAAGGCGAAACTGCACCGGAGGTCAGTGATTCAACGGAATTGACCGGAGGGGTGATGACGCTCAATTCACCGTCGTTCCTTGAAAGTATGGGATTGAGCAGGAAAAGAAAGACAACATCAGAGGTGACATATTTCACATGTCTCAAGATGCTGTCGGAAACTCTTGCGAAAATGCCTATCAAATATTATCAGAGAACGGACAAAGGAATCATTGAGGCAGAACAGACGGACACGTCGAGACTGCTGACCAAGAGACCGAACCCGTTCATGACACCGACGGTATTTTGGAACACAGTGGAAATCAACCGCAATCACTACGGGAACGCTTATGTGTACATGAGAAAGAAATTCATCCGGAAGAAATACGGAGGAGAGGTCAAAATTCTTGACCTGTGGGTGATGCAGTCGAATTGTGTTCAGATTGTTGTGGATGATGCAGGCATATTCGCAGGAAAAGGACGCTTGTGGTATGTCTACACAGACCCGACATCCGGAAGTCAGTATGTATTTGACACGAGTGAGGTCATGCACTTCAAAACATCATTCAGTTTTGACGGTGTGACAGGTTTACCAGTGCAGCAGATTCTCCGTGACACAATCTCCGGAGCATCGGCATCACAGAGGTATATGAACAGCTTGTATGAAAGCGGATTGACAGCGAAAGCGACGCTTGAATACACGGGAGAGTTGAATGATAAAGCAAAAGAGGCACTCGTGAAATCGTTTGAGGATTTCGGCAGCGGAGCGAGAAACACAGGAAAAATCATCCCCGTACCGTTAGGGATGAAACTGACACCACTCGACATCAAATTGTCAGATTCACAGTTCTTTGAATTGAAAAAATACACTGCATTGCAGATCGCAGCAGCATTCGGTGTGAAACCTAATCAAATCAACGACTATTCAAAGTCGTCCTATGCGAACAGTGAGTTGCAGCAGTTGTCTTTTTACGTTGACACAGAACTGTTCGTCATAAAGCAGTATGAGGAAGAAATCAACTATAAAATGCTGACGGACGAGGAACAGGATGACGGTTTTTATTACAAATACAATGAAAAAGTTCTTTTCCGGACAGATTCAAAGACACAAATGGAATATCTGAAAAACGGTGTCAGTGGCTCAATCATGAAACCGAATGAGGCACGACGCAAACTTGACCTCCCCGATGGAGAGGGTGGCGACACTTTACTTGCAAATGGCAGCATCGTTCCGCTGACAATGGCAGGAGCAGCATATCAGAAAGGTCAAATCGAGCAAGAGGAGACCGAAAAACCGGAGCAACCGGAGGAAGAAACAGAGCCGGACACAGAGCAGCCGGACACAACAGGGCAACCGGACGAAACCGACGAGGCAGAGGACGAGGAAGAACAGGAGGGAGGTGAATAATCATGGCAAAGAAAAGACGTTTTGATTTCACAAAAAAGAATAAACGCAGCGGAAAAGTTGAAAATGTCGGCTATTTGGATTTGGAACAGGACGAGGAACAGAGCAGATGTTCCTTGTATTTCTACGGTGACATTGTATCAGCAACATGGGAATCCATGTGGTTCGAGGAGGACAGATGCCCGCAGGACATCGCAGATTTCCTCAACCAGTTGGATGGATATGAGGACATCGACATCTATTTCAATTCCGGTGGCGGTGATGTATTCGCAGGACTGGCAATCTATAACCAGTTGAAACGATACTCCGGACATAAGGTCGGATATGTTGATGGAATGGCTGCGTCAATCGCATCTGTCATCATGTTCGCATGTGATGAACTGCATTTTGCGACAGGAGCACAGGCGATGATTCACAAGCCTTTATGTATGGCATGGGGCAACGCAGACGATTTCAAAGAGGTCATCAAACAACTTGATTTATGCGAGGATTCAATTCTCGACGTTTACGAGGAACACTTGAAAGAGGGTGTGACGAGAGACAAAATCAAGTCTTTCATGGCGAAAGAAAAGTGGTTCAGCGGTGCAGAACTGGCAGAGTATTTCGACGTTTTGATTGATGAAAAGGCAGCAGTCGCAGCGTGTGCATCAGATTATTTTGAAAAATACAACCATGTTCCGGAGAGCATCAAAGGAACAGCCACAAAGGACATTGTCGATGCGGTGCTTGCGGAACTGGAGAACAGGAACAATGCAGCAGCAGAGGCAGAGAAACAGAGAATCGAGGCAGAAAAGCAGGATATTCTTGCAGACCTCGACATGTATGGAATTTAAGAAAGAGAGGACATGATTCATGAACAAGGAAATGCAGAAACTGTTGAAAGCAATCAACGACAAAAAGAATGAGGTCAAGAGCCTTGTGAAAGATGGAAAACTCGACAAGGCAAGGACAGCAAAAGATGAACTCAAAGAGTTACAGGAAAAGTTTGACCTCCTGTTTGATTTGGACGAGGAGGAACACGAGGAGATCGAGGACAAGGTGGCGACGGGAGCAGCAAAGACCATCGGGGGAAAAGCGGACAAGAAAAACCTCGTGAAAGCGTTCGTCAATATCGTCAAGTGCGGATTCTTAAAGAGAGAACCGGACGAGGGAGATGTCAAGGTGTACAAGGATGCGTTAAGCACAGACACCACAAAGGGAGACGATGATGAAATGGGAATCGGTGTCACCGTTCCGGAGGACATCAGAACAGACATCATCGAGTTAAGACGTTCAGAGGACAATCTGGAGCAGTATGTCAATGTTGAGAACGTAACCACAAAGAGCGGTTCGAGAAACATTGAGGTCAATGCAGATTCCACCCCGTTTGACAATGTGGACGAGGAGGCAGATTTTCCCGACATGGATGAGCCGAAGTTCAAAAAGATTGCGTATGCAATCAAGAAAAAGGGTGGCATCTTAAAAATCACCGCAGAACTGTTTGAGGACACCGCATCAAATGTCATGGCATACATCAACAAGTGGATTGCCAAGAAAACAAAGGCGACAAGAAATGCGATGATTCTCAAGGTTGCGGATGAGATGACAAAGGGGAAAGAGGTTGTCTGGAGCGTAGATCCGACAGACTGCGCAAATGTAGAGTCAAATCCTGACGTAAAACTTCTTTCGCAGCCGTCAACAGGTATTGACTACGTGGGAATGAACACCCAGAAAGAAAAGTTTTCTGATAAGAGAGTCCGTCAGGCTATCAACTACGCCCTTGATAAGCAGACCTTCGTTGACACGATCATTGAAGGACGCGGTCTTGTAGCAAACAGCTATATCAATGCAGCAATCCCGGGATGGACCGATGAAGTGGAAGCTTATCCGTATGATCCGGAAAAAGCGAAAGAATTGTTGGCGGAAGCCGGATATCCGGATGGATTTGAATGCTCGATTTTTGTAAATGGCGATCTCCGTACTCGTTCTGCACAGATTCTACAGGCTCAGCTTGCGGATGTAGGAATCAAGGTTGACATTTCCACATATGAGTGGGGTGCCCTTCTTGATACTTTAAATGCAGGCGAACACGAAATGTTTCTTCTTGGCTGGTCCAACACGAGCTTTGATCCGGACGGAAGTACCTATCAGTTATTCTATTCCGGAAATCATGGTGCAACCGGAAACCGCGCATTCTTCTCAAATGACAAGGTGGATGAACTGATCCTTTCTGCACAGCGGGAGAGCGAAGAGTCAAAACGTATGGAACTTTACAAAGAACTCCAGTTTGTACTTCATGATGAATCTCCGTGGTGTCCGTTATACTACAAAGAGAATAACGTTGGTGTGCGCGCAGACTTAAAGGGATTTACTCTTCATGCAGGCGCACAGCATTATCTTGGTAACTGCCATTACGAAGAATAGATACAGCGAAATCAGGAGCATTCAAATCGTTTAATAAATTTCTGATAATATAAATATTCAGAGAAATTTTGGGCGGGATCTTTTTGATCCCGCCCTTTTGAGAAAATAAAGGATAAAACGATCCATCTGAAGATACGCAGGCCGGAAAGAGTTAGTATTTACTATACATGCAGGAAATCTCCTTTTGTTAATTTTGAACAAATTGTAAACAGATTATGGCGATAGAAAGACTGAAACTAAATAAAATAAACAAAATGAACAAAAAATACGCAGAAAGAAAAACTATATTGACAAAAATATTAGAAAATGATATTCTTTAATCATGAAATTCAGAAAAGAGTGTATATATGGGTATAGTAAATATTTACATTCAACGATTACCAACAACACTCTGACGAAACAGAAATAATTTGAAGGAGGGCATGTGAATGAGAAAAAGAACAGCAGCGAGATCGATGGCAGCCGTTGTCGGAGCAGCGATGGTGCTGACAGCGTGCGGAGGCGGAAACAATGCGGCGGCAACGACCGAGGCGGCAGGAGGCAGTGAGACTCAGGCGACAGCGGAAAGCTCCGGCGGCGGAAATATCACAAAGACAGATATCGTCTTTGCTCAGGGCGCAGACATTGTCACGCTGGATCCGGCAGGACAGCAGGATACCACATCATCTGTACTTATGAAACATGTGTACAGTACCTTGATGGATATCGATGATGATGGCAACCTTGTTCCGGATCTGGCAGAGAGCTACGAGATGAAGAGTGATACGGAATATACCTTCACTCTGAGACAGGACGCATGCTTCTCCGATGGCACGCCGGTTACAGCGAAGGATGTAAAGTTTACATTTGACCGCGCGAAGGATATGCCGAAGACGAAATCCAATACCTCCAAGATCGAAGAGGTTATTGCGGATGACGATCACCATGTTACCTTTAAGCTGACACAGCCGTATGCAGCTTTTAAGACGATCATTACAAACAGCAACTTAAGCATCGTCTCCGAGGCGGCGGTCACAGCGGCGGGAGAGTCCTACGGCGATGTTGACAATATTCTCGGATCCGGAGAGTTCACGGTTACCGAGTGGGTTCCGAATGATCACTACACCCTTGCAAGAAACGAAAAATACTGGGGTGAGATGCCGATCACGACAACGATCACCTGCCGTGTGATCCCGGAGGGAAGCGCCCGCGCCATTGCCCTTGAGGCAGGAGAGGTCGATCTTGTATGGAACGTTGACGCGACAGACTGTGCGAACATCGAGGCAAATCCGGATGTGACGCTGTTGAGCCAGACGTCCTCTTCCATCGAATATCTCGGTATGAATACGACAAAAGAGAAATTCTCGGATGTGAGAGTCAGACAGGCGATCAATTACGCGCTGGATAAACAGACATTTGTTGATACGATCATTGAGGGTCGGGGAACTGTAGCAAACAGCTACATCAACTCGATGATCCCGGGCTGGACCGACGAAGTGGAAGCTTATCCGTATGATCCGGCGAAGGCGAAAGAGCTTCTTGCGGAAGCCGGTTATCCGAACGGATTTGAATGCAAGATCTATGTAAACGGCGACGTTCGTACCCGTTCCGCCCAGATCATTCAGGCTCAGCTCGCGGAGGTTGGAATCACGGTTGATATCTCTACCTATGAGTGGGGCGCTCTTCTCGATTCCTTAAATGCAGGTGAGCATGAGATGTTCCTCCTCGGATGGTCGAATTCAAGCTTCGACGCGGATGGAAGTACTTACCAGTTATTCTATTCCGGAAACCATGGAGCGACCGGTAACCGTGCTTTCTTAACCGATGACAAAGTCGATGAGCTGATCATCAACGCACAGAAAGAGAGTGACGATACCAAGCGTATGGAGTTCTACAAAGAGCTTCAGGTATATCTCCACGAGATCTCCCCATGGTGTCCGTTATACTACAAAAATGACAATGTCGGTGTCCGCGCAGACTTAAAGGGATTCAAGCTTCACAAGGGCGCAACGCACTACCTTGGCAACTGCCACTATGAAGATTGATAATATTTAAAATGTGAAAGACGGGGGCAGACATGAAGGTGTCTGCCCCCTTTTCAACGACACGCAACCGTGCGAAGATGCAGATCGCCGCAAGCGGCCGCGCTGGCCGCCTGAAGGTGTCAGGATACATTTTTGAAAATTACACAAAAAATACTGGAATTGCATGAGATATTCGGTTATAATGTCACTATCATGTATAGTGCGATGTATAGTGAATTATAACTATTCAGAGAATTCGCTGATAAAATAGGGATAGGGCTGAATAGTAAAACAGGAGGAGATGAGCATGGGAATTCTCGAAGAAGTAAATGCGAGCTATGAAAAACTCAGCCCGGTTCAGAAAAGGATCGCGGATTTTATCTTCAAATATCCGGATCAGGTCTGCTTTTACTCCTTGAAAGAGCTTTCAGAGACACTGGGTGTGACGGAGGTGACCATATTAAGGTTCACAAAGAAGATTGGGGCCCAGAGCTTCGTGGAGATGAAGAACCGTCTTCGGGAGCATTTGCAGACGAGACTGGTCCATGGGGACGGTTTAAACAGGATCGCGGATCATGTGGGTGGGATCCGGTTCGGTGACCACGATAAGGAAAAAATGTTCCAGGAGTTCGTCGCGAACGAGAAAAATGTGATCGCGAAGACCTTTGAACAGGTCTCCTTAAAGGATATCCTCTCCGCAGTGGCGATCATCAGACAGTCCCGGATAGGAAAAAACCTGTTCCACGAGGACGGAACCACCGATGATCTCACTGACAGACGCAAACTGCAGTGTCATGGCCGGAAGAAGAATGTTCCGAAATCCATGACGACGTAAGACCGACCATTCTGACTCACCTCTGGCCCTTGCGAACAGCACATAATCGCTCTCCATGACCTCGATGAGTTTTTCTCTCGTGTGCAGGGCGATGGAGGAAATTCCGGTTATACTCAGGGCTGCCGCCGGAAGAATTGCGTGGAAGCGGAATGATCTGCTTAAATGGCGCTGCGGCAAGATGTGTAAGTACAGGTGATAAGGTTATTATCATGTGTTATGCAAATTATGAGGCAGAAGAAGCCAAAGAACATAAACCAAAAGTTGTTTTCGTGGATGATGAAAATAAGATCAGCCGTGTGACAAATTATGAAAAACATGGGTTGTTGAAAGACCAGGAAAAATAAGGAATCTAAAAACAAAATGAAATTTGTTGAATTCAGAACAAGAGGCTATCTCCGAATTTATTATAAAGAGGAGAATTATCATGCAGGTAACAACAACAGTCGAAGAGACAAGAAAATTAGTTAAGAACTGGAAAAAAGAAGGAAAAACCGTAGGTCTTGTACCGACCATGGGATTCTTACATGAAGGGCATGCAAGCCTGATAAGGAGATGCCGTGAGGAAAACGATATTGTTGTGGTATCCGATTTTGTCAATCCGACACGGTTCGGACCGACAGAAGACCTGGAAGCATACCCGAGAGATTTTAAACGTGACAGTGAGCTTTGTGAGAGCCTTGGAGCAGATCTGATCTTCCATCCGGAACCGAAGGATATGTATCATGATCCACATGCTTACGTAAGTATTGATACGTTATCTGATACCCTTTGCGGAAAGACAAGACCGATCCATTTTAAAGGGGTATGTACGGTTGTTTCCAAATTATTCAATATTGTAGCACCGGACAGAGCTTATTTTGGACAGAAGGATGCACAGCAGCTTGCAATCATCCGCAAGATGGTGCAGGATTTGAATTTTGATATCCAGATCGTAGGCTGCCCGATCATCCGTGAGGAAGACGGACTTGCCAAATCGTCCAGAAATACCTATTTAAGCGCAGAAGAGAGAAAGGCTGCACTGTGCCTTTCAAGAGCCGTTAAAACCGGTCAGGAGGCGATCTGCAAGGGAATTAAGGCAGAAGAAGTCCTGTCAAAGATGCGCGCAGTGATCGAAGCAGAGCCGCTTGCAAAGATCGACTATGTATCCATGGTAGATGCACTGGATATGCAGCCGGTCGAGAGTGTGAAAAAAGATGTTCTGGTTGCCATGGCAGTCTATATTGGAAAAACAAGGCTGATCGACAATTTCAGCTATGAGGTATAGCCTATGGAAAACAGAATGAAAAAAGTGGGAAAGGTCAGCTCTTTTCTTACAAAATATATCGGGATCATCATTATCTGTTTTTCCATCATTGCATTTTTCTGGCGTGACGGTTTTGCGTGGACAACGAGCTACACTTCTGTATTTCTCGGAGTTGCCATGTTCGGCATGGGGCTTACGATCAAGATGGACGATTTCAAAAGAGTCTTTTCAAGACCAAAAGAAATCCTGATCGGATTCGTCGCACAGTACACGATCATGCCGGTGATCGCGTGGATCCTGTGTCAGCTGATGCAGCTGCCGACAGATTTGGCACTTGGCGTGATCCTGGTTGGTTGCTGCCCGGGTGGAACGGCAAGCAATGTGATCACCTATATTGCCGGAGGTGATGTGGCGCTTTCTGTCGGAATGACGATCACATCAACTCTTGCGGCACCGATTGTAACACCACTTCTGGTGTATGTACTCGCCGGAGCCTGGGTAGAGGTATCCTTCTGGGCAATGGTAATTTCTGTAGTAAAGGTTGTTCTGGTTCCGGTACTTCTGGGAATTCTGATCAACTGGGTCTGGGGAAAACAGATCCAGAAAATATCAGAGGTTCTGCCACTGATCTCAGTTGTATCAATCGTAATGATCATCAGCGGAATCGTAGCCGTCAATGCAGAAAAAATCTTAAGCTGCGGACTTCTGGTTCTTGGAGTTGTGATGCTTCACAATCTCTGCGGAATGGGAATCGGACTTGGTGCAGCGAAAATTTTACATATTGAGTACGATAAGGCAACCGCTATTGCCATCGAAGTCGGAATGCAGAACAGTGGACTTGCAATTTCCCTTGCGACTGCCAATTTCGCGGCAAATCCACTGGCAACCCTTCCGGGGGCGATCTTCAGTGTATGGCATAATATATCCGGATCTTTGTTTGCAGGGATCCGCCGGAGCGGAGAACAGACGAAAGAGGCATATCAGGAAGTTATAGAATAAGAAAAATCCTGCGATTTTGAATTGGCAAAACCGCAGGATTTTTTGTACTCAGAACAGAAAATACAGAGACTAAAGCACGTCATTTTTGTACCGATTTGAATGGCAGATGAATGGGAAAGAAGAGAACAGGAACTCTTCTTTTCCATTCATTTGCCCCTCGCGTCAAACAAAAAAATTTCCCTCTTGTCAAATCATTCCGATTATGTTATATTATCAAATAGTTTGAATATAAAAATATTTTAAACGAAAAAGATTTTAAAACAAAAATAAATGGAGAGAACAACCATGAGAGGAAGGATATGCGGTACCGGTTCTTATATACCGGAGCATTATTACGACAACAATGATCTCGCGAAGTTTGTGGAGACGAATGATGAATGGATCCGTGAACGGACCGGAATTGTGCGCAGACATATTGCAGAAGAAGATACAACAGTCAGCATGGCGGTAAAAGCGGCAAAAAATGCACTTACAGATGCAAAATTAAATGCAGACGATCTGGATCTGATCCTGGTATCTACAATCACGCCAAACACCGTGATCCCAAGCACTGCCTGCGAAGTCCAGAAAGAGCTGGGAGCAGTAAATGCAACCTGTTTCGACATCAGTGCCGCATGCAGCGGTTTTGTGTATGCCTACAATACTGCGCAGGCTTACATAGCAGCCGGAATGTATCAGAACATTCTGGTGATCGGAAGTGAAACCCTATCCGGAATTGTCAACTGGAAAGACAGAGGAAGCTGTATTCTTTTTGGTGACGGGGCAGGAGCAGCCGTGATCTGTGCAGAAGAAGGTGAAATCTTTCCGGCAGTTACCCATTCTGACGGAGCAAAAGGACAGGTACTTGCCTGCGAAAGCCGTCAGCAGAAAAACTGGCAGGACAAAGAAAATGAAAAACAGACTTATGTATCCATGGATGGACAGGCAGTTTTCAAATTTGCCGTAAAAAAAGTGCCGGAAGTCATTGGAGAACTTCTGCAAAAAGCAGATCTGACCGAGAAAGATATTGATCTTTTCGTTCTGCATCAGGCAAACTTACGGATCATCGAATCTGTGGCAAAACGGATGAAAACAGACCTTGCAAAATTCCCGGTCAACATTGAAGAATACGGTAATACATCATCCGCCAGCATCCCAATCCTCCTGGATGAACTGAACAAAACCGGTCGCTTCCACAAAGGACAGAAGATTGTTCTCTGCGGCTTCGGTGCCGGACTCACCTGGGGAGCCACACTCATAGAGTGGTAAATATAAAAATAATCAAACAATAAGGAGACTAAGAACATGTTAGAAAAAGTAAAAGAAATCGTAGCAGAAGGACTTGACGTAAACGCAGCAGACCTCACAGAGGAGACAACTTTTGAATCTCTTGGAGCAGATTCCCTTGATCTGATGGATATGGTTATGACATTTGAAGATGAATTTGGTGTGGAAATCGATACGGAAGCAATCGGTGATCTCAAGACAATCGGAAGTGTTGTAACATACATCGAAGGACTGAAAAAATAAGAATCGCAAAAACACAGACAGAAAGAGGTTGTAATATGAAAACAGAAGTAACCGAATTACTTGGAATCGAGTATCCGATCATCCAGGGCGGAATGGCCTGGGTTGCTGAGTATCATCTTGCGGCCGGCGTATCAAATGCCGGCGGGCTTGGGCTCATCGGGGCTGCAAGCGCCCCGGCTGAGTGGGTACGTGAACAGATCAGAGAAGCAAAAAAGCTGACTGATAAACCATTTGGAGTAAATATCATGCTGATGAGTCCTTATGCAGAGGACGTGGCAAAAGTAGTAGCGGAAGAAGGCGTAAAGGTTGTAACGACAGGCGCCGGAAGCCCGGAAAAATATATGAAAATGTGGAAAGAAGCAGGAATTAAAGTCATTCCGGTGGTTGCATCTGTTGCACTTGCAAGAAGAATGGAACGGTGCGGGGCAGATGCAGTTGTTGCGGAAGGATGTGAATCTGGAGGACACATCGGAGAAAATACGACTATGGTACTGGTTCCACAGATTGTAGACGCAGTGAAGATTCCGGTAATCGCAGCCGGAGGAATCGCAGATGGAAGAGGAATTGCGGCAGCATTTATGCTGGGAGCAAAAGCCGTACAGATGGGAACCCATTTTGTTGCGACCGAAGAATCTATCGTACATGAAAATTATAAAAATGCGATCATCAAAGCGAAGGACATTGATTCCAGAGTAACCGGAAGAAGCACAGGACATCCGGTAAGAGCACTTCGCAACCAAATGACGAAAAAATATCTGGACCTTGAGAAAAACGGTGCATCCTTTGAAGAACTTGAGCACCTTACACTTGGAGGCTTAAGAAAGGCCGTTGTAGACGGAGATGTGACAAACGGAAGCGTAATGGCGGGACAGAGTGCAGCCATGGTAAAAGAGATCATGAGCTGTAAAGACCTGATCCAAAAGCTGGTAAGTGAGACGGATGCACTGATCGGAGGCAAAGGATTTTATGAATAAAACAGCATTCATTTTCCCGGGACAGGGCGCGCAGAAGTGCGGTATGGGAAAAGATTTTTATGAAAACAGTGAACTTGCAAAAGAGATTTTTGATACAGCAACAGCAGAGCTGGGACTTGATATGACAAAGCTTTGCTTTGAAGAAAATGAGCAGCTGGATCAGACAGAATACACTCAGGCAGCCATGGTAACAGCCTGTCTTGCAATGACAGCCGAGATTGAAAAGAGAGGTCTTACACCGGATGTGACAGCCGGGCTCAGCCTTGGAGAGTACTGTGCGATCAGCGCAGCGGGAGGTATGCAGCCGAAAGACGCCATTTCTCTTGTGAGAAAAAGAGGGATTCTGATGCAGAATACCGTTCCGGCAGGTGAAGGAGCCATGGCGGCAATCCTGGGACTGGATGGAGAGACGATTGAAAAAGTGACGGAAGAAATTCCGGGTGCGTCTGTGGCAAATTATAACTGTCCGGGACAGATTGTAATTACAGGAAAGACCGCAGCGGTAGAAAAGGCAGCAGAGTCTTTAAAAGCAGCCGGAGCAAAAAGGGCGGTTCTGTTAAATGTAAGTGGTCCGTTCCACTCAAAGATGCTGGAAAGTGCAGGCGAAGAGCTTGCGAAGGAAATGGAGAAGAGAAATTTTGAACCACTTGCCATTCCTTATGTGACGAATGTTACGGCAAAATATGTGACGGATATCAAAGAGACAAAGGCACTTCTTGCAAAACAGATTTCTTCACCGGTACGATGGGAAGAAAGTGTGAGAACTATGATTGAAGATGGTGTAGACACTTTTGTGGAAATCGGACCGGGAAAAACACTCGCCGGATTTATGCGGCGTATCGACAAAAGTGTCAAAGTATATAATATCGAAACCTGGGAAGATATGGAAAAAGTAATTGCTGAACTGATGTAAAAAACAGGCAATGGAAAGGAAAAGCATATGACAGACAGAGCAAATTTGGAAGGACAGATCGCGGTGGTTACCGGCGCGTCCCGTGGAATTGGAAAGGCAATTGCGAAGGAGCTGGCTGCACAGGGAGCAACAGTTGTGATCAATTACAATGGTTCTGAAGCAAAAGCAGATGAAGTAAAACATGAAATTGTAGAAAAGGGTGGATGTGCCCAGTGTATGCAGTGCAATGTGGCAGATTACGAGGGATGTGAAGCATTTATAAAAGCAGTGATCGAGCAGTTTGGAAGAATCGATATTCTGGTAAATAATGCAGGGATCACAAAGGATGGTCTGCTGATGCGTATGAGTGAAGAAGATTTTTCCGATGTCATTGATGTCAATCTGAAAGGAACTTTCCATTGCATCCGTTTTGCATCCAGACAGATGATGAAGCAGAGAAGCGGAAAGATCATCAATCTTGCATCTGTAGTTGGAATCAGCGGAAATGCCGGTCAGGTAAACTATGCTGCATCTAAAGCAGGAATTATTGGAATGACCAAATCTGCGGCAAAAGAACTGGCATCCCGCGGAATCACGGTTAATGCGGTTGCACCGGGCTTCATTGAAACGGAGATGACAGAAGTTCTTTCCGATAAGCTCAAAGAAGAAATGAGAGGTCAGATCCCTCTTGCCAGAATGGGACACCCAGAAGATGTCGCGAAGGCAGTGGCGTTTCTGGCGTCTGAGCATGCGAGTTACATTACGGGGCAGGTTCTGCAAGTCGATGGGGGGATGGTGATGTAAAAATGGTTGCAGAGAAGGTTGAGGGACAAATTGTACAAAAGATGTCCTTCAAATTCAGACTCGCAAACCATTTCGATGAGCCTCCTAAAACAAGGATTGTGTCAGCAAAGGCTTCCACAATCCTTTGAGTCTCATCTCCATTGCTCGAAAAATGAATTTGAATGACATCTTTTGTACAGTTTGTCATTCAACTTTGTCGAGAAAACCATTTTACATCCGTGAAGTAGTTCAATATACCAAGAGAGAATTACAGGAGGAAGAAAGTGGTTTTAATTAGCATTGGGGGGATTTGATCGGATAAGATCATTAACCTACCCCCCTAAAAATACATATAAGATGATAAATTTTATCAAAAAGTGAAACAGTCAACAACACACCAAAAACGTTTTGTGGAAAACGCGTTTTAGCCAGTAGACTTGAGTCCGGCTCTGCACAAATATTCCTGTCTAAGATAACGGCTTCCGTACCCATTGATGCGGGGGAGATAGAGGATGTGACAAAAGCGGTAGTTGCCTCGGTGAAAG
>ENA-ORCP01001806-ORCP01001806.1-human-gut-metagenome-genome-assembly--contig:-NODE-1806-length-17814-cov-12.232001_pt1 | contig 17814 bp, 16 predicted proteins | sample MGYA00242990_ERZ507991 | MGnify/ENA primary metagenome ERZ507991 (study PRJEB26167, sample SAMN06115496) | human gut metagenome | host: Homo sapiens | place: China:Henan | collected 2015-05-07... | reverse complement strand
GGCCCAGCTGTACCCGCCCGCCGCGCACCAGTTCCAGCAAGGCCAGAAAGGTTGCCACGTTGGTGCCCCGGGTCTGGCGGCGGGAGAACAGCTGGTTCATCCTTGCCGCGCCGCCCGCAATGAGCTGGCGCAGGATATACACCACCCGGCTGCTGACCGACACCTGCGGCGCGGACACCAGCGGTTCAAACTGCTCCCGCGTGGGCATCCGGCGCAGAGCGGTACGCCCCATCAGGGCCTGCCAGCAGTCTGCCAGCACCTGCGGAGAGTGATGCAGCAGGTAGGTCTGATCCCACTCCAGCTGGACCGGGCAGCGGACAAAGACCATCACTGCCTCTCCCCGCTCCCGCAGCCGCGCGGCCATCCGGCGGCACTGCTCGTACTCAATGAGCTGCCCGGTAAGCTCCTGCTTCATCCGCTCACCCTCTTCGCTGCGGGGCAGGAGCAGATAGCTTTTCATCTCCACCAGATGGGCCGCCATCTCAATGAACGCGCTGGCAATCTCCGGGTCAGCCGCCTGTGCTGCTTCTACCGTCCGGGTGTACTGGTCGATGAGGGTCAGGATCGGAATATGGTGCAGGTCCATCTTGTGCTTGGCCACCAGTGCCAGCAGCAGCTCCAGCGGGCCATCGAAATCTTCGAGGTGGAACGTCAGTTCGTCGGCCATCAGATCACCGCCCCAAGGCTGGCATAATAAGCGGCGTATGCGATGCGGTCAATGTAGAATGTGCCCAGATCCAGCAGGTTCCAGACCAGATCGTTCAGCACACTGAGAGGGCCGTCCAGAAAACCGCCCCACACAGCGGCCAGTACGGCCATTACAATGATAAGGATGACCCGCTCATACTTCATCACCCCAAAATAAACGCGCTGAGGCAGCACTGCCAGCAGGATGCGGCTGCCATCCAGCGGAGGCACCGGAATGAGGTTGAACACGGCCAGCCCTACATCCATATACACCAAGTATTGGAGGAAGCGTGCCACGAGAACCGTCCCTTCCGTGATCGGGGCCCAATAATACAGAAGCTTCCAGGCCACCATGGCCAGATACGCCAGCAGCAGATTTGCCACCGGACCGGCCAGCGCGGTAAGAGCCATGCCCCACTTCGGATTTTTAAAATTGCGCGGGTCGGTAGAAACGGGCTTTGCCCAGCCCACTCCGGCAAACACCATGCACAGCGTGCCCAGCAGGTCAAAGTGGGCAAAGGGATTCATGGAGAGCCGCCCCTGCCGCTTTGCGGTGTCGTCGCCCAGCAGCCATGCCGCCAGCGCGTGGCCGCACTCGTGGAAGGGGATGGCCACCAGCGCCACCAGCGCGCGGATGAGATAATAGATGCCCTGAGAGGTCATTCGATATTCCTGCCTTTTTTCAGTATAACATATATAATACTATTTTTTGAGGTTTTAGACAAGGGGGTATTACTCCTTCCACCGCTAACGCGGTCCCCCTCCCTCAAAGAGGGAGGCTTTGGCATACCGGAAAGCTTTTCCTCTTCGCCAGAGGCTCCCTCACTGAGGGAGCTGGCATCGCGCAGCGATGACTGAAGGAGTTTGGTTTTCCAAAAAACCGCAATATTTTTTGAAAAAAGGCTTGCATTTTGCCCGGCAATCTGCTACAATAGTTAAGCTGATTATTTTGATTCCTTACTTCACTGCAGGAGGTGCAAGTACCATGGCTAAATGTGAATGCTGCGGCAAGGGTGTTGCCTTTGGTATCAAGGTTTCTCACTCTCATCGTCGTTCCAACCGTACCTGGAAGCCGAATGTCCGTCGTGTCAAGGCGGTCGTTGAGGGTTCTCCCAAGTACGTCTACGCATGCTCCCGTTGCCTGCGCGCTGGCAAAGTTACCCGCGCTGTCTAATTTGGTGTATGTGGCCGGTCACTTTGTCGAGTGGCCGGCTTTTTTTGTTGCTGTAAGGAGGCAAAACATATGGCTCTGCCCAACGATCCCATCATGCTGCTGAGCGTGGTGAACCTGAAGCTGCGTGATTTCTACAAAAACCTCGATGCTCTGTGCGAAGACATGGATGCCGACAAGGCAGATCTGTGCGCAAAGCTCAAAGCTGTGGGCTACGAGTACGACGCCCAGCGCAACCAGTTCGTGTGATATTTCCAGAGAAAGCTTTCTTTTGATCGCCAACGACCGGCACCGACGTGCAGCGACTACGCCCGGGCCGGTGAATATAGAAACAAGGAGTGCTTGATTTATGATCCAGGGTACCTATTACAAAGAGTGGAGCAGCGTGCTGAACCGCGAGATGGAGTTCAAGGTATACGGCAGCGCCGGTGTGCCGGTGCTGGCCCTGCCTGCCCGCGGCGGCCGCTTTTATGATTGGGAGAACAACGGCATGCCCGATGCCATTGCCCCGCTGCTGAACGAGGGCAAGGTGCAGCTGTTCTGCGCCGACAGCATTGACGGTGAGGCCGTACTGAACGGCGACATCCCGGTGCGCCGCCGCGCCGAGATGGAGGAAAAGTACTTCGTCTACCTTACCGCCGAGCTGGCTCCCCGGGTGCTGGCCCTGAACGGTGCCGCAAAGGATGCCAAGCTGTGGTGTGTGGGCATCGACCTTGGCGCTGTGCACGCCGTCAACTGCCGCCTGCGCCGTCCCAAGCTTTTTGCCGGTGCCATCGGCCTTTCCGGCATCTACGATCTGGCCCGCTTCTGGGGCAGTGAAGCCGACGATCTGGTGCTGCGCTGCTCTCCCCTGCAGTATCTGGCCGAGAACGGCATCGCCGACAAGCTGGCTCTGGCCAAGGCCAAGGAGAACAGCCTGATGCTCTGCGCCGGTCAGGGTGCCTACGAGGACGATGCCAAAGCCGACACGCAGGCGCTGGCCGATGTGCTGGCCGCACAGGGCCTGCCCGCCCACCTCGAGGTCTGGGGCGGCGATGTCTCCCACGAGTGGTACTGGTGGGGCAAGATGCTGGGCCTGTTTGTGCCGCGGATTCTGGAGAAGTAAAAGTGATTTGATAGAGGGAAGGCATTTGCAGTGCCTTCCCTCTTTTTGTTTGTATTTTTCAATTCCCTACTTGATTTATCGGGTTTGCTGTGCTATACTCATGCCGTAAGATTCATACCCCCTATGGGTAAAGGAGATATTTTATGGACAACGAGAAAAAGCCCTGCTGCTGTTGCGGCACGCCCGCTCAGCCCGAAGCTGCCACGGCTCCGGCCATTGACGCATCCGCTGTGCCCGCCGAAAGCGTCACCCCCTCCTGCTGCCGCCACAAGGACCGCACCCCTGAGGAGCACAAGGCCCTGCTGAACCGGCTCAGCCGCATCGAGGGGCAGGTGCGCGGCATCCGCGGCATGCTGGAAAAGGATGCCTACTGCGTGGACATCCTTGTGCAGGTGGCGGCGGCGAACTCGGCGCTGAACAGCTTTTCCAAGGAGCTGCTGGCCCAGCACATCTCCACCTGCGTGGCGGACGACCTGCGCGCGGGCAGCGAGGCAAAGCTGGACGAGCTGGTGAATCTGCTGCCCAAGCTCATGAAATAAGAAGCCCTTCCCTGTGCATACTCAACGTAGGAGTGATATTTTATGGAACAATACAACGTTACCGGCATGAGCTGCGCAGCCTGCTCCGCCCGGGTGGAGAAGGCCGTGAGCAAGGTGCCCGGCGTTGCCAGCTGTTCGGTGAGCCTGCTGACCAACTCCATGGGCGTGGAGGGCACCGCCAGCTCTGCCGAGATCATCAAGGCCGTGCAGGATGCCGGTTACGGTGCCAGCCCCAAGCGTGCGGGCGCGGCGGCTGCCAGCGCCACCAGCGCCGACCTTGACGCGCTGGCCGACCACGAGACCCCCAAGCTCAAGCGGCGGCTCATTGCGTCGCTGGGCTTTCTGCTGGTGCTGATGTACTTCTCCATGGGCCACATGATGTGGGGCTGGCCCCTGCCCCGCTGGTTCGACGGCAACCACATCGCCATGGGCCTTGTGCAGCTGCTGCTGGCGGGCATCGTCATGGTCATCAACCAGAAGTTCTTCATCAACGGCTTCAAGGGCCTCCTCCACGGCTCGCCCAACATGGACACGCTGGTGGCCATGGGTTCCATGGCAAGCTTTGTGTGGAGCACCTACGCCCTGTTCGCCATGACCCGCGCGCAGGTGGACGGCAACAGTGAGCTGGTCATGCATTATATGATGGAGTTCTACTTTGAGTCCGCCGCCATGATCTTGACCCTCATCACGGTGGGCAAGATGCTGGAGGCCCGCTCCAAGGGCAAGACCACCGACGCGCTCAAGAGCCTGATGAAGCTTGCCCCCAAGACCGCCACCCTGCTGCGGGACGGTGCCGAAGTGACCGTGCCCATCGAGCAGGTGCAGAAGGGGGATATTTTTGTGGTGCGCCCGGGCGAGAACATCCCCGTGGACGGCATCGTGCTGGAAGGCACCAGTGCCGTGAACGAGAGCGCCCTGACCGGCGAGAGCATCCCCGTGGACAAGGCTGCGGGCGATAAGGTGAGCGCTGCCACCACCAACCAGTCCGGTTTCCTGCAGTGCCGGGCCACCCGCGTGGGCGAGGACACCACCCTTGCCCAGATCATCCGGATGGTCAGCGATGCCGCCGCCACCAAGGCCCCCATTGCAAAAATCGCCGATACGGTGTCCGGTTTCTTCGTGCCTGCGGTCATTACCATTGCGGTGGTCACCACCATCGTGTGGCTGCTGCTGGGCCGGGAGCTGGGCTATGCGCTGGCCCGCGGCATCTCCGTGCTGGTCATCAGCTGCCCCTGTGCGCTGGGTCTGGCAACGCCGGTGGCCATCATGGTGGGCAACGGTCTGGGTGCAAAGAACGGCATCCTGTTCAAGACCGCCGCTTCGCTGGAAGCTGCAGGCCGCACCCAGATCGTGGCTTTGGACAAGACCGGCACCATCACCAGCGGTGAACCAAAAGTGACCGACATTCTGCCCGCCGAGGGCGTTTCCGAGACGGAGCTGCTCACCCTTGCCGCCGCACTGGAGCGCAAGAGCGAGCACCCGCTGGCAAAGGCCGTGCTGGCCTGCACCGACGAGCAGAAGCTCGCCGCCCCCGAGGTATCCGACTTTACCGCGCTGCCGGGCAACGGTCTGGCCGCAAAGCTGGACGGCGTGGAGATCTTTGGCGGCAATGCGTCCTTGATCGGCACCAAAGTCACCGTGCCCGCACAGCTGCAGGAGAAGGCCGCAGCCCTCTCCGCACAGGGCAAAACGCCCCTGTTCTTCGGCGGAGCAGGCCGCCTGCTGGGCATTATCGCGGTGGCCGATACCATCAAGGAGGACAGCCCGCAGGCCATCCGGGAGCTGCAGGCCATGGGCATCCGCGTGGTCATGCTCACCGGTGACAACCAGCGCACTGCCGACGCCATTGGCAGGCAGGCCGGTGTGGACGAGGTGATCGCAGGCGTGCTGCCCGACGGCAAGGAAGCGGTCATCCGCCAGCTGCAGGCATCCGGCAAGGTGGCCATGGTGGGCGACGGCATCAACGATGCCCCGGCCCTGACCCGTGCCGACACCGGCATCGCCATCGGCGCAGGCACCGATGTTGCCATCGACGCGGCGGACGTGGTGCTGATGAACTCCCGGCTGTCGGACGTGCCCGCCGCCATCCGCCTGAGCCGCGCTGCCCTGCGCAACATCCACGAAAACCTGTTCTGGGCGTTCATCTACAACATCATCGGCATCCCGCTGGCCGCAGGCGTGTTCATCCCCTTCGGCCTGACGCTGAACCCCATGTTCGGTGCTGCTGCCATGAGCCTTTCCAGCTTCTGCGTGGTAAGCAACGCCCTGCGCCTGAACCTGTTCGACGTGCACAGCACAAAGCACGATCGTGCGGCAAAAAATGCTGCTTCCCTGCCCGCTGTCTCCGCACAGCCCGCAGCGGTTGCAAATAAAGAGAGTACCAAGGAGGACACTGCTATGAAAAAGACCCTGAAGGTGGAAGGCATGATGTGCGGCCACTGCGAAGCCCGCGTGAAGAAGGCTCTGGAAGCCCTGCCCGAGGTGGACGAGGCCGTGGTGAGCCACGAGGCCGGCACCGCCATCGTCACCCTGAACGCCGAGGTCGCCGACGACGTGCTGAAGAAGGCCGTTGAGGATCAGGACTACCCTGTGACCGGCATCCAGTAAACCGCCGCTGAATACGGAAAGGCCGCTGCATGTGAACCGTGCAGCGGCCTTTTGCATTGGGTTCTTATTGTATTTCGTCAGAAAGTATGTTAAACTAAAAATGCCGCCTGAAAAGGCGGTGATTAGGTGCTGTCTGCAAGCGCAGGTGGTCATGCTTCCTGCCCTGTATCGCTGCTCTTTCTACATGGAATGAAGCAGAGGTTCCGGGAGGAAACTTTTTTGGAAGTACCCTGCCCGGAGCCTTGAAGGCGAAGGGAGGGATATCAATGAGCCTGATGGAGCTTTTCACTCTGCTCACGGTCATTCTCATGCTGTTGAGTCTGATCCTTGATGCAGTTCGCCTGACCGTTGAGGTCTTGGAGAAGTTTTCTCAGCGCAAATGTGATGACAACAAAAAAGATTGACTGCCACAGCCTTCCAACTCCGTGCAGTCAATCTTGATTGTAAAGGTAGGAAGCTGACCATTGCGGACAGCACCTTTTCTATTTGTAGTATAGTTATTTTTTGCCGTTTTGTCAAGAGAAGGTGCCCGCCTTCTCTTTTTCTTTCCCCATTTTCCTGTGCATTTTCACCCCGGAAGCTGTGGCTTTTTGCGCAAAAACTATTTGTTGACACGTTGTTTTTTCAGAGTTATACTTATAGCAACAACATTTGGTTTTGCTTCCAGTTATAAACCACAGCGAAAGGAGAAATGTATTTTGGGAGTATCCATTCAGGACCGCACAGACTTTCTGAACATGCTGGATGCCTGCAGGACCGAGCAGCAGCTGTTCAGCCGCCTGACCTTTGCGGTAATGTTCCACCAGACCGACCCGGATGCACGGGAAGACCTGCTGGACGACGTGCGCGGCGCAGCCTGCAACATGCAGCTGCCCGCCGTCAATTACAAGATCGATCAATGGCTCAACACCTGCAAGCAGGCATGGCAGGCCGACCCCGCAGCCTTTATGGCAGCCGTGAACGCGGACGCAAAGCAGCGCAAGCTTGCGCTGGAGGGCAGCGCGGCGCAGCCCGGCCTGCTGGCCGATGTGCCCATGCAGAGCGTGGCGTGGCTGGTGCCGCAGCTGCTGCCGCTGGGCGAAGTGTCGCTGCTGGGTGCCGACGGCGGCACCGGCAAGGGCATCTGGCAGGCACAGCTCATTGCCTATGTGACAGCGGGCAAGACCTCCGGCTTTTTTCCGCTGCCGCCGCAGCAGACCGGCAAGGTGCTGCTGCTTGCGGGCGAGGACGACCCCGGCAAGGTGCTCAAGGCCCGTCTGCTGGCGGCCGGGGCCGACATGAACCGGGTGCTGGTGCTGACCGCCGACGACTACTTTGGCAAGACCGGCCAGCCCCTTACCCTCAAGGATCAGGCACTGGCGGATTTTGCCGCCAAGGCCGGACCGCTGCTGCTCATCGTGGACCCGCTGCAGAGCTTTCTGCCCTCCGATGTGGAGATGGCAAGCCGCAACCAGATGCGCAGTGCCCTGCTGCCGCTTCGCGCCATTGCCGCAAAGCAGGGCTGCGCGGTGCTCATCGTGATGCACTCCAACAAAAAGCAGGGCGTTTCCGGCCGCGCACGTCTGGCCGACAGCTCGGATATCTGGGACATGGCCCGCAGCGTACTGATGATGGGCCGCGCCAAGAACGACGGCAAAATTTATCTCAGCCACGAGAAAAACAGCTACGCCCGCCCCCAGCAGACGGTGCTGCTGCACATCGACGATGTGGAGGTGGAGGGCGTAAAGACCGCGCGGGCCGTGTTTGACGGCTACACCGACAAGAAGGATGCCGACTTCATTGAGGAGCGGCGGGTGCGCACGGCGGAGACCCGGCAGGACACCCGCAGCGCCATCCTGAACGTTCTGTCCGAGAGCCGCCTTGGGTCGATGCCCAGCAACGAGCTGCGCGCCGCCGTCCTGCGGGAGATCGGGTGCAGTGACAGTACATACAACCGTGTGTACAGTGACCTCACGAAGTCCAGCCAAATCGCAAAGCAAGCGATACGTGGAAAAGATGGCAGGAATCGCTGGTATACCTGCTACTGTGGAGAAACATCTGACAAAGTTCCATTTTAAATACGTATCTACGTTATAAATTTGATGTTTGTCAGCTTGACAAAGTTCGGATATTTGACAAAGTTGGAACTTTCTCAGAACAATGGAACTTTCTCACCTTGACAAAGTTACTTTTTAATCGTTGTATCGTTTAAAAGTTTAAACTTACTCAGATAACGCTCCTACAGTAGCACCTGATAAAGTTCCCCGAAACCGCAGGCTGCGTGCTGGCAGCTTTCTCCGCGAACAGCAACGGGTTGCGGCACCCAGCAGCCGCGTCGCATTCGCTTGCGTCTCGCTGGCCGCGGCCCCAACTGCAACTCCCTGTTTCCGCCATTGGCGGCGGTCGTTTCAGTTGCAGAACCCACGGTTCCGCCCCTGTGCTTACGCACGGGGCCCCACTTCCCGGACATTCGCTGGAGAAACTCCCAGCCCACAGCCCAGCACGCGGCCCGCACCTCAACGCGCCAGCTCCTCCACCGTGATGCAGCACACGGCAAAGGCCAGCAGGGCGCAGTCCAGCGGGACACGGCGCAGCACCACCACCCGTTCGGTCAGGGTGGTAAAGGTCTGCACGGCCTGCACCGGCACGGTGCTGCCCAGCCAGAACAGCGCCACCGAAAGCGGCAGATGCACCGCCCGCGCTGCCAGCAAAGGCCGCAGCGAGATCTCGGCCGGGCAGATGGTGCGCACCTGCAAAAGCACCGACACCCCCTGCACACTGAGCGCCGCACAGCACAGCGTGCTGGCCCACAGCCCGGTGCGGGCGGCCTGATCGCAGCCGGAACACACTTCCAGCAGCATGGCGGGCAGCGCCGCCCACGGCTGTGGCAGCAATGCCCCGCACCCTGCCGCCAGCAGCCGGAAGTACAGCACAAAGCCGCAGAGCTTCAGGTAGGTCACTGCCGCCTGCGCGATCACCGCGTCCAGTGCGGGCAGCGGAATGGTTTCCCCCTGCGCGGGTGGAGCCTGCCCGGCCCCGCCCTGCATCCGGCACAGCAGCGCCGCCGTAAGGTATCCCGCCAGCAGCTGGGCCGCAAACAGCCGCACCCCCACCGCGCGGCTGCCCAGCATCTGCTGCCCTACCGTGAGGATGACAAAGGACGGCCCGCTGCACACACAGGCGGGCAGCAGCGCCGAGGCCTGCCGGGAGGTGAGCTGACCGGTGCGCACGGCTTCGGACGCAGCCACCGCCGCCGGTGCAAAGCCCCCCAAGGCCCCAATGAGCAGCACGCCGCCCGCACCCTTTGCCCGGATGCCCATGAGCCGCGCCGCAGGCCGGAACACAAAGCCCAGCCACTGCCCGGCCCCGCAGCCCGCCGCCAGCGCCGATACGATGAGGAACGGAAACAGCGATACCAGCAGCGGCCCGCCGCACAGCCGCAGCCCCGCCTGCAGGGCATCGGCACAGCGCTGCGGCGCGGCAAACACCAGAAACGCCGTGTACCCTGCCAGCGCCAGCAGCACGCCCCGCCGGAAATTCCAGCTTCGATTCATAACTCAGCCCTCCGCATCCATATATATGTAGCAGCGCGCCGCGGGCAGAACTGCGGGATGGGAGGGAATGGGATGTGTGCCAAGCGCAAAAAGCGGCTTTTGCTGCAAAGCTGGCTGGCCCTGCTGTTCCGTCAGCCGCCGCAGGGCTTTTACCACGCCCCTGCCGTCTACCTGAGCGGGGGCCGCATGGAGGTGGAGCACTTTTGCCGCATCCTGACCTACAGCCCCGACCGGCTGTGCCTGCAGATGCCCTATGGCCGGTTGACCATCTACGGCGACGGGCTGAAGATCGTCACCCTTACCGCCAGCCGCCTGACCCTGCGGGGGCGGTTCGTGCGCACGGACTTTGCGGATGACTAGGAGGTGCCCATGGAACCGCTAAGCCTTTGGGCCGCGGTGGAGTTCACCGCATGCAATGGCAGCACCGAAGCCCTGCTTACCGCTGCCGCCCGGGCCGGGCTGCATCCCTACGGGGTCACGGCCCTGCCGGGAGGGTTTGGCGGGCGGTGCGCCGCGTGGCAGTACCCGCGCCTTGCCGCGCTGGCCCGCAAGCACCGGGTGCGGCTGCGCATCCGCCGGAAGCTGGGGCTGTATTTCCGTCTGCGCCCCTTGCTGCGCCGGGCCGGGCTTTGGGCGGGGCTGGCGGTGTTTGTGCCGCTGCTGCTCTTTGCACAGCAGTTCGTCTGGTATGCGGACACCTCTTCCCTCACCACCGGACAGGCTGCGCGGGCCTGCGCCGTCTTGCGGGAAGCGGGCCTGCAGCCCGGTGCGGCTGTGACCGAGGCAAAGCTCACCGCCGGGGAGTACGCCCTTTTGCACAGCGGCGAGTTCTCCTGGGCCAGCCTGAATTTTGCCAAAGGGCGGCTGGTGGTGGAAGCCGCCGCGGCCAGGCCCAAGCCGGACATTGCCGCCGGAACGCTGCATGGCATTCGGGCAAAATGCAGCGGCACTGTTCTGCGCACGAACCTTACCAGCGGCACCATGCTGGTGCAGCCGGGCCAGCAGGTGGAAGCCGGGCAGGGCCTCATTGGCACAGCCCGCGCCGAGCGGGACGGCACCCTGATCTTTGCGCCCGCCGCCGGAACGGTGGTTGCGCAGTTTGAGTGGAGCGACACCCGCACCGTGCCCTTGAAAGAGACGGTGCAGCAGTACACCGGCGCGTGCACCCGCGCATACCGGGTGACAGCGTTCGGGCACACCTTTCCCCTGCCCGCCGCGCCTGCGCCGGAACAGGCGGCGGTGATCCTCCGGCACTTCCAGCCGGAGGTGCCGCTGCTGGGCCTTGCCCTGCCCTGCTCTGTGGAGGAGACCTGCCGCTATGTGCAGCAGCCGGAAACGCTGCACCGCACCGAAGCGCAGGCCGCCGCGCTGGCCCGGCTGCAGAGCCTGCAGGCGCTGTACGCCGCATGGCCGGACGCGGAGCGCATCGCCCGCAAAGAGGACTGCACCGTGAACGGCACCGTGCTGGACTATACCGTTACCTACACCGTGGCAGCGGACATCTGCGGGTGAAAGGATTCCCATTGTAATTCGCCAAAAAGTATGCTAAACTAAAAATGCCACCCCAAAAGGGTGGCGTTAAGGTGCTGTCTGCAAGCGCAGGTGGTCATGCTTTCCTCCGGCAAGCGTCCGGGGGACGTAAAAGCTTATTGTTTGTTCCCCCGTTCGCAAACGCGGAAGGGGGGATGCATCATGGTGTTGAACGATGTTCTGCAGCTGTTCGTCATTGTTGGCGGTACAGTTGGGATTACATTTCAGATCGCATGGGCAATCTTCAAAGAGATCCATAACAATAAGAAATGACCGCCCCAGACTCTCAAACCGTGGCGGTCATTCTTATTGATCTAACCGGAAGGAGCTGACCATTGCGGACAGCGCCTTTTCTATTTGTAGTATAGTTGTTTTTTAGCGGCTTGTCAAGTCCCCTGCTCTGCAGCGGCACGTTCCGCCGCCTGCGCGTCGTACTCGGCAAGCAGGTCGTTGAGGTCGTACTGGTACTTGCTGTGGCAGAAGTGGCACACCACCTCGCAGGCGGGGTCCTCGTCGCGCATCCTCACCAGCTCCTTGCGGCCAAGGCTGAACAACATCTCCTTGGTGCGCTCGGCGCTGCAGTCGCACTGGTAGTGCACATCGCGCTCGTCCAGCACGTTGGGGGCAAAGCCCGCCAGCGCCAGCTGCATCATATCCTCGGGGGTCTTGCCCTCGTGCAGCAGGGTGGTGACGGACGGCATGGCCGCGATGTTCTTTTCCAGCTGATCGATCTCCGCATCGGTGGCACCGGGCAGCAGCTGCACCATAAAGCCGCCTGCGCACAGGATGGACAGGTCCTTGTCCACCAGTACGCCCAGCGCCATGACGGTGGGCACCTGCTCGCTGTAGGCGTAGTAGGCGGTCAGGTCCTCGGCGATCTCGCCGGAGACCAGCGGCACCTGACCCACGGTAGGCTCCTTCTGCAGACGGTTATCCCGGATGACGGTGAGCACACCGTCTTTGCCCACAGCGCCGCCCACATCCAGGTGGCCGTTCGGCTTTGCGGGCAGCTCCACCAAGGGGTGATCGATGCAGCCCTTCACGTTGCCGGTTCCGTCGGTGCAGGCAATGACCACGCCCGCCGGGCCGCCGCCGGACACACGCAGGGTGATCTGGTCACGGTCGTCCTTGAGCATGGAGCCCATCAGGGCCGCGCCGGTGAGCAGACGGCCCAGTGCCGCGCTGCAGGTGGCGCTGGTGGTGTGCAGCTTTTCGGCCTTGCGGACGATCTGGGTGGAATCCACGCCGCAGAATACGACCCCGCCATTCTCCGACAGGCCGCGGATCAGATTTGCCATAAAGTTATCCCTCCAATTGTGTATACTGCTTGACTGCGCAGAAGAAATAGCGCTGGCTGTCCTCGGTCAGCGGGCCGAAGGTCTCGCCGTCGCAGACGCTTTCCAGCGCAAAGCCGTGCTTTTCCAGCGCGGTGCGGATGGTGTCAAGGTCATAGGTGTACTCGCAGAACTGCTCGTGGAAGTGCTCGCCGGTCTCGTGGTAGTCGATGTCCACGGTGATCTCCACGCGGCGGTTGGCGGCATCGTAGTGGTTGCGCCACACACAGGCGGCATCCTCTTCCTCAAAGGTGAACGCGTTGTCGCCCAGCACGTTCTGGTGCTTGTAGGGCGTGTTCATATCGAACAGGAACACCCCGCCCTTCTCCATGAAAAAGCCCGCGTTGGCAATGGCGGTGTCGAGGTCCGGGATGTGGTTGAAGGTGTCAAAGGTGGACACCGCGCCCCGGATGGTGCCGTACAGATCCAGCTTGAGCAGGTCCTGCCGGAGCAGCAGCAGCCTGCCGGAAAGGCCCAGCTGTTCGGCCTTATCGCGCACAACGCAGAGCATCTCCTCGGACTGGTCAATGCCGATCATATCATAGCCCGCCTGCGTGAGCATCAACGTCAGCTCACCGGTGCCGCAGCCAAGGTCGGCAAGGATGCCGTCGTGGATGCCGTGCTCCTTGAGCTTTGCATGGATGTGGGCATACAGGGCATCGTAATCGGCCTCACCGTTGAATTCATCGTAGAAATAGGCAAATTCGTTGTAGGCCATGGTTTACTCCGCTTCCTGTTCCCCGGCCACAGCGGCATTGAGCACCGCCTGCAGCTCCGGGATGCCGTAACCGTTCTCGCCGCTGGTCAGCACCACCTTCTGGCAGCCATAGGGGCGGCAGAGGTTCTCAAAGTCTTCCAGCGTCTTGGCCAGCTGGCTCTTTTTGAGCTTGTCGGCCTTGGTCAGGGCCACCACGTAGGGGATCTGGTGATAGTGCAGGTAGCGCAGCATCTGCTCATCGTCGGCGCTGGGGGCGTGGCGGCAGTCCAGCAGCTGCACCAGCAGGGTGTGGTGGCGGGGTGCTTCAAAGTAGCTGTTGATGAGGTCGTCCCAGCGCTCACGGTCGGCGTTGCTCACCTTGGCGTAGCCGTAGCCGGGCAGGTCCACAAAGTAGCAGTCGTCCACCGAATAGAAATTGATGGTGGCCGTTTTGCCCGGCGTACTGGACACGCGGGCAAGGTTTTTGCGGCTGCACAGCTTATTGATGAGGCTGGATTTGCCCACGTTGGACCGCCCCGAAAAGCTCAGCTCCGGGCGGTCGCTCTCGGGCAGCTGGCTGGAAATGCCGTAGCTGGCAATGAAATCAGCTTTGTTGTAATTCATGGAGCTTTCCTTTCTTGTGGTACGTCAAACCCTCTCAGTCTCGTCACTTCGTTCCTCGCCAGCTCCCCCGAAGGGGGAGCTCTTTCATCTGGTGGAAAACATCCCTTAAGCTCCCCCCTTCGGGGGAGCTGGCACGGCGCAAGCCGTGACTGAGAGGGTTTCTATTGTTCTCAGCACACCGCGCCGGGCTGGGGCTTTTCTGCGGTGGGCGGCACAATGGCGGCGTCTGCCGCCTTTTTCTTGGTGTGGGTGCGGCCCGCAGCGCTCTTGGCGGCATTGGGCTTGAGCAGGGCCGCGTTCAGCACCTGCGTCAGGCTCTGCATGGGCAGGAAGGTGAGGTTCTTCTTCACCTCGTCGTCCACCTCATACAGGTCGGGTTCGTTGTCCTTGGGGATGAGCACCGTTTTCATGCCCTCGCGGTAGGCCGCCATGCTCTTTTCCCGCAGGCCGCCGATGGGCAGCACGTTGCCGTGCAGGGTGATCTCGCCGGTCATGGCAACATCACCGCGCACCGGGATGCCGGACAGGCAGGACACCAGCGCCGTGGTCAGGGTGACACCGGCAGAAGGGCCATCCTTGGGCACTGCGCCCTCCGGGGCGTGGATGTGCAGGTCGCACTTCTTGAGCTTTTCCGGGTCGATGCCGTACTCGGCGGCGTGCACGCGCACCCACGTAACGGCCAGCTGAGCGCTCTCCTTCATCACGTCGCCCAGCGAACCGGTGACGGTGATCTTGCCGCTGCCGTTGTCCATCACCTGCACCTCGATGGGCAGGGTCTCGCCGCCCACGCTGGTCCATGCCAGACCGTTGGCGATGCCCACCGCGTTGGTGCGGTTGAGGAAGTCGGGCTTGACGAAGCGGGGGCCAAGCAGCTGTTCCAGCATGGTGCCGGTAACGGAGACGCTTTCCACCTCGCCTGCGGCGATCTTGCGGGCGCACTTGCGCAGCACGCTGGTGATGGTGCGTTCCAGATTGCGCACACCGGCCTCGCGGGTGTAGCCGTCAATGATGCCATACAGCGCGCTCTGGCTCAGCGTGACCTTGCCGGTCAGGCCGCAGGCCTTGAGCTGCTTGGGCAGCAGGTGCTTGCGGGCAATGTTGTATTTTTCCACGCGGGTGTAGCTGGGCAGCTCGATCACGTCCATGCGGTCACGCAGGGGGCCGGGGATGCTGCCAAGGTCGTTGGCGGTGGTGATAAAGAACACATGGCTCAGATCGAACGGGATATCGATGAAATGATCGTTGAAGGTGCTGTTCTGCTCCGGGTCCAGCGCTTCCAGCAGGGCTGCGGCCGGGTCGCCGCGGAAGTCGCCTGCCAGCTTGTCGATCTCGTCCAGCAGCATGAGGGGGTTCGCGCTCTTGGCAGAGATCATGGCAGTGATGATCTTGCCGGGCATCGCGCCGATGTAGGTGCGGCGGTGGCCGCGGATCTCGGCTTCATCCCGCACGCCGCCAAGGCTGATACGCACATACTTGCGGCCCAGACTTTCGGCGATGGAGCGTGCAATACTGGTCTTGCCCACGCCCGGAGGGCCTACAAGGCAGATGATCTGTGCCTTCACGTCCGGTGCCAGCTTGCGCACGGCCAGCGTTTCCAGAATGCGGTCCTTCACCTTTTTCAGGCCGTAGTGGTCGCGGTCCAAGATCTGCTGTGCGCGGCTGATATCAAGGTCGTCCACCGTAAAGGTGTTCCACGGCAGGTCAAGGCAGGTGTCCAGATAGGTGCGGATGACCGTTGCCTCCTGATTGGAGCCCTGCATCTTGGCAAGGCGGTCCACTTCCTTGAGCAGCTTCTTCTCGCTGTCCTCGGCAAGGTGCAGCCCGGTGATCCTGCGGCGGTACTCGTCGGCCTCGGCGTGGGTGTCGTCGCCCTCGCCCAGCTCGTCGCTGATGATGTGCAGCTGTTCGTGCAGGTAGTAATCGCGCTGGTTCTTGTCCATGGACTCGTTGACCTTTTCCGCGATCTCCTTTTCAATTTTCATCACCTGACACTCACGGCGCAGCATCTCGATGAGCTTTTTCAGCCGTCCGTTCAGGGTGCCCTCGTCCATCACAGCCTGCTTGTCCTCGTAGCGGAACAGCAGGTTTGCAGGCATGTACTCGCTGAGGAAGGCGGGGTCGTCGCTGGAAACGATGGCAAACACCACGTCCTTGCCAAGGCGCGGGTTCATGCCAAGGTACTCGTCAAACCCGGCCTTGAGGGCGCGCAGCAGCGCTTCGGTCTCCACGGCATCGTCGGCCTTGCCTGCGCGCACCGGGGCCGGGCGCACCTCCGAAAGCAGAAAATCGCCGCTGGCATCCAGTGCACTGAGCTTTGCGCGGTACTTGCCCTCCACCAGGACCTTTACAAGGTCCCCGGAGACGCGCAGCACCTGCTTGACCTCGGCCACCACGCCGTAGCTGAACAGGTCTGCCTGCTGCGGCTCGGTGGTGTCCATGGACTTCTGTGCCACCAGAAACACGTTGGAATTATTTGCCATTGCCCACTCCACGGCGGCAATGCTCTTTTCGCGGCCCACCTCAAAGTGGACCAGATTATTCGGGAATACGACCAGCCCGCGCAGGGCGATGGCAGGCAGATGCAGTTCCCGGCGCTCTGCCTTGATCGTTACTTTTTCAGACATGATGCAAACACCTCCCGGCTGCCGATGGATGGTTCTGTCCGGCAGCCCTGTCAGTCTGGGGTTTTCTCATAAAATCAAAATCGTTTGTTTCTTTATTATACTGATTTCCGGTCAAAATGCAACCGTTGCCGCAGTGGCGTCGGTTATTCGCCCCGCTTTTCGCGGGTGCTGAACCCCAGCCGCCCCAGTGCCGGCAGCAGTGCCTTGAGGGTAATGGACGTCAGTGCACCCATTACCAAGCCCAGCACCAGCATGACCGGCGCATAGTACAGTGACAGCGACGACGAGATGATAACGCCGGCCCCCAGCAGCTGCCCCACATTGTGGGCCAGTGCGCCGCAAACCGAAAGGATGAACCAGGTGGGCCGCACCGGCACCACATAGTACAGCACGGCCATGACCAGCAGCGACAACAGGCCGCCGCACAGCGAGAGGAACCCCGCCGTGAAGCCGGACACCATAAAAACGAACAGTGCCTTGAGCACGTCCAGCACCAGCGCCTGCTTGATACCCATGAAGAACAGAGCGTACATTACCACGATGTTGGCAAGGCCCAGCTTCATGCCGGGCAGAAGGCCCGGAATGACCAGCGAGCCTTCAATGAACGAAAGCGCCATGGCCAGCGCGAACAACAGGCCCGACAGGGCGATGTGCCGCGTCTTTTCATAGCTGCGTGGATTTTTTGGCATGCGTGTGCTCCTTTACTCTTCGGCCTGGGACTGTTCGTAGTGTTCCTGCTCTTCCATGGCGGCCTCCCATGCGGCAAACAGCTCTTCCTGATGGAAACGCAGGTCGCTGAGCTCGTCGCTCTTCTGGCGCAGCAGGTCCGGGTCGTTGTACACCTCCGGGGAGTTGATCTCGTTGTCCAGCTCCACCTCGCGGGCACCGCAGGCCTCCATTTCATCCTCGCAGGCCTTGATTTTTGCCCGCAGCTCCGCACGGCGGCGGCGCTGCTCCTTGCCATAGCCCACCTTGGCAGGGCCGGCGTCCTTCTGGACCGCCGGGGCCGGGGCGGCACGGCCCATCAGGGCGTCGTAGCTGGGGTACAGCACCGCCTTGCCGTTTTCCAGATACAAAATCGGGCAGGCCAGACTGTTCATCAGGTGACGGTCATGGGTGACCAGCAGCAGCGTGCCGGTGTAGGCCATGAGGGCCTCGGTCAGGTTCTCGCGGGTGTAGATATCCAGATGGTTCGTGGGCTCGTCCAGGAACAGCAGATTCGGCCGCTCCAGCACGATCTCCGCAAAGCGCAGGCGGGCCAGCTCGCCGCCGGACAGTGCCTCGCAGGGCTTGAACACCGTCTCGCCCCGGAAGCCCAGCTTTGCCAGATGGCTGCGCACCTCCAGCTCAGTCATACGGGGGT
>ENA-ORCP01001797-ORCP01001797.1-human-gut-metagenome-genome-assembly--contig:-NODE-1797-length-17857-cov-3.838920_pt1 | contig 17857 bp, 14 predicted proteins | sample MGYA00242990_ERZ507991 | MGnify/ENA primary metagenome ERZ507991 (study PRJEB26167, sample SAMN06115496) | human gut metagenome | host: Homo sapiens | place: China:Henan | collected 2015-05-07... | reverse complement strand
TATTTAGCTGAGTTCTTTCCAAACGAGATTGATGCGCAGGGATATAGAAGAATAGTAGAACAAGAACTGGAAAGTTTCATTGATGCCGAAGGAAGCGCTCGCGTAATGGCAATTGAATATTTCGATATCTGCATTTGGGGTGCGCCGGCAGTACTCGCCACCTTTGTGTTGACAGGATGGTTTCTCGGAATGCAAAATTCAAAGATACCAATGTGGGTGTCAATTTTCATAAACGTGTTCAACATAGCAGTGTCGATCACGCTGGTTTTCGTATTTGGATTTAGAATCGAAGGTGTGGCAATAGGCACCCTTTCGGCTCAGTGGGCCGGAATGGTTATGGCGCTTGTTATAGGTTTCCGACACTATGGAATAATTCATGTGGACATTGAGACCATACTGAACGCTAAGGAAATCAAGAGATATTTCAAAATTAATACCGATATTTTTATGCGCACACTATGCCTTGTAACCGTCACATTATGGTTCACGAGAACGGGTGCGCAACAAGGGACGCTGATGCTCGCAGTGAATGCGCTGCTCATGCAACTGTTCACAATTTTTTCCTATATGATGGACGGGATGGCCTTTGCGGCCGAGGCTCTTTGCGGCCGCTATATGGGTGAGGCAAGAAACGATATGCTGAGCCGAACTGTCAGGGCGCTGATAAAGATGGGGCTGACAGTTTCGGCAATTTTCACTATTGCATATTTTGTGGGAGGCGACGGCTTCCTTAAGATGCTTAGTTCTGACGGCGAAGTGATTGAGCGGGCAGATGAATACTTTGCATGGGCTGTGAGCATTCCGCTCATCAGCTTCATGGCATTCGTATGGGACGGCGTGATGATAGGGTTGACGCGTACCAGGGCTATGCTTGCAAGCATGGCAGGCGGAGCGGCGGTGTTTTTTGCAGCTTATTTAATTCTTTTTCCCAAATTAGGCAATCACGGACTCTGGATTGCCTTTTTAGGCTATCTGTTTGTGAGAGGCGCCATACTTACTTTTGCGGGAAGACACTATTTGTATTCTTCCAAATAGGCCTCACAGGCTTGGCACAATTCATCGTACCACTCCTTACCGAAACGCTCAGTGAGAGGATCCTTCATAAATTGATAGAGCCTTACGCCGTCGGCACGGCCCAGGATCTCGGCGCAGCGACAAATTTTCCAGCGATGATAATTGACGGCCGTAAATGAGGGATACTCTGTCAAGCGAAGCGGATAAAGATAGCATGACATTGGTTTGCGCATGGAGCAGCGTCCTTCGCGATAGGCTTTCTCGATTGCGCACAGGCACATTCCGCCTGGAGCATAGGTTGTGAAAACACAGTTACGGCCGTCAACAATCTGCGTAACGAGGTCGCCCTCTTCATCAATATACCCTACTCCGGCCTCTTTGATCCGCTCTTTAGCCGAGGGGAGCAAGTCATCCCAAACAATATCTTTGATTTTTTTTAATTCTTCATATTCTTTCTTAGTAATAGGCGCACCTGCATCGCCTTCAATACAGCATTCACCGAGGCAACTGGAGAGATCGCATTTAAAAAAACGTTCGGCCAAATCAAGTGTGACCAATGTATCCTGAATCTGCAGCATAATTTCTTCAGAGGTTTCTTCCATTTTCAAGTAAGGAATCATCGGCCCGATAAAACCGATGTTACGGCAACAAGACGGTCGTAGCGGCTTCCAGGCTCACGATAGTAAACTTTTATAAGGTATTCATTTATTGTTTGATATTTATCGCCTTCAACTATTGATGCCGACCCGCTTTGTGACCCTCGGTCCACGGCAAGATATTCATAATTGTAAGCTCCCTGTTTGAGAAGCAGAGAGGCTTCATACTGTCCGGTGGCTCTGTTATATACCATCAGGCTTTCCGGACCGAATCGGCGCAAAGTCAAATCACCATCAATAAAGAGATCCTTGCCCGGAATCTCATCCATGTCAAGTGCAAAATGAGTGAGGACATAATCGGCTTCAACATCGCTGTCATCTGAATTATATTCGCGTATTCTGAAGCGTCCATGTTGCGTCTGGTCATAAATATAACTGGATTCAGTGCGCGGCGAATCAGGTTTCAACACAAAATGATAATAAGGGTCGGCATACTCAACAGATTCTACACCCATTCCGGGATAGGTGGTTGAGATCACCTCCATGCGCCTGTATTCATTCCCTGCAGGGAAAATCAGCTGCGGTACGTGTTCCCAATATGCCACAGATCCTGCTATACGCGACGGGTGAGTGATTGCAACGCTGTTGTCTACGCGTCCGTTTTGCTCCACCGTAACAATTATATCATTCATTACGTTATTCATACTGATGCCTTTTGAATCAACGGCCAAAGAGAGTTGCTGATGGCTGTCGTTGTGATCAATATCCGTGCGTGAAGTCACTGACGCTGAAACAGCCATGAGAGGCTCGGCTATTGAAAAACGCACTTGCAGAAGGGTTTCACCAGGCAACGCTTCATCATAGACACGCAATAGGTAATTGCCAGATAGTTTTATGGACATATCCGGATTTGGGATGGTAAGAGTGTAATGGATATACTGAACCGTGGTAGCCTCGCTCATTCTGTAATCCTCAATCACACCTTCATTGAAGCCGCTGACATATTCGGGTGGCAAAAGTTTATCCTGACGCCATAGGGCGTTGCAATGCAGCAATTCGTAGCGCATGAAGCGACGCTCCGATGCAAGTTCATCAAAGCTGATTTCAATCACGTCATCGCTGCCGGCCATAATGACAGGGGGGAGTTGGTCGTTTCCGTTGACTTTAACCTGCAATGTCTTGAACTGAGGATGGAAAATAGCGTTATCCACCCTCCCGTTTTCTGCTATTGCGGGCTGCAGTATGAGAAAAAGTGACAGGAAAAGCAGTAATCTCACCATTCTATAGGTTTTTTGCCATGAGCAAGCAGATAATCGTTTGCTCGAGAAAAATGATGATTACCAAAAAATCCGCGCGCGGCACTCAAAGGCGAGGGATGGGGTGAGGAGAGAACCAGATGCTTGCTACGGTCAATCAATGCACCTTTCTTTGCCGCATAACTGCCCCAAAGAATAAACACAATACCCTCCCGCTCGCGATTAAGCAAATCAATCACGCGATCTGTAAGCTCCTCCCAGCCTTTGCCTTGATGAGAACCGGCCTGGTGAGCCTTAACAGTGAGAGTAGCATTAAGAAGCAACACTCCTTGACGGGCCCAACGCTCAAGATTTCCGGTAGAAGGTATGGGTGAACCTACGTCATCATGTATTTCTTTGAAAATGTTGACTAACGACCGCGGAATCGGTACACCGTCGGCAACCGAGAAACACAGTCCGTTGGCCTGCCCGGGGCCATGATATGGGTCCTGACCGAGAATCACAACTTTAACGTCATTGAACGGGCACGCATCAAAAGCAGCAAATATCTTGGATGCCGGAGGATAAATCGTGAAAGTAGCATATTCATGACGCACGAAATCGGTAAGCTGACGGAAATAGGGCTTATCCCATTCAGCTGCGAGCCTACTATTCCATGAGGGATCAATGCGGACGGTCATATCGAATGTATCATCAAAATTAAACAATAAGAAAACTTATACATTTTCTTATTGCAAAAATACAAAAAACATTGTAAATTTGCATCACAGTTCGTGAGCTAAATAAGCAAACCGTGCTGTATCTTGCATCCCAAATGTGCAATTATGCCCCTGTAGTTAAATGGATAGAATACTGGATTCCGGTTCCAATGATAAGGGTTCGATTCCCTTCGGGGGTACAAGGTCCGCGGGTAAGTTCCCGCGGATTTTTTATTGGCTGTCAGCCATCTGCATTGATTGGCAATGAGTTGCGCCTAAATAATTCTCCTATTATTTTACCCGAGTTTTACAATATGTTTGCCGGTTTATAGGCTTTTTTTGTTTTGGCCGGAGGGGGGACAATAGATAAAGAAGGAGATAAGTTTTGAGAGCTGATTTTTTTTGCTTACATGAGAGTCCTATTTTAGAGATTTGTATTACATTTGCATTGAAATAGAGGCAACTCTTTCCATGACACTTTTGAATAATAATAAGAACAGTTGTGTTCATCTTGTAAGTGAAATTGTTAGGAGTTTTCATTTCGACACGGGAGATAGCATTTGCGGCTCACGTATTTAATAATAAGTACCCCATTAGAGCCAATGGGTGATTTGAATATGAACAAAATTTTTATGCCTTTTATGATGCTTGTCGGCTTGCTTCTTACAGCTTGCGACAAGGACGAGATTGTTCGCCCACCCATAGAATGGTCGTGGGAGATTCTGACGCCCCAAAGCGTAAGATATGAAGGGGGTAGTGTTGGATGGGCGCCCAAAATTTATTTCAGTGCCGATGGCCGTGAGGGCAATATTGTGATTACCTGTAAGAATTATCCTGATCTCAGTTTCGCCGAAACCTCCTTGGAGAGTTATGATTGTAGCTGGGCCACACTCAAAATAGATGGTAACACAGTGACAATACATTTTCCGGAGCATATTTCGGGTAATCCGGAGGCATTGGCGGAGATTACAATAATAGGAAGGAATGGTAAGTCAAAGGCCCGTGCGGTCATATGTTTGACAAGAACCTTTGATGGCGGAAATGAGGCTGACACGGAATCATTCCCGGAGCAGCCAGATTCAAACTGACGGACGCGCGATTCTCTGCGTTTATGCACACTGCACTCTTCCGACCGACCAACTTGACTTGATAACATCCAAAATTACAAATATACACAATCATTACCTTACGCCAAATCACCCGACTGACTCACTGCTCCCTAACCACAACAATCATCTTTAGCGTACCCAAGGTTGCAGAGGCGACAGCCTCTTTTATCTCTGTTGATGCCGAATTTTTTTGATTTTTGATGCAGTATTTTGACCGGTAGTTCATCTATTATAAGTATATTTGAAACGATGGATAAAATACAGCTTGTTAAACAGTGCCAATCAGGAGACAGAGAAGCCTTTGGGATTCTTTATCAGACCTATTTTGCTCGCATGCGGACTATAGTGGCCTACTATATTCGCGATGTTGATATTGTACAAGATGTATTGCATGACGGATTTCTCATTGCCTTCAGTTCAATAGGATCTCTAAAGAACGGGGAGAGAATAGAGGCGTGGCTTACCTCAATAATGAAAAACCTCTCGCTCCAATATCTGAAAGATGAATCACGTCACCTTACTTTCTCAATGACAGAAAATGTGATTGCTGAAGCCGATAAAGGAACCTTGCCACTTGATGAAGGTGGTGGGCTTAGTTGGGATGAATTGAACAGGATAATCGACAAATTGCCTGAAGGTTACGGCAAAGTGTTTAGGCTCGCTGTACTTGACGGGCTTCCTCATAAGGAAATTGCCGCTCTGCTCGGCATTGCCCCACATTCTTCTTCATCGCAACTATGGCATGCTAAGGCGATGCTGAGACATATGATCACACAGTATCGAATGCAGATAGGCATTCTGTCAATTATTGGAATCATATTGCTTATCATGTACGGACTTCTCAGACATAAGGAAGAGACGTACTCCACACCAATTATAAGCGAAAATAAGGACAAAGAAGTCCCCGCTGTCGGAGACTCAATTGTGGAAACGAAATCGATAGCTGACAATATTGCGCCGCGCCAAAGAGTGATAAACAAGAAGGCGCTGCGCGCTGAATCACGACATGACGTAGCAGAAGTGACAATTTCTGCTGATACGATCAGGCGTATTGAAAATGACAGCATAGCCCATGACACTACAATGGTAAGACCCATCACCATAAATCGGGAGGAACTTATTGCACATGAAGATTATCCGGGGAATGAACCCTCAGAGAAGTCGGAATGGTCCGTATCATTGGCTTATACTGGAAGCCCTGAGCTGAATGATTTTAACCGTTACAAGATGTTCAACCCGGGGAATCCCGATACCAATACACCCAGCGGAGAAGTGGAAATCTCAGAAAAGACACGCCATTATAGACCGTTGGTCATCGGATTGGCCATCAACAAACCGCTTATATCACGTTGGAGCATAGAAACCGGAGTGCGTTACACATTCTTGCGATCCGACTTCCTTTCGGATAGCGAGCTGCTGCATGAGGAAAACATACAGCGGATACATTACATAGGCGTTCCATTGAAATTCAATTACCGAATTATCACATACGGCGGACTCTCACTCTATGGTCAAGGCGGCGGAGCATTAGACATTCCTGTTCACGGCACTCAGTCAGTTTTGAAATATCTGCCGAAGCCGGGAACCATGCGCACTGATGAATACCGAATCCATGCACCTTTGCAGTGGTCAATCGAAGGCGGGGTCGGTGTAGAATATCATTTCACGCCGCTATTCAGCATTTATGCCGAGCCCTCGGTCCGCTATTATTTCAATCCCGGCTCCGACATCAGTACTGTACGGCAGGAACGTCCGTTTGAATTCACTATCCCGATTGGTCTGAGAGTTACGTGGTAATTGATAAAAATTTACTTTCCGCATGCAGTATTTGCAGGATAAATGCATCTATATGATGAATTTATTAACCATTGAAAAGTAAAATGACATGAAACACTTTTTCTACTCGCCAATCGGGGTGATTCTGCCGATTCTCGCGCTGACGTCATGCTCCAGTGTTGAAGATATGGCTCTACAACCGTCATACATTTCGCAACTCAATGACACTGGGTGTCTTAGCAACAACGACTTTCTTCAAAGTCGCAGTGACTACAATTTCGGCTCCTTTGAAATGGAATTCAATGGCAGCACGGCCAAATGCAAGTTCACATCGCTCTTGTATCCTTGCGATTTCGGACGAGTGAATGTGAATGTTATTTCCGGCGAAGGCATGTTGACAATCGTGGAGTACCCCTCCTCCGATAAAGCCAATTGCCTTTGTGAGGTCAACGCCTCATTCCTCATTGAAAATATTCCGCAACAGGATTTTATCCTGACCATTTATCACGCCGGTCCTAACGGAGTATATAATCCGGACCAACCAATGTATCAAGGCCTTGTATCGTTAAGCCAAGGCAAAATAACCATCGGATATTAGAATAGTTGATTAGCCCTCGGCAATTCTGCCGGGGGCTAATCACCAACAATAAATAGCTGATAATCAAACGATTATCAGCTATTCTATGAGCCGCGAGTGGGACTCGAACCCACGACCTTTTCGTTACGAATGAAATGCTCTACCGACTGAGCTATTGCGGCTTGATGCCCTCAGAAAAGCGGGCTTATTTGTTTAACGGTGCAAAGATACTAATTTTTCACGGATTGTTTGCTATATGTGAACCTAATTTTTGCTTCTTCAAGTTTAAGGCGACACATTGCCGGGCCGTTGACGTATGGTTCTATGGCAGTTACATAGGACTGCGAGGTGCCATAATAATAGTCGTTGCCTCCTGACTCTGACTGGACGCTGACGGGGATAATCGAGAAGGTGTAATCCTCGGGCTTAATTTCCTCTTTGTCAAGCAATGTGAGAAGATAGCTTCGCAGGGCGGTAACATAGTAACTATTGGTCAGAGAGTTGAATGTGGAGAGGAATGATGTTTTATCATCATTAATTTTGTTATCGGCAAAGAAAGACTTGGCATCCTTTTCCAATACGAACAATACGTTGGCCGGAGGTGCAATATTATATTTGTTAGGAATGCGTTCAACCGGAATCTGAAGTGTGAGGGTATTGATTACAGAGAGATCGCCACCATTGGCTTTATAACGTTCAACAACCTCTTTGAGCGGCAGCACAACTTTTGCATTATAGCCTGCGGGCGCAACGAGGAGCGATTTGCCTTCATCAACCATCTTCTGAATTTCGGAACTCATGTTGAGGTTGATTATATTATTGGATATAATCTCCGGAGTGACACCCATGTATAAGCTTGAGCATTTTTTAAGAGTGTCACGTGTCTCACCATTTGTAGTTACGGTTGAATGTTTCGTATAATAGAGCCCGATTTGAGTCTGCGTTATATTGGTCACACGACCTGAGCCAAAAGTGTTCTTGACATAGATGCCGGGGAAGAATTTTGCAAATTCTTCAGGATTGGCGAATGTTGCAGGGTGCTCAAGGTATTCACGATAGAAAGCACGGCCAAACTCCAAGGGAAGCTTTACCTGGATGCCGCGAGCATAAGAGCTGTTTATGGAGTCGTTGAACAGAGCATTTCCGGTATAAATCTGACTCTGTGGGGTCCAACAGTTTGACTCTTCATAATATCCTGCCGGGTTGAAATTGCTGTAAATGGGTGTTTCGAGCTGACGTGTCAGAGGGTAGACTTTGAAACCCATTGGCACAAGCGAGTCGCCGGTGAAGTCACCAGTCTGGAAAAACATTATGAGTTTTATCGAATCTATGTCGTTCTCCCCTACTCCGGCAGTATCAATCGTGGCAGTGGGCATGAACTGAGTCACGAAGTCGGAGGAGAAGCTGCCGTATTCAGCCGCATTTAGCGCACCGAGGAGTTGAGTGGTGGTGCGTGAAAGGACGGCAGAGTTCTTTTCAGATGACCCGGTAACGGTGAAAGCAGAGTCAATAACGACTTCAGTGTCATCGCCAACAAGGGAGCTGCCCATTGAGGTTGAATCATCGTTACAGGATGAAATGACCGACAGACCTCCGAATGCGAGCGAAGAGAGTATGAAAAAATGGGTAAGTCTCATTTTTGTAGATTCAGTGATGATAAAGGATAAACGGTTGAAACCAATGATTTATCCTATTAACGTTTTGTAAAAGTCAATTATTGCCGCCGACATTGATTCACTCTCGGCATTGAATGGCAGGAACGGTTTTCCGGACGCTTCAGCATAGTCAATCAGTTCCTGATTCGCACCGTCGGCCGACTGCACAATGGCATCAGCATAATCAATTGCAAGTTTGCCGAGGGTTACAGCATCAACAGGCTCCGAACCTAATGATTTAATATCATCATCAGAAAACTGGTTCATTCTCAATTTTTCAGCGAAACGCGGATCAAGTGTGCCGTCGAAAGCTTCAGGGCGAATGTCAAAAACTATTTTCGACTGAAGGAATGAAGGATCGTCGTGGAACATTCTCTTGAGGTAGAGGGGAGCAAGAGAAGTTATCCAGCCGGAGCAGTGAATCACGGCGGGTTCCCAACGAAGTTTCTTCACGGTTTCAATCACACCGCGCACAAAAAACATCTGACGCTCATCGTTGTCCTCCGGCGAAGATTCCGTTTCAAGTTTCTTTTCGGGAGAGAAATGGAAATAATCATCATTGTCAATGAAATACACCTGCATCCTCGCGGGCTGAAGAGTGGCTACTTTAATAATAAGAGGATGGTCGGAATCATCAATCACCACATTCATTCCCGAAAGGCGAATGACCTCATGCAGCTGATTGCGACGTTCATTGATGCAACCGTATTTTGGCATGAAAGTTCTAACTTCATAACCGCTTTCCTGTGTCAGCTGCGACAGTGTCCGATTATCGGATGCAAGCGGTGATTCCTGCAGATAAGGTGTCAATTCCTGGGATATGAATAAGATTTTGCTTTTTCCCATTATAAGGTGTTTTGAATATTGAGGTCAGATAGATAATAATTTTTGCAAAGTTACTATTTTTTTTTGACATAAGGCGCGTCTAAGTCTCAAAAAGCGCCATTTTACTACGTTTTGACAATGATTTACGCCCATGAGAGGTGCTCTTTAAACTTTTTTTACAGTGATTACTGAGAGTATACAGTTCTCAACTAATCTGTAGTGTCCTTAAAAAGTGGCAAAAATCATAAAAATGTTAAAATATGGAGGGCGCCAATTGTTTGAACTGCAAATAAGATTGTATCTTTGCATAAAAATTGCTCTGTAACAATGAATATAATAATGAAAATATCAGTCATTTCGCTGAGTATTTTGGTGTTATCGCTACTTAATCCCGCAGTAGCCCAGACCAAACTGATGAGAATAAACAGCGAATCGGCTATGCCAGCAAAGAAATCGGCGTTCGGGTGGACATCAAATGTGAAAATGACGTCGGCCACAGAGGGAGAAATAATAATTAAAGTGAGTATTGCCGATGGGTGGCACTTGTATGGCACAAATCTGCCCAAAGGCGGACCAAAGCCCACTGCTTTTGACTTTTCGGGCAGCAGAGGCATAAAGCTGACAGGAGTCATAAAAGCGTCGGCCTCGCCCACAGAAAAGTTTGACAGTATGTTCAATCTCAAACTCAGTTATTGGACCGGAACAGTAACCTTCCGTCAGAAATTCAAAGTCACCAATGCTGCCAATGCTTCAGTTGCAGGCACGGTTACTTATATGGGGTGCAATGACAACACATGTTCTCCCCCAGCAAAATACACATTTTCCAAAGCTGTTAAAAAAATAAATTGAGATGATAAAACGCATTTTACTAATATATGCCTTACTGCTTGCGTTCGTTCCGGCATTCGCGCAGATTGTAGCCCCTGTCAAGTGGTCATCAGAAATCAAGATGGTCAATGAGCGCAGCGGCGAAGTGACAATCACAGCCAATATTGAGCCTCATTGGCATCTTTATGGTCTCTCTCTGCCTGAAGGTGGGCCGCGCCCTACGCAAATCAAGTTCACTCAAGTCCAAGGCGCCATCCTAAATGGAGAGCTGAAGCCCTCAGTGAAGCCTGTTGAACAATTTGACTCTACATTCAATCTGAATCTCAACTGGTGGGAGAACAAAGTGGAATTCATCCAAAATTTCACCCTTGACAACAGCGCAAAAGGATGCAGAATAGAGGGTTCAGTGTCATATCAAGCCTGCAGTCTGGAATCAGGAAGCTGCATTGCGCCAAGCAAAGAGGCGTTCAATCTCACGATAGGAGACGTGAGCGACCTTAAACCGTCAGCAAAGACTGCAGATGCAGCTTCTGTATCCACTATTTCATCTCAGGCAAACGCCGGCCCCGGGTCGGCATTGTGGGAACCGGCCGATTTTTCATCTTATTCATCGGGAGCTGTGCCTGATGTTGACGGAGCCTCATGGCTCTATATCTTTGTGTGGGGATTCATTGGGGGATTGTTAGCTCTCCTGACGCCATGCGTTTGGCCAATGATACCGCTTACGGTAAGCTTTTTCCTGAAGAAAAACACTTCGAGGCGCCGCTCAATCATGGATGCTGTGACCTACGGACTCGCCATAATCGTGATTTATCTCAGCCTCGGGCTGATAGTTACGATAGCCTTTGGGGCAAGCAAACTCAATGACCTCGCTACCAACGCGGTGTTCAACCTGATTTTCTTCGCCCTGTTGGTGGTGTTCGCTATCTCATTCTTCGGGGCATTTGAGATAAAGCTTCCGGCTAAATGGAGCACTAACATGGACAGCAAAGCCGACCGAACCACAGGTATTGTAAGCATATTCTTTATGGCCTTCACGCTTGTGTTGGTTTCATTTTCCTGCACCGGGCCTCTGATTGGCACACTTCTCGTTGAAGCGGCCTCGGAAGAAAGCTACGTTGGGCCTGCCATCGGTATGGGGGCTTTTGCTTTGGCATTGGCCATACCGTTTACGCTTTTCGCTATATTCCCGTCGTTACTGAAGGATTTACCCCGTTCGGGCGGTTGGCTCAACTCAGTTAAGGTTGTCCTCGGATTCCTCGAGCTTGCTCTCTCTTTGAAATTTCTGTCGGTTGCTGACCTCGCATACGGATGGAATATCCTTGACCGCGAAGTGTTCGTTTCGCTGTGGGTTGTAGTCTTCTTCCTCCTGGGCTTTTACCTACTCGGCAAAATCAGATTTCCGCATGATGCCGCAACCGACCATGTAGGCGTTGGCCGCTTCTTCCTGGCGCTTGTTTCGCTGAGTTTTGCTGTATATCTTGTGCCTGGTCTATGGGGAGCACCGCTCAAAAGTGTGAGCGCTTTTGTTCCTCCATTGTATACACAGGATTTCAATCTCTACGAGTCAGGCAGTTTTCATGCTTTTGACAATTATGATGAAGGAATGGCCTACGCGGCTGAAAACGGGCGGCCGGTACTGATAGATTTTTCGGGTTACGGATGTGTTAATTGCCGGAAAATGGAAGGTGCCGTGTTCGACACTCAGGAAGTCAGCTCAATCATCAAGGAGAATTTCATCATGATTACTTTGATGGTCGATGACAAGCGCGAGCTCACGACTCCTGTCAACGTCACTGAAAACGGCAAGAGTATCACACTTGAAACTGTTGGTGAGCTGTGGAGCTACCTGCAACGCACCAAATTTGATGCAAGCACTCAGCCTTACTATGTAATGCTTGACAGCAAAGGACAACCCCTGGCCGCTCCTTATTCCTACGATGAAAACGTGGCCAGATTCGTTGAGTGGCTTGAAAGCGGCCTTAAAACTTTTGAGAAAGAGTAATTACTCCAAAGCCCTACCCTATAAGATGACCAAAATGCAACACAATAGAGAAGAAAAAATTGAAGCCTTAGGCAAAGTTATCGATACGCTGGACATCCTGCGTGTCAAATGCCCTTGGGACCGCAAACAAACCAATCAGTCGCTCCGGCCCAACACAATCGAAGAAGTCTACGAACTTTCGGATGCTCTGATGCATGATGATTCAAAGAACATCCGGAAAGAGATTGGCGATGTGTTGCTTCACGTTCTGTTTTATTCAAAAATAGGCGAGGAGAAAGGCGATTTCGATATTGCCGATGTGGCAAATTCATTAAATGAAAAATTGATATTCCGTCATCCACACGTTTTCGGAACGACGGAGGCAAGTGATGCTCATCAGGTTGAACTCAACTGGGAGCAGATAAAGCTTAAAGAAAAAGACGGAAACAAAACCGTGCTTTCGGGCGTTCCAAATTCGTTACCGTCTCTGATTAAAGCCTATCGCATGCAGGAAAAAGCTGCAAATGTAGGCTTTGACTGGGAGGAAAGGTCTCAGGTCTGGGACAAGTTCAAGGAAGAGATTTCCGAGTTTGAAGCTGAAGCGGCCACTATGGACCATGACAGAATGGAATCCGAAATGGGCGATGTGCTGTTCAGTCTCATCAACGTGGCACGCCTCTACGGCATCCATCCGGATGATGCATTGGAACGCACCAACGCAAAGTTCAAGCAACGCTTCAACCACATTGAGCAGGCAGCTGCCAAGAAAGGAGTAAAACTCAAGGACATGTCGCTTGCCGAAATGGACAAATTGTGGAACGAAGCAAAACAACAACAATGAAACGCATCACATTATTTCTAACAAGCATTCTATTGGCCGCATTCTTTTCGGGAGTGTCGGCAAAAGTGATTAACGGTTATGGCCCTGATAAGACTAAATCTACTGGACTCATAACCTTCAACATCACATCTGTTGATTACCGCGATGACCTCACCCGAATCAAAGGTACACTCGTGGGACGCCCTCATACTTCAAACCGAATCGATGAACTGATTCTGATCACTCCAAGCGGAAAACAATACAACGCAACGGACATTGAGGGAGTGGACATGAAGCGATATTTTCAGTGGGAAGACAATGGCAACATTGACATTGAAATTGATTTTGCTCCGATGAAAACGCTCAAAAGATTCACTGTAAAGGCCACCGGCCCAAATGGCGAAAGTCAGTCGGAAATCCTTTTGAAAACCAAAAAGAAACGTAAAGCCACTTCAAAGTGAAGGTATGCATAACGGAAAAACCGAGTGTTGCCCGTGATATAGCTGCAATTTTAAAAGCCGATGTGAAGCGCGATGGCTTCTATGAAGGCAACGATTACTGCATTACGTGGACATTCGGTCATCTATGTACATTAAAGGAACCTGCTGACTACACGGATCTTTGGAAACGGTGGTCACTCGGTTCGCTGCCAATGATTCCCCAACGCTTTGGCATTAAGCTCATTGACCAGGAAAGCATAAAGCGACAGTTTAAAGTAATTGAGACTCTTGTTTCTTCGGCCGATGAAGTAATCAACTGCGGGGATGCCGGGCAGGAAGGAGAGCTGATTCAACGCTGGGTTCTTCAGAAAGCCGGAGTGAAATGTCCGGTTCGCCGTCTTTGGATTTCATCATTGACAGATGAATCTATCCGAGAAGGATTCAAGAATCTTTTGCCCGAGAGCGACTACAACAATCTTTATCACGCAGGACTTTCACGAGCTATCGGCGACTGGCTCCTCGGGATGAATGCCACGCGACTTTTCACACTGAAATATGGTGAGTCCGGGAACGTGCTGTCAATCGGACGCGTTCAAACCCCTACACTCGCGCTTGTAGTGAAACGACAACTTGAAATTGAGAATTTCAAGCCCGAAGACTACTGGGAAATCAAGACTGTTTACCGTGACACAACATTCAGCTCCGTTGCCGGAAAGTATAAAAGCGAAGCCGATGCCCGCAGTGTCATGGCAACTATCAGCGAAACGCCATTAGTAATCACAGATCAGCAAAAAAAGCAAGGCAAGGAAGCTCCCCCGCGACTCTTTGACCTCACCTCACTTCAGGTCGAAAGCAACAAGCGATGGGGATGGACCGCCGATGAAACGCTGAAACTTATACAGTCGCTTTACGAGAAAAAAGTGACCACTTATCCGCGCGTCGACACAACTTATCTCCCTGACGATGTCTATCCCAAAATTCCCGATATACTGCGGAAAATGACTCCATATGCTCCTTTGACAGCCGAGATTCTCGGAAAGAAAATAGCGAAGTCAAAGAAAGTATTTGACAACTCGAAAGTAACCGACCACCACGCAATCATTCCAACGGGCGAACGGCCCGACAGGCTCGAAGGCAATGAACGAAAGCTTTACCATTTGATAGCACGCCGGTTCATTGCAGCCTTTTATCCCGATTGTGTCTTCTCGACCACAACAGTCATGGCCAAAGTGGGCGACATAGAATTCCGGGCAACGGGAAAGACAATAATATCCGCCGGATGGCGCATAGTCTTTGCTGACGACAAGAAGAACGAGGTTGATAAGGACGGCACCACCCTACTCCCTGAATTCACTGTTGGAGAGTCGGGGCCTCATCAGCCCGATATGCAGAAGAAAGCTACTCAGCCGCCTAAGTTCTATACCGAGGGTACTCTTCTTCGGGCGATGGAATCGGCCGGAAAGACTGTTGATGATGAGGAATTGCGCGATGCCATGAAGGAAAACGGTATCGGGCGTCCTTCCACTCGAGCCGCAATCATAGAGACGCTTTTCAAACGTGGCTACATTTTGCGTGAGCGCAAAAGCATAAAAGCAACCCAGGCCGGAATCGATTTAATTGGCCTGATTGGAGTGGAACTGCTTAAGAGCGCAAAGCTCACGGGCATCTGGGAAAACAAGCTGCGCCGTATTGAAAGAGGCGAATATAGCTCATTGAATTTCATAAATGAGCTTAAACAGATGATTAATGAGATTGTTCTTGAGGTTCTGCGTGACAACGGATCACATAAAATTTATACAAATCAGGCCAACCAGCAGTCCGATTCAGCAGAATCAAAAGCTACTGAAAGGAATGCTCCCAAACCGTCAAAGCCCCGCGCACCACGCATAACCAAGCTTGAACAGATTAAATGCCCTGTTTGCGGCAATGGTCACATTATCAAAGGCCGAACTGCATACGGCTGTTCGCGTTATAAGGAGGGATGCGGGCTGCTCCTCCCCTTCGACACTTATTCGCCTGACATTACCCCTGCGACACTAAACCGCTTGATAAAAAAGAATTATGGCAACAAATGAGATACTCCCGCTTGTGGACGAACAAGGCAACATTATAGGCAGCGCGGAACGCAGTCGCTGTCACAGTCCGGAAAAACTTCTGCATCCTGTTGTGCACCTCCATGTAATAGATTCGCAAGGAAGAATATTGTTGCAGTTGCGGTCAATGACAAAAAAGATACAGCCCGGAAAATGGGATACGGCCGTAGGCGGACACGTTGATTTCGGGGAAAGCATTGAAGCCGCATTGCACCGCGAAGTAAGCGAGGAGATTGGGCTTCACGAATTCATTCCGGAGAAAGTGGCAACCTATCTGTTTGAAAGCGAAGTGGAGAGAGAACTAATCAATAGCTATGTAGCGCGCGTTTCTGGCGAATTTGTTCCGCAGGTGGAGCCAACTGACATTGATGAGCTACGTTTCTTCACTATTCGAGAAGTGGAACTAATGATAGCTCAAGGCTTGACCACACCAAATTTTGCAAGAGAATTTACCGATTTGATTTTGCCTCGACTTAAGGCCTATGATTAATGACTTTCTGCAAATAGGAGCCGTAATAATCCTCCTAATTTACTGCATAGTGTGGATTATTCGCCGGCTAAAGAGGAAAAACGCATCCGATACTGACTGCACTGATAGCACCGGTGAGGAAAACTGTGCCGACTGCCCACTCGCACATAATTGTGGCAAACGAAAAGAGTGATTATCGCGTCATTCTCTTAAGCAGATTGTAGGATGGCACAATGCCAAGTTCGCCCGCTTTGCTCAAATCGGCTATACCCGCATTTCGGTTGCCCAAATTAAAATAAACGTATCCGCGATTATAATAGGCCTCTCCAAAATCAGATTTCAATTCAATCGCCTTGTTGAAAGCAGAGAGGGCAGAAGTGAAATCCTTAGCTTCGGCCAACACAGTGCCCTTGTTGAAATAGGCCAACGCCATATTGGGCGAAAGCTTAATAACGGTGTCAATATCATTGATTGTCTGTTGCAGTTCGGCGCGAGCAAGAGTGGCTCCCATTGACTGAGCGCCGGGATGCTCGTGGTTGGGATCCGAAGCCGACTGAAGGCGATATCGAGCAATAGCCCGCATCAGATAAGCCATTGTGAAATCATTTGCGGCAGCAATAGCCTTGTCAAAATCAGATATGGCCGCAGCGTAATTTTTCACTGTAACCTGGTCCATGCCACGACCGAAATAATCGATAGCACGCGCCGGATGAGTGGCAAAGTACGAATTATAGTATTCAATGGACTGGAAGTGCTTATCAATTTCTGCCGGATCACTAAGATTATACTCGTGGTTGGTAACCTGCAAAAGGTAGCGTAATGCACGCGTACTATTGATTTCATCAACCTCGCGAAGATAATCGCCGGTGGGTTTCAGCTCCGTTGGAGAAGTGTAGTAAGTCAAGGAGAACATAGGTTCAAGCTCTATTGATGAACGGTGGTCCTGCACCTTTCCCCTGATGCCTTTGCTGTTGTATTCTCCATCGACTGTGGCATTGTCAGTGACGGTGAGAAGGGTTGAGAATTGGTGGGCTACAGCTTCCTCCGACTCATTATCGATTTCTTCATCGGCAGGCGTCGCGTGATCAAGAATCTTACTGGGATTTATCAGATTCTCAAGCCCTTCTTTGGCCTTCTGTTTTTTCGCCAATGCGATTGATTTATCGAGGTCGGCCTGCGCGGTGCGATTTCCAAGAGTATGTTTTATGTCGAAACGCAGGTAGTAGCCGAGAGCGAACCCGGGAATGCCCTCAATCACCCTATCGACATCCTTAAGAGCATTTTTCATATCGCCTATTTCGCGATAGAGGACAGCTCGGTTATAAAGCGCGCGATACTCTTGCGGACGCATGCCTATAACCTGAGTCAAATCATCAATGGCCTTGTTGTAATCATGCACTTCCATGCGTAGCAACGCCCTGTTGTAAAGGGCCACAAAATTAAGCGGGTCAAGCTGGAGTGCATAATCGTAATCGCTCATTGCACCGAAATAATCATCAAGCCTATAACGGATAAACGCACGGTTTATAAAATATCCCGGCACCTTGGGTTGAAGTTTTATGGCTTCATCCATGTCAGCAGCAGCCTGGGTATAATCCTGATTCCTGTTTATGGCAATATCGGCACGCATCAGATACCCGTTGACAGCACAAGCTGCTGGAAGATATTTACAATGGTTTTGTACGCAACGGCGCCAACCTCCAGGGAGAAGCTCGGA
>ENA-ORCP01001793-ORCP01001793.1-human-gut-metagenome-genome-assembly--contig:-NODE-1793-length-17876-cov-4.047699_pt1 | contig 17876 bp, 14 predicted proteins | sample MGYA00242990_ERZ507991 | MGnify/ENA primary metagenome ERZ507991 (study PRJEB26167, sample SAMN06115496) | human gut metagenome | host: Homo sapiens | place: China:Henan | collected 2015-05-07... | reverse complement strand
AACAGTCTTGCCACGTCCCTTTGCACAACGTGAAACAAAAAGCTCATAACCATTGTTCACATAACTTTGCATAGCATCACGCTGACTCTGGGTCATAGGCTCTAATAGATTGGGCATTGAGCCAGCGTTGGTGCTCACGGTAAAGGTGTTGACCCCAAGCTTATCTTTAAGAAGAGGCTGAACATTGGGAATAATACCGAAGATGCCTATAGAGCCGGTCAATGTTACAGGTTCAGCATAAATCTTGTTTGCTCCGCAAGAAATATAATATCCGCCAGATGCAGCCATATCGCTCATTGATACGTAGAAAGGCTTCTTACTAATCGCTTTGAACTGCTCAAATGCCTCCCAAATCTGCTCGGAAGCGTAGGCGCTTCCTCCGCCTGAATTTACGCGAAGAATGAGGCCGTCTATGTCCTTGTTATTGGCAAGGTCAAGAATTACGGGAACAAGACGGTCAGAAGCAATTCCCTCTTCGGCACTTTCAGTAATGTCACCGAGTGCATAGAGTACCGCAATGTTTTTAGCGTTCTTAGTCGATTTCTTAATAGGTGATTCAACTGCCGATGCATAGTCAGCATACGAAATCAGATTAGGTTTTTCATCTTTGCCCGTCACTTCGGCCAGCATCTTCTCCATCTGATGCTCATATTTGATTCCATCGATCAAACCTTTGGCTTTATAATATTTAGCATTTTTGGCAAATATATAGCCATTGGCCCAGGAGTTGACTGAGTCAGCTGCAACTCGGCGATTGTTGCCGATGCTTTCCTTCATGAATGACCAGATATTACCCAAAAAATATTCTTGCTGTTCTCGATTAGCCTCACTCATTCCACTAAGGATGAAGGGTTCGACTGCACTCTTGTAAGTACCCACTTTCACTACCTGCGCCTCGACCCCTATTTTGTCAAGGAGGTCCTTAAAATAAACCGTGGTGGAAGACAATCCATGAATGTCAATCATTCCTATTGGGTTAAGAAAGACACTGTCGGCCACTGACGCTATGAAATAGCTTCCCTGACTGTAGGAATCCGCGTAACTATAAACCCATTTGTCGGACTTCTTGAAATCTTCAAGTGCGCGTATTATTGCCTGAGCCTGCGCCATGCCGGTGGAGAGTGCGCCGCAGTGGAGGTAAATGCCTTTGATATGCTTGTCGTCTTTGGCTGCCGCGATAGCATCAACCAAATCATTCAGATTTATGGTGGATTCAGCCTGCCCGTAAATCTGATCCATCAGATTACCGGAGGATGCACGGTCAACGACGCTCCCGCTTAAATCGATGCTCAGAATTGAGTCATCGGATATTGTCACAGGCATTTTAGATGTTGTCGAGGTGGCTGCGACGCCTATCAGAAGAAACAGCAACAGGATTCCAAGAAAAACTGAAATCCAAATACCGGCTACTGTTCCGAGAAAACTGTACAAGAATTTTTTCATTGTATGTGTATGGATTTTGGTATCATTGCTGATGAATGTTATTCACCACGATACAAAAGTAGTGCTTTTTCGTGAAAATTCGGATTATGTTGCCCATATTTTTACATTTGATTCCTCAAAAAATGGCCTAAGAAGCTCAGACAGGCTTCTTTCGGATGATTTTTCCCGAGAGCGTAAATTTAAAAGAGGCCTCAAAAATGATTGCTTTGGGCCGTTCAACAGGTTTTAGCAGGTCAAGCGCCTTAAGCTGATTCTCGGTAAGCGCTTCAGCGCCTTCAACCATAAGCACCACTTCTTCACCCCATTTGTGACTTTTACGTGAGGTAATGTAAAATACGCGGTCATTCAGAGCCTGAGCAATCTTTGATTCAACCACCTCAGGGAACACCTTGATGCCGCCTGAATTTATAACGTTGTCATAACGTCCGCGCCAGATGAAATTATGGTCATCTAACAGGTTGACTATATCGTTTGTAACCAGCCGTTTAAAGCTCATTGCCTCGCTTATTACGACAAGACATCCACGAGAATCTGTCTCAAAACTGACATGAGGCAAAGCCTTATAACGGTCTTGGCCTAAACGTCGCAGGGCAACATGCGAACATGTTTCAGTCATCCCGTAGGTTGCGTAAGCCTCTATATCACTTTTCATAATCATATCCTCATATTCGGCTGAAAGGGGCGCGCCCCCAATTATAAGTGTTTTCACTTTTTTGCTCCATGGTGACGCCAACAGCCCGGGGACTTGAGAGGGAACTATAGCGCCGAGGCTGATGATTCCCGGCGGCTCATTCTGCAAAGGGCTGTTAGAAGGTTTTTCAAGAATCAGCCGCGCCCCCGAAACTTCGCTCCTCACGGCCATCATCTTCCCGGCAATGTAGTCGAGTGACAAAGGGAGAAACAGAAGTGAATCGGCATCAATCCTGAAAAAACGGCATGTTGCTTCGGCCGACACTTTCATATCGGCTTTAGGCAACAGAATGCGCTTGGGCTTTCCGGTGGAACCGGATGAGTGGGCTTCGATTACCTGAGAGTCTGAGCGCCATTCGGCAAGGAAACGGCTCAAAGAAGAATTTTCATCGCAACTGTTCATGACTTCCAGTCGAGATTGGGAACGGTCCAGTGGTTTGAAGCATCATGGAACAGGTGTGGACCTTTGCAATACAGTGGTGATTTTATATTATTGGAATAAAGCCCACCTGTCCCGAGTCCTTGGGGGATGGTAACGCCGAGAGTTGACACCCACTCCCCTATGGCATTCAGCCCAATGTTGGATTCAAGAGCCGAAGTAGCCCACCAGCCTATATCAAGCAGCTGAGCCATGCTGATCCACTCGCTCGCCCCGCTGAAGCTGCCGCAGAGCGCCGGTTTGAGTATTATATATTGTGGCTTTATTTCCTGTAACATCCTGAATTTATCGGCTGGAGCGTTCACTCCTATAAGCTCCTCATCAAGCGCGATAGGGATAGGTGATTGGGCGCATATACGCTTCAATTCGCTCCACTGCCCGGCTTTTATTGGCTGCTCGAGAGAGTGGATTGTGAGCTGTGACAGTCGGTTCAGGCGTTCAAGCGCATTTTGAGGTGTGAAAGCTCCGTTGGCATCGAGCCTTATTTCAAGTTCCTCGGGCGAGAATCTGTCACGCAGGGCTTTAAGCAATCCAAATTCCTGCTCAAAATCCTCGCCACCGATTTTGAATTTGATGCATCGGAAACCTTCAGACAATTTCTGCTCAATGCGTTCACGCATCAGCTCCACAGATCCCATCCACACGAGCCCGTTGATGCTGATTGAAGTCTCGCCATTGTTCCACGGGGTATTGAACGGTATTCGCTTTCCGCCATTCTTCAAGTCAAGAATGGCTGTCTCCACGCCGAACAATATAGATGGCATATTGCGCAAAGACTCAGAGTCAACGCTGTTTATGTTCCGGCAGGTTTCAAGGAGCCGTTGCTCGTAGTCGGGAGTGTCATCGCAACTGAGACCGCGAAACAAAGCGCACTCGCCTATTCCATAAACTTCAGGCGAATCTTCAGCCCACACCTTTATGAAATAAGTGGGCTTGCAATGCATTGTTTCGCGCGAAGTGCGTGCCTCAAACAGGAAATTGAGGGTATATGGCGCGTAAGCTGCTTTAAACATGGATTTTATCCCGGGAATTTAGGAAATTGGTCAAAGTTGGGGTCTCTCTTTTCAAGGAAAGCGTTCTTGCCTTCCTGAGCCTCTGCCATGAGATAATAAAGAAGCGTTGCATCGCCGGCAAATTCCATCATGCCGCGCTGTCCGTCGAGTTCGGCGTTTAGTGCGCGCTTTATCATACGTATGGCCATAGGGCTGCGTTTCAGAATTGTTTCGCACCATTCCATTGTTTCATCCTCAAGACGTTCAAGAGGTACAACCTTGTTGACCATGCCCATCTCCTCAGCCTCCTTAGCTGTGTACTGACGGCAAAGGAACCATATTTCGCGGGCTTTCTTCTGACCCACACAGCGGGCGAGGTACGATGAACCGAATCCGGCATCAAAGCTGCCCACTTTCGGTCCCGTCTGACCAAAACGAGCATTCTCGGAAGCGATAGTGAGGTCACAAACCACCTGAAGCACATTTCCTCCACCAATGGCATAACCGTTGACCATTGCAATAACTGGCTTAGGGATGGAGCGAATGGCTTTATGAAGGTCAAGCACATTGAGGCGCGGTACACCGTTCTCATCAATATATCCGCCTACGCCTTTAACTTTTTGGTCGCCGCCGGAGCAGAATGCTTTGTCACCGGTGCCTGTGAGAATTATAACGCCTATGTCGGAGGCCTCGCGGCAATATGCCATAGCGTCAAGCATCTCCTTGTTTGTCTGCGGGCGGAATGCGTTGTAGACTTGCGGGCGGTTTATGGTTATTTTAGCCACTTTGCCACACTGCTGAAACAGTATGTCGGTATATTCCTTAATCGTGGTCCAGGTTCTCATGATTAAAAATGTTATGAGGGTTATATGTCGTTGGTTTTATTTGAAAATATTCTATAAGTGCCTTGGCCGAAATCTCCCCTGACGTGTGGATTACAAGCAAAGCCGGAGCATCAGTCGCCTCGCTGAATTCTGCGAAGTTTTTTCGCAGTTCAGTTTCATCCGATGCGTGCCACACTTTGAAACCGTAAGCCCCTGCAATTTCAGCTATGGGGAGGCAGCACGGTTTGGCAAAGAAATCATTGACAATATCCAGGTCTCTCGTCGATTTTATGAAACGGAAAATTCCACCGCCGCCATTGTCAATCACAATCATTTTGAAACGCGAGGGTATGCACCCGCAACCGAGAGAGCCAATGTCATATTGCGCGCTCATGTCACCTGAAATGAGGATTGTAGGAGCGCTCTTGTAGGCCATGCATGCGCCTATTGCGGTAGCAGTCGAACCGTCAATGCCGCTAACGCCTCGGTTGCAGTCAACGCGGTGGAATGATTTCATTGTGAAGAGCTGCGCGTATCTGACGGGGGTTCCATTTGAAAGCTGCAGGTTCCAATTGCGGGGAATAAGCGGCATCAGTACAGAGAATGCTTTCAGATCACACCATGGAGCTTTGGCTACAAAAGACTGGTGGACAGAACGCGCACGGTCGCGCAATACAATCCATCGGGAGCGATAATCTGATGGCTGTCGGTGAGGCTGCATTGCAGAAGCAAGCTGTTGGAAAAAGATGGCCGGAAGCATTTCAATCCGCTTTGTGAGAGATTTGAAACAGTCAACAGTAGTAAGACTTTTGCCAACATGCCAATGCTGAGCCGGAGCGCATGTGCGAAGATACTGCTTCACAAAGCGCGAAACCAATGCACCACCGAGGGTTATTACAACATCGGGGCGCATCATTTCCCTCTCTTCATCGGTAAGGGAAGCAAGAGTCGCGTCAATGTCGCTCACAAAATCCTGGCCGTGGAGATTGGAAAGGCTCTCGGTCAGAATTATGAAATTTGGCAACTCTGACAATTTCTTAATAGCGGTATTAAGAGTGGCATCGGGCTGCATGAACCCCGCAATTACCATGACTTTCAATGGAGAAGCAAGCTCTTTGCCAAGTTCGCGGGCGAAAGCTACGGTCAAGTCTTCACGAGGCGTAATCATATCAATCACTCGTTGCCGCTCAGAGGCAATGGCTGTCATAGCGCCGATAGGCTCAGGTATCTGAACATTGATATGTACAGGGCCTGCCGGCAATTGAGTGGCCGTAAGGAGGGCATCGTTTATGATTCGGTTGGTGTACCACCGCATTTCGGGCGAATCGTAGGCAGGAATGTCATAGCTGTTCTTGACAAAATTCTGCAGGGCCCCACGCTGACGCAAAGTCTGCGAGTCATCCTGATCAATCCATTCGAGCGGTCGGTCGGCCGAAATGACAATCAGTGGCAGTCGGCGGTAGTAGGCTTCGGCCACAGCGGGCGCATAATTGAGCATAGCGGTCCCGGAGGTACAGATAATGGCAACCGGACTCTGCGAAACTGCGGCCAAACCAAGAGCTACAAATGCAGCTGAACGCTCATCAACAACTACGTATGAGCGGATTCTCTCGCTTCTTGATAATGCCACGAGCAGTGGGGTATTGCGTGAGCCGGGTGAAGCAACAGCATACTTTATGCCCTTGCTTTCCAAAAGTTCTATAAGGCAACGACTTGCAAAATTTGCAGTATTTTCCATTGCTTAAACTGTAGATTTCAATGCAAAATTAGCAAAATTATACGATTTTCAAGCAAAAAACAGTAAGATATATTTATGCTAAATGTATGTTAGAAACGAACAATTCTCGCATTTTACAATTTATATAATTTGAAAAATATTAATTTGTATGTGTGAAATGTATTGATAAAGTTATCCAAAACGAAAGATATTACGATTGATTTATAGCATATTACAAAATTTAATAATTCTCAAAGTTTTCCAAATTGAAAATTAATTTTGAAATTTAAGCTCAAAATATTTGCCAAAAACTGATATTATTAGTAGCTTTGCAACATCAATGATTCAACAAAACAGCAATCCCTGAAAACATTCCAACAATGATACAGACAGTTGTCAAGCGTGATGGCCGCGTAGTGGGCTATAACGAAGAGAAAATCAAGGCGGCTATCCGCAAAGCCATGTTACAGACCGAGAGAGGCGAGGATGAAGGCCTTCTCCAGAAAATAGCAGACCGAATAGGCTGTACAGGCTCGGAGCGCATGACTGTCGAGGAGATTCAAGACCGCGTGGAACTTGAGCTTATGAACAGTCCGCGCAAGGAGGTAGCAAAACGATATATTGCCTACCGCGATCAGCGCAGCATTGCCCGCAGAGCCAAGACGCGCGACATTTTTCTGGAAATCATTGAGGCGAAAAGCAACGACATCACGCGTGAAAACGCCAACATGAACACCGATTCTCCTGCGGGCATGATGATGAAGTTCGCCAGTGAGACAACAAAGCCTTTCGTAGATGATTATCTCCTTTCAGCTGAGGCAAGAGAGGCAGTGCGTCATGGTTACCTACATATACACGATAAGGATTACTATCCAACTAAGAGCCTGACATGTGTGCAACATCCACTTGATAGGATTCTTAACCACGGTTTTCAAGCGGGTCACAGCGAATCGCGCCCTGCCAAACGCATTGAAACAGCGAGCGTGATAAGCTGTATCTCTCTTGAGACAGCACAAAATGAGATGCACGGGGGTCAGGCAATCCCGGCATTCGACTTCTATCTCGCACCGTTTGTAAGGTCATCCTTCATTGAAGAAGTGAAAAAAACTGAGGCTCTTTCCGGCGATGATCTCTCGGATGTGTACAATATGGAGATTGATGATTTCATTTCGCGTCCACTTGACGGACTGACGGGTAAGGACCGTCAGATTCAGCATGCTGTAAACCAGACCGTAAGCCGAGTCCATCAATCCATGGAGGCGTTTATCCATAACATGAACACCATCCATTCACGTGGAGGCAATCAAGTGGTGTTCAGTTCAATAAATTATGGCACAGATACATCGGCCGAAGGGCGGTGCATAATACGCGAGCTCCTCAATTCCACTTACGAAGGAGTTGGCAATGGAGCTACAGCCATTTTCCCTATTCAGATATGGAAGAAGAAACGCGGTGTAAGCTATCTGCCCTCTGACCGGAATTACGATCTTTACAAACTCGCCTGCAAAGTAACCGCACGCCGTTTTTTCCCCAACTTCGTAAATCTTGATGCCACATTCAACTATCATGAGAAATGGGACGCCAGTGACCCCAAACGCTATCTTTATGAAGTTGCCACAATGGGATGTCGAACCCGCGTGTTTGAAAACCGCTACGGCGAAAAGACTTCAGTTGGCCGCGGCAATCTGAGTTTCTCCACAATAAATATTGTGCGCATAGCAATAGAATGCATGATGATCAAGGACAAAGAGGAAAGAATAAGCAAATTCTTCACTAAACTTGACCAAATTCTTGATATTACGGCCCGACAACTTTGTGACCGCTTTGATTTCCAGAAAACGGCGCTCGCCAAGCAATTCCCACTGCTGATGTCGCATCTATGGAACGGCGCCGACACACTGAAGCCAGATGATACCATTGAGTCGGTCATAAACCAGGGTACTTTGGGCATAGGGTTTATCGGCCTTGCCGAATGTCTCGTGGCCCTCGTAGGCAAGCATCACGGTGAAAGTCAGGAAGCGCAGGAACTCGGATTGAGGATTGTTGGTCACATGCGTAGCCGCGTAAACGAATATAGCGAAAAGTATCAGCACAACTTCTCAGTTCTCGCTACTCCCGCGGAGGGCCTTTCGGGTAAATTCACCAGCAAGGACCGCAAAAGCTTCGGCGAGCTTCCGGGGATAACGGATAAAATCTACTACACCAACTCGAATCACGTCCCGGTTTATTACCACTGCTCACCCAAGCATAAGGCCGAAATTGAAGCGCCCTACCACGCTCTGACAGGCGGCGGACACATTTTCTACGTTGAAATCGACGGTGATGCCACACACAATCCGCAGGCCATAGCCGACATCGTTGACCTCATGGACAAGAACAATATGGGTTATTGTTCAGTGAACCATAACAGAAACCGCTGTATGGATTGCGGCTACGAGGATGCTGCCGACCATCTTGAAACCTGCCCGAAATGCGGAAGTCATAAGATTGACAAACTGCAGAGAATCACAGGCTATCTTGTGGGCACAACCGACCGTTGGAACAACGCGAAACTTTCGGAACTTAACGACCGCGTGGTTCATAAATGAACAAAGATAACAAAGCTGTCACACTCAGAGTGATGGATATTGTTGACGGCACAACCGTTGACGGCACAGGATTTCGCACCTCGATTTATTTTGCGGGGTGCGAACATCATTGTCCTCATTGCCACAATCAAGCAACCTGGCCAATGGATGCGGGGGAGGAATTGACCGTGTCTGAACTGATGGCTCGCATTGAGGAGAATGATTTGAACGTTACTTTTTCCGGGGGCGACCCTATGTATCAGGCTGCTTCCTTGCTTTCCCTGGCCAAGGAGATTAGCCGATTGGGAAAGACAATTTGGTGTTACACCGGCTTCACATACGAACAAGTCAAAGCCGACCCGCAAATGAGTCGGCTGCTTGATTATATAGACGTGCTTGTTGATGGGCCATACATCAACGACTTGCGCGACACTTCGCTGCTTTTCAGAGGGTCATCAAATCAACGGCTTATCTCAGTTAAAGAGAGCCGCGACGGCGATATGGTGCTTTGGCAACCTGAGTTTTAGTACTGAAAATAGATGAACGGCATGATATCGCTCTGACGTGCCTGAATCACAACAAAAATCACAATAGCAAGCACCAATGCCTGAAGAATAATGGGCGATTTAGCATATTTTTCTTTCAACGTGCCGGTCCAGCGGGTCGGCGCGAAGTGCATCAGGAGAGCGCCAATCATAACCAACACAATCATGAGGTAACCTTCAATGAACTGAGGAGCCACACTCAAATGGAAATCCGTGAAAATCTGAGTGCCCATTTCGCGGACCGACTCCATTGAATGCGCGCGGAAAATCATGAAACTGATTGCAAGCAGGTTGAACGTTACAAAAATATTCAGCGCCATTTTCCATCGCACAACGTCCTTTTGCTGACGCTTGCACTTATCGCCGCTCACGACTTTATGACCAACAAGAAACAATCCCTGCAGACCACCCCAAATCAAATACATCCATGAGGCACCGTGCCAAAGACCGCCCACAAGCATGGTGGCCATGAGGTTGGCATTGCGGCGTATCTTACCGCAACGGTTTCCCCCAAGAGGAATATAAACGTAGTCACGGAGCCATGTTGAAAGGGAAATGTGCCATTTGTGCCAAAACTCTGTGGGATTCTGAGCCTTAAATGGCGCACGGAAGTTGTCGAGGAACCTGAATCCGAGCAGGAGCGCAATTCCAATAGCCATATCGGTGTAACCAGAGAAATCGCAATAGAGCTGTATGAAAAAACCGTACATGCCCATCAGATTCTCAAATCCGCTATAAAGCGAAGGATTGTCAAATATGCGATCAACGAAATTCTGACTTATGAAATCAGCCACAATAACCTTTTTCACAAGCCCGCACATTATGAGAAAGAGACCCTCGCTCACCATTGCCCGATCGGCCACCGGATTTGACTGAATCTGCGGAAGCATATCCTTTGCTCTTACAACAGGTCCGGCAAGAAGTGGCGGGAAAAAGGTCAGGAAAAATGTGTAAGAGAGAAAATCGCGGCACGGCTCAATCTGGCGCCGATAGATATCGACAATGTAGCTTATGGAACGGAAAGTAAAGAAAGAGATTCCGGCCGGCAGAACAATGTCGAAAGCATTGAAATCAACTGAAGCAAAATTGCAGATTGTCTCATATATGAGATTCAGATATTTGAAATAGACAAGCATGCCTATGTTCATCAGAACGTTAATCCAGACCACTCCCCGTCTTTGCCATTGGCGAGTACACTCGCCCAACAGAATGCCAAGAAGATAATCGCTTATGCACACACCTAAAAGGATAAAGCAATATTCAGCAGATGATTTGTAATAGAAATAGAGAGAGAAAGCTATTACAAAAACCATTTTGGCAACTCTGAACTTTCGCATCAACTGATAAACGAGAATGAAAGCACAGAACAGGAGCAAAAACATTCCCGTGTTGAAAAGCAACGGGTTGCTTACATCATATTTAAAGAGCGAAATCAGTTTGTCGATGTCAATATTTAGCGGAATCATTTATTCTATGCGATTAATTGCAACATATCTGCGATTTTTATGAAATCAATTTGTCAGTGCCTTGGTTAGAGCATCATAAAGCATATAGCCTTGTACTCGATAACCTTTTACTGTGTGATGGATACGGTCACGGCCATAGAGGCCTTCCTTGATCCATTTTTCAGAGGCATGATCGCCCCCTGCTATGTCATACCAGTCATATACGGCGATATGATGGTCTTTACCATACTGCGCAATTGTGTTTCTGATACTTTTCACATTGTGGTTTATGCTTCCCTTGCGCTGGCATTCCATTGGAGTGACAAGCAGAATCTTGGCGTGGGGATTATTGCGATGTATGTCATTGACCAGCTTATCAATATTGTCAATCATGCGGGCTTCATCAAAATAGCCGAACGCCTCATTCGTGCCGAGCGAAATAATCACAAGGTCAGGATGTAGTGCGGCTACTCCGTGTCCCATATCGGGAATGCGATTATAGGAACTATAGGTTGCGCCATTGTTGCCTATCACGTTATAGAACAGACCGGGACGGTCGCCCGACAGAAAAGCTCCAAAAAGCATACATCCTTTCCCTGGGGTAACGGTGAGAGTAACGTTGCCGGTTGTTTTCGGAAGGAATACTGTCACTGCACCATCGGAGTAAGCAGTAACAGGCGCATTAATTACAGTTCCGTCATCAAGCCTTACGCAATCCACCTTGAGCTCACCTGAATAATACAACGTAATTTCCGAAAAAGTTGAATATGTATCTGTTACTCTTGAACCTACAGTAATTTCAACAGGCCCGGCTGCTGATGCGGCAAGCGATGCGCCGGTGAAGCCCATGGTTCGAGGCCAGTGAGAACTCATGAATTTGAGCGGCGACCACGAGCCGGTGCTCCTGAAATAATAGTCAACAGGCTCGTTGGTGCGACTCAGTTTCAGCGGGACAACAAGCCCTCTGCCGGCATCGCCATAATCAAACTGCATTTGCGATCTAATATACCCGGTGGATATATCGGCCTGCAGATGGCTATCACCTATATGAACAATGGAAAAAGGAACCTTCTCATGTTCAAAAAGTCTTTTCCGAAGTCCGGTCCAGTTCGCACCATTCATGTCAATGTGGTTTGACTTCAATTTTACAAATCGTGGAATCCTGACTTCAAAATCTTCAAACTCCCAACCCTCAATTACAATGGAGTCCTCCCTTATGGCACGCTCATCATCATCGGCATACATCAGCTGTGCATGCGCGCCGACAGCTCCCGATGCCAGCAGCATGAGAATGAGCAATACTTTTAGTGTGGAATGGAGGATGGTCATTTGTTAACGTTGGCTTTTATAGCATTGAAGAAAGGCTCAGCAAGCTTTTTGCCGCCCTGATGGGTCAAGTGGATATAGTCTTTGTTGGCATAACCCTCTTTAACCCATGAGACAATAGCGTCTTCGCCGCCCATAGCCTCTCGAGTGTCCCAAAAAAGGCAGCGGGCGCGGCGGGCAGCCTCACGTTGCGCACTCACCATGTAAGGCGCAGAAGCCATTGAATGGACTTCGCCTTTACTTTTTTCGCCGCGGTCGCCAATACCCATCATAATAATATCGGCATTGGGGAAGCATTCTCTCACGTGGTTTATCACTTCAACCATTCTGTTGGAGTATACGCTGAAATCTTTCTGTTTCGATGACATGGCATTGATTCCGAATTCAAGCACAATGACATCGTAGTCAACGAATTTTGACATCTGCTTCGTGAGTTCAGGATCAATCTTTGTAAGAGTCAGACCTGAAAAGCCGCGTGACGACATGCAGTCAAGCGTAACGCCCTTATCGGCATACATCCAGGAGCCAAGACCAATTACCGATGGAGTGGAGGTGCTTACCTCAAAGTTGCCTGTGGGAGCATCCACTGAAATGCACTGCACTTCCGGCGAGCCGGTGATGTTATGGATGGTCCATTCGCCCTCTCCGATGCGTGTTTTGATTGTGGAGTTGGACGGCGATATAAACAGAAATTTTGAACGGTTCCAGCTGTTGAGATGAGGCAGCGCTTCGGTTCCTTTATATGTTGCGTTCGCATTGGATGAGGCAGTAAAATAGTGCTGCGATAGTCCGGTATATTTCTTTTCGGCCGATTTGTTTGCTGCGTATTCTTTCCAGCCTTTGCCACCCTGTTTTACACTGCGGCGGAAACCGGGAAAATCGGAATGCATATTGACGTAACCAACTCCCGAACCGCCATACTCGGTCTGAAGCATCTGCCGAAGATCCTGAGAGAAAATGTCGCCCTCGATATAGCTGTCGCCAACTACTGCGATGCGGGTCACACCTCCTCCTTTGAGTGATTCGCGCATGCGTTTGAGACCCTGGCCGGCTTCAGTGTAATCCTCGATAATGACCATATCGCCCAGCTTGCTTGGCTGTATGGCAATCAAAGGGGCTTCGCCTTCAGCTACGGCTGCTGTATCCTTTTCGCGCTTGTCGAGCATAGCCGCCTGAAGTTCAGGGTCAAGCAACTCTGCGCCTTCATCGATTGTGACAGAGTCAGAATCAGAACTGTTTATAATGTCACCTATGAGGTTGAAATTACTTATTTTGCCATTTGTCCATTTTTCGTAAGGCAAAAATGAAAGGCCAATCAACAAGGCCACTGCACAAAAAATTACTGCAACTGCTCTCCAAGGATTGTGCTTCTTCTTTTCTTCAGTCATTGTTGGGGTTTGTTTAGTTTAGCTTAAGTTAATGGACTTATTGTTTACTAATTCATAGAGTGGACCTATTTTCATCTCTGTTTCAGCCCACTCGCTTTCGGCAACCGACATCTTGTTGATGCCGCCGCCGGAAAACATTTCATATTGGAAACTTTTGTTATCAAGAGGAGTAATCCGCGCGCACCGGAGATTGACGTAAAGGTTCACATTGCTATCATCGGCAACCCCGATGAAGCTGCCGTAACAACCGCGGTCATGGCGCTCGCAGCTCTTTATTTTAGAGTAAGCGGACTCAACGGGCCATCCGCACACAGCCGGTGTAGGGCTCAATTTCATTGCAAGTTTCATTACATCGATTGCGCCTTTTGCCGCAATATGATTGCATAGATGCTCTATTGCCCCGAATTGCAGCTCGCAAGGGTCGCTTACGTTCACTTTCATACCTTCCGATTCAAGTCTGGAAGCAATATATTCTGTTACAAGCCGGTGTTCCATCTCATTCTTTACATCCCACCGTTTCTCGCCGACTCTTCGCGTTCCAGCAAGCGACATGGTGTGCAGGGAGTTTTCAGCAGCTGAATAATTCAAAAGGATCTCAGGCGTCGCCACTATCCATAATCCGGTTTGAGGAGTAAAATAAAGACAACGGAAACATGCCGGAAAAGCAGAGAAATATTTCTCTGCAACCTTGAGCGGATGTTCAGTAGATGTGGATGCAATCAGTCGCGAAATCACTACTTTTGAACCTATAGTGTCAAAAGACTCCACAACATTTGAAATCATTTGGCAATAATCGGCATAAGGCGTTGACTGCTGTGCTTCCGGAACTGAATAGGCATGATTTAGGTTGTTTCCCAACTTTAAATCCAGTATATCTTCAACAGAAAGTTGCGCGGGAATACCTACCGGATTCTGCTTCTCGCCCAAAGCGAACCGGGCCGCAATAAAGCCGGTCCACCCATGAGGGAGGCCGCTACTCAGTTCTACGGTTTCGCAGGCAGCAAAAAAATGGCATACTTCGCTGTCAGGCATAAATACCACAGCAAAGGGCAAGCACTGCCGCATACATTCATTTACCGCTTCTGAAACTTCGTTACTGATCAGCATTCTCTGTAAGTTAATCATTTATCGGTCAATTCGGCTATTAACTCAAACGGCATAGCTTCTTTGATAATTACATTGACAAACTGACCTAATTTCAAGGGCGCAGTTTTCTTTACAAGTACTTCCGGGTCAACTTCGGGTGAATCAAACTCCGTTCGGCCTACATAATAGTCCTCCTCCTCACGGTCAATGATAACCTTAAAGATTTCACCTATTTTTTCCTCCTGGATTTCGGCAGAGATTGATTCCTGAAGCTGCATGAGACGGTCCAGGCGCCGCTGCTTGACCTCTTCAGGAACTGCATCCTGAAAATTCTTGGCAGCAAATGTATCATCTTCCTCACAGTAAGCGAAAGCTCCCATGCGCTCAAAACGCTGTTCTTTCACAAAATCCAGAAGTTCATTGAATTCGGTATCGCCTTCGCCGGGAAATCCAACCATCAGCGTGGTGCGTATGTGTATTCCCGGAACTCTATGTCTGATTTCTTCAAGGAGCTCGCGCGTTTCCCGGCCAGTAATATGGCGGCGCATATTGGAAAGAACTTTATCCGAAATGTGCTGCAACGCAATGTCAAGGTAACGGCAAACATTGGAATGGCGTGCCATAGCATCAAGCAATTCCATAGGGAACTCGGCAGGATAAGCGTAGTGCAAGCGAATCCATTCAACCCCATCAACTTCGGCAACGGCATCTACAAGTTCGGCTATGTTTCTTTTGCCATAGATGTCAATGCCGTAGGACGTAAGTTCCTGAGCTATGATGTTGAATTCCTTTACTCCGCGCGAAACAAGCATTTTCACTTCCTCAACGATTTCTTCAATGGGTCGTGAAGTGAAGCGTCCGGTAATCAACGGAATGGCGCAGAAGGCACAAAAGCGGTTGCAGCCTTCGGCAATTTTCAGGTAAGCATGATGGCGCGGGGTTGTGATTATGCGGTCATATTTTACGGACCCGGGACGTTTATTCGATAATTCGCGGGCCATACGGCTCCAGTCGGTCTTACCGTACCAGCCATCCACTTCCGAGATTTCAGCAGGAAGCTCAGCCTTATAGCGTTCGGACAGGCAACCCATAACGTAAACTTCTTTGACTTTGCCGGCATTCTTCGCTGCCACGCATTCAAGAATAGTATTCACGGACTCCTCCTTCGCATCACTGATAAAACCGCATGTGTTTATCACCACAATGTCGGAATGCTTCTCAAGGGGTCTCTCAAACTCCACCTTGAACCCCACATCAACGAGCATACGCATTAAACGCTCGGCATCAATCAAATTTTTTGAACATCCGAGCGATATAACATTAATCTTCCGATTTGACATTACCTCTTGCCGAAAAGCGATTCTACGAATTCACGTTTGTTAAACACCTGAAGGTCTTCAATTCTCTCGCCAAGACCGATGTACTTCACCGGAATCTTGAACTGGTCGCTGATTCCGATAACCACACCGCCTTTAGCCGTGCCATCAAGTTTGGTAATGGCGAGTTCATTGACCTGAGTGGCCGCAACGAACTGCTTGGCCTGTTCAAAAGCGTTTTGCCCTGTGCTTCCATCGAGCACAAGAAGCACTTCGTGCGGAGCATCCGGAACAACCTTCTGCATGACTTTACGAATCTTGGTAAGTTCATCCATGAGACCCTTCTTGTTGTGCAGACGTCCGGCTGTGTCAATCAGAACCACATCTACCCCATTAGCCTTGGCGCTCTGCAAAGTATCAAAGGCAACTGAAGCGGGGTCGGAACCCTGTTCCTGCTTCACGATGGGCACATCGGCTCTGCGTGCCCATTCATCAAGCTGCTCTATAGCAGCTGCGCGGAACGTATCGGCCGCTCCGAGCATCACTTTGTTGCCAGCTTTTTTATATTGAGCGGCAAGCTTGCCAATAGTAGTGGTCTTACCGACACCGTTTACTCCTACAACCATTACTACGTGAGGCGTATGTCCGGCCGGCACTTTGAAATCCTCAGCAGTCTGCTCACCATCATTCTCGGCAAGCAAATCGGTTATTTCTTCAACGAGCCAGTCGTTAAGCTCGGATGTTGAAACATATTTGTCGCGGGCCACGCGGTTCTGAAGCCGTTCGATTATTTTCAAAGTAGTGTCGATGCCCATGTCGGAAGTGATGAAGATTTCCTCAAGATTGTCAAGGAATTCATCATCAATGGTCTTTTTGCCAACAAGGGCTCTGGATATCTTGTCAAACACTCCTCGCTTGGTCCTTTCCAGACCTTTGTCGAGTGTTTCTTTCTTTTCTCTGGAGAATAACTTCTTGAATAAACCCATCTTTTCGGGATGATTAAATTAGAATGCAAAATTACGGTTTTTTTTCTAAATAAGCTAAGAGTATGTTTGAATTGTTGGCTGAAAATATTATAACATGCCAGACATGTCGCAAAAAAACATTACATTTGCAGGTGTAAACCATCCCCCAAAATACATTTTAACCTCTGGTGTATTCAATACTGCATCGTTCACCATTTTTACAAGTTATTTTATATGGCTATCAGACGGATTATTTTATTTTTGGCACTGCTTACGACAGCTGTAGGTGCTGTCGCACAGTCAAAGTGGGCCTATATTAAGGGCACTTCGGTAAACTTGCGAGCCGAACCTAACACTTCAAGCGCAATCTTAGGGAAGGTGTCATCAGGCGATTTTTTGTATATTGACCAAAACTATCCGATTGGAGAGTGGGTTCGCCTTGAAATACAGGATGCCGATGAAGAAGGTCCTTATTCTTACTTCCCGTATATCAAGTCCGACTTTATCAGAGTACTGAACGCTGATGAATTTCCCTCCGAGAAGATAAATTCTACGTTCTCCTTCGACATTCCACATAAGAATCACAGCACATACGGATTCTTAACGTTTAACAGATGTGGAGAAAACGAAGTAGAATGCAATATTATGGTTAAAAATAGCGAGTTGCAGGAAAGCGGTGGCAACGGAATAATTGACAACCGTTCGTTTATTGTGAACTATGAAGACGGATGTCTGCGACAGCCGGATGAGATTGTGAATTTTTGGGGTCCGGAATGCTGTGTATATGATTCGGCCTCAGGATTACTATATTATGCGGGCTATCTTTGGGAGGAGGAAAAATAAACCCCATTCCTCTCTCACGAACCATTCAAATGCCATAACATTCAGGCAAAAGCTGTATATCTTTGCATAGACAATTCAAATTCAAGCTGCTTCAACCTGGTTTAGCCCGACCTATGTACGAAAAGTGCTTTGTGAGCGCTTTGTAAAATCGAGTAGGAGGTAAACACTAATCGCAGGTGTTTATCTCCTGCTTTCGTGTTTACCGACCTCTCACACCACCGTACGTGCCGTTCGGCATACGGCGGTTCCTAACCTTTCGGCAGCTTCGATGCTGTGTAATAACAACCTAT
>ENA-ORCP01001792-ORCP01001792.1-human-gut-metagenome-genome-assembly--contig:-NODE-1792-length-17887-cov-4.947221_pt1 | contig 17887 bp, 11 predicted proteins | sample MGYA00242990_ERZ507991 | MGnify/ENA primary metagenome ERZ507991 (study PRJEB26167, sample SAMN06115496) | human gut metagenome | host: Homo sapiens | place: China:Henan | collected 2015-05-07... | reverse complement strand
AATGAATTACAGGAAATACTTGTTGAGGACGGAGTATTTAAGGCAATTGCACCACATATAGATGTAGATAGTGATTGATGATGAAATGTTACACCGCTTTTCACGGGCATTGGATGTTCCTTTCGAGTATCTGAAGAGTTTGGAAGAGGATGCGCAAACGGTGGTGTTTGAAAATAATACGGTGAATGATTCGGAACAATATACAGGTGGAGCAAAGATTAGTTTGGGTACAGTTAAGTCTTATACAGAAGATAGTGACAATAGTGTTGATAATAGAGTGAATAACTTTAACCCTATCGAAAAAATTACTGAACTCTACGAACGTCTGCTGAAAGAGAAGGATGAAAAGTACGCAGCACTGGAACGTCGTTTGCAAAATATAGAGCAGAGCTTGCAGAAATAAAGAACAAATATAATGAAAGGAATCGTGATATGATGAAACAAATACCCTATGGATTGACGGACTTTGCCCGAATTCAAAAGGACAATTATTATTATGTAGATAAGACCATGTTCATCGAGAGAATCGAGATGCAACCGGCTTATCTTTTCCTGATTCGTCCTCGTCGGTTTGGAAAGAGTTTGACTTTGGCTATGTTGGAGGCTTATTACGATGTAGTATATGCTAATGACTTTGATGAGCTATTCGGGCATCTTTATATAGGTCAACATCCAACCCCGAAGCATAATTGTTATCTCATTATGCGGTTCAACTTTTCGGAAGTAAGTTCTAATGTCAATGAAGTAGAGCGATCATTTAAATTGCATTGCTGTAGTAAGCTTAGGGATTTTGTGTTCAAATATGAAGATCTTTTGGGAAAAGAAATTTGGGATGTTCTCGATGAAGAAATACAGCAAGATCCGGGTGCTTTTTTATCAGCTATCAATTCTTATGCTTCCCGTAAAGGAAATCTCCCTATTTATCTCCTTATTGATGAATATGATAATTTTACGAATACGATTCTTTCGACCTATGGTACAGAGTATTATCAAAAGGCGACTCATGGTGAAGGCTTTGTTCGTGGATTCTTTAATGTGATAAAGGCTGCTACCACCGGTACGGGGTCCGCTCTTCAGCGTATGTTTATCACAGGAGTGAGTCCTGTCACGATGGATGACGTCACCAGTGGTTTTAATATCGGAACCAATATTACGACTGACCCTTGGTTTAATGATTTAGTAGGTTTCAGTGAAGCGGAACTGCGTGAAATGCTTACTTATTATAAAGAACAGGGAGTGCTCATGCAAACGGTAGATGAGACAATTGTCATGATGAAACCCAACTATGACAATTACTGCTTTAGTAGAAGTAGATTAGCAGATTGTATGTTTAACTCCGATATGGTGCTTTACTTTATGAAATCTTTTGTATTGCATGGAGAAAAGCCTGATGAAATTGTAGACCCCAACATTCGTACTGACTTTAATAAATTAGCTTACTTGATTCGACTTGACCACGGATTGGGGGAGAACTTCTCTGTTATTAAAGAAATAGCCGAGCAGGGAGAAATAACTACGGATATTGCTACACACTTTTCCGCATTGGAAATGACGGATGTACGCAATTTCAAGTCTTTGTTATTCTATTTCGGACTTCTTTCTATTAAAGGAGTCGATATGGTGGGAAGACCCATTCTGCATGTCCCGAATCTGGTGGTCAGAGAACAGCTTTTTAGCTTTTTGATCCAAGGATATATCAAACATGATATTTTTAAGATTGATATGAACCGGATGACGATGTTATTTGAGAACATGGCTTTCAGAGGAGACTGGAAACCGTTGTTTAATTTTATAGCAGAGGCTATCCGTGAGCAAAGCCGTATTCGCGAATATATAGAGGGCGAAGCACATATTAAGGGCTTTTTGTTGGCTTATTTAGGTATGTACCGTTATTATCAACTGTATCCGGAATACGAACTGAATAAAGGTTTTGCCGACTCATGGGAAGACATGCACAGGAAACTGGCAGAAGTCGGTCTCCGTTTTGAGAAAAAGGGGTCCGGCGCGGTCATTTTTGTGGGAGACATTGCCGTGAAGGCGTCTTCCGTGGACCGGGCTTTCAGTATGAAAAAACTTTGCAGAAAATGGGGGGAGTTCACGGAAGGAAACTATACGGAGGAGAAAGAAGCCTTGCCGCCGGAGCCGGTGAGTTCGGTAAACCTGGAAGAATGGAAACTCTATCAGCAGGAATTTGAGGAAGAAGAAAAAGAGACACGAAACGACGAGGAAATAACACCGGTCGATTCTCTGCGACAGCAGCAGAGAGAACAGCGTCGGAAGGGTCTTGCCCGGCTGGCGCAATACGGCGTGCCGGTACTGAATATTGCCCGTCATTATCTGAAAATACAGCAGAGGGAAGAGCGACGTTTCCTGCGGGGCGCGGGGAAAAAAGCCAGGCGGCATAAACCCCGGTTTGAGGCATGGCTGCGGGCAAAAGGACTGCATCGTCAGGCAGGACTTTGGAGGTATCGTTCCGCCTGGGAAAAGACAAGACACACCCCGCCGCCGGTGCCGGACAGAGGAAGAGAGTCCATGCGGGAAATGGAGAATTTCAGGCGCTATGCCGCAGCCGTCGGAGCAGACAGGTATCGAGTGACCTGCATCGCCATGGAGACAAACGGGAATAAAAAGACCTTCATTTTCGACAAGGAAGGCGGCGTTACCAAGGGATTTACCCCTGAGGAACTGGTCTTGCGTATGCCTGAGATGCTCAGGCTCCAGCGGCGCGGAGAGAATATATATTACACGCCGTTATCCGAGGAAAAACATCATGTGCTTATCGACGACATGACGGCGGAAAGTCTGGTCCGGCTGCAAAGGGACGGATACCGTCCTGCGGTCATTCTGGAGAGTTCTCCTGGGAATTTTCAATGCCTTCTAACCATCGCAAAACTGGGGAGTCGTTTTGACCGGGACGTGGGCAACCGGCTTACGGAACGGCTGAATCGGGAGTATGGAGATAAAAAATTGTGCGGTTGCATCCACCCGCACAGAGCGCCGGGTTTTGAGAATCGAAAGCCGAAGCATCGTCGTGAAGACGGTTCTTTCCCGGAGGTGAAACTTCTGGTTGCCGAAAAACGTGAGTGCCGCAAGGCGCTGGAGCTGGCCCGGCAGATAGCCGGGGAATATGAGGCCGTCGCTGAGAGCAGAAAACGATGGCCGGTACTGCCTCCGGGAGGCGGACTTTCAGGCGATGCCGTTACCGCCTATCATGCTCACCTGGAGGATATTCGCCGTCACCTGACCATTGAAGACTACTCCCGCGTGGATGCCATGATCGCCCTGCGACTTCGCGCCACCGGCCATGGTCGGGAGGCGGTGATGGAGGCTGTCCGGCAATGCGCTCCCTCTATCCGAGAGACGCCCGCACGCAGAGACTGGCAGCGATACGTCGAACGCACGGCGGATTACGCTTTCGGCATGGCAGGAGATGTGGCGCTGGCGAAGTATGAAAAATATCGGGAGCTGTGGAGACGAGTGGAGGAACGTGCCGGTATGCAGCAAAAGTCTGCACTTCATACACGCATGAGGTAATATTGCGGTCAGCAGAGGATTTCGCTACTGTAATGATACATTTTCCGAAGGAGATTCTTGTGACTAAGCTGGATCCTTCCTTTTATAGCCAGATTAAGGAAATTTTGCTTTCAGCCCGGAATAAAGTCTATGCTACGGCCAATTTTGCCATGGTTGAGGCATATTGGCATATTGGAAAAAGCATTGTGGAAAAACAGGGAGGAGAAGTCCGTGCTGAGTACGGCACGAGGCTTATAGCCGAGCTTTCTGCGAAGATGACCCTTGATTTCGGAAAAGGCTTTACGGTTGCCAATTTGCAGAATATGCGACTGTTTTATTTGACTTTTCAAAATTTCTACACACTGTGTAGCAAATTGAGCTGGAGCCATTACCGGCTGCTTATGCGCGTGGAGAGCGAGCAAGCCCGTCAATTTTATCTGGAGGAATGTGCAAAAGCCGGATGGAGTGTACGTCAGCTTGAACGGCAGATTCATAGTTTTTTTTATGAAAGATTGCTATCCAGTCAGAATAAGTGCGAAGTTTCGGCGGAGATTCAGAGAACGGCACCAGCAAAACAACCAGAAGATATTATCCGTGATCCATATGTTTTGGAATTTCTTGGTCTTGAACCGTCTGCATCTTTTTTTGAAAAAGATTTGGAGCAGGCGCTCATTGATCATCTCCAGAAATTTCTTCTTGAGTTGGGGCGGGGATTTTCTTTTGTTGCAAGACAAAAAAGATTTACGTTTGATGGAAGACATTTTTATATTGACCTTGTGTTTTATAATTATATTTTAAAGTGTTTTGTTCTGATTGATTTGAAATTAGGAGATTTAACGCATCAGGATTTAGGACAGATGCAGATGTATGTTAATTATTATACACGAGAAATGATGAATGACGGAGATAATCCACCAATAGGGATTATATTGTGTGCTGATAAAAGTGATACAATTGTTAAATATACTCTTTCAGAAAATAATACACAAATTTTTGCATCAAAATATAAACTTTATCTTCCAACAGAGGATGAATTCAGAACAGAATTGAATAGAGAGTATAAGGTGTTAGATAATAAAAGTATAACAAAATAATATCTATAAAAGTAGAAGCGCCTTTTGCAATTGTAGTTCAAAAGGCGCTTCTATCATGCTGATGCTTTATCGCATTCGTATGGAGAAAGTCTCCTGCACAGGAGGCGCAGTGATGTTTTGCGTTTCCGCCATTTTCTTATAGGCGCTGGCATAGTCCAGAGTTTCCTTGAGCGTATCAAAAGAAGCATGGACGGTTCGCGCACCGTTGATGATGTGGTCTTTTTCATACTGAACACGCAGGCCGACTTTACCCTCTTCCGTCTGGAATATTCTCAGCTCAAATATTCCGCCGTCACCCGTTTCAACCTTCAACTCGTGTTCCTGTTTGCCGTAAAAATCCATGCCGGAAGGCCGGAATCCGGCTTTTTCCATGGCTTGGCGATAGGAGTCGACCTCCGTTGCCGAAGCTGCGGAGAGATCCTTCTCAGGATGCGTCATGGCATCGGCAAAACCGAGCAGTGCGGCATCTTGGCGTGCGAAATTCAGGGCGTTTTCTCTGCTCTCAAACTGCTTGAAGCGGACACCGGGCGGGCCTTTCACAAGGGAGTGCCAGAGATTGTCGTCGTACAGGCAATGGATGGGCCACCTCGTAGTTTCACGCACATGGGAACGGTTCAGAAGATACCCGACCGGACTGTGCGTGACGGCGTACTCCGTCTGGTCCCCCTGCTCACCAAAGGTAAGCGTACAGACACGGTGGTCTTTTGGCGCCGCGTCTGCCATGGAGAAGGGGGCGTCGGGAGTTTCCTGCCTGGTCTCTTCTGCCGGAGTCGTGTCGGCCCCGGCGTCGGAAGTCTTTGGTGTCCAGTGGGAAACATAGCTCGCGTCATCCTGCATACGCTGCAACTCCCGGATGATGGCGCTATGATTTTCCCGCGCCAGGGTCAGTTCCTCCTTCTGGGGAAACTCCCTGCCGAGCGCTTCTCTGGTTGTTTCCAGTTCCGCCTTTTCATGACGGCAGGTTTCCCGGAATTTTTCCATGGCTTCATCGAAACCTTTGGCCAGGAAGTTGTCCATGCGCTGCAACAGACCGGAAAGACTGAGTTTGTCGTCAAAGAGATAGACGAGATTGTCCGGCTTGAACTCCTGTCCATCTGTACCTGTCACAACGATTCTGAACCCCTCCTTGCCGCCGAAGGACTGGGCATAGCGCTCAAGGTTCATGGCGAAGCCCCGATAGGAGCCGAACAGTACCCTGGCTCCGGCATTGCGCGTGATCTCCTTCACGCAGCCGAGCAGAATATCCTTTATTTTTTCGCCGTCTCTGTCCGTCAGCATCTTGTCTCCCGCAAAGAGTTCTATGCGGATTTTTTCCTTGTCTTTTTCCTTGACGATATGGGTGTGCCTGTCCCGGTGCCGGATGTTGGCGGCGTAGGCGCTTTCCGCCTTGGCAAGACGCTCATCGGTTCCGTTGAGCCACTTCAGCCTGTCGCGCAGACGATGTTGTCCCCGCTGATGCTGGGAATACAGGGCTTCCAGCTTGCGAAGGTCTGCGGCAAGCTGAACCTGCATGAGAATCAGCGGATTGCCTGAAGCTGCGGCCTTCATTTCGGCGGCGTTGGCGGCCTCGCTTTGCACGTCGTCGATAACGCGCTGGAGCAGATCGCCCTTGCGGAACTGCTCGATGGCAGCCGCCTTGTACTCTATGGTCTGCCACATCCGGGCGTCATACGTCTGTTTGGTGGCATAGTTGTAAATGCCCACGGAGAAGTGTTCCGGGTCGCGCTCATAGAACAGGTTGCCCTGGCGGATAATGCGCCCGTTGCGCTGTTCCAGGTCGGAAGGCCGCCAGGGGGCATCAAGATGATGTGCGGCCACCAGACGTTTCTGGACATTCATGCCAGCGCCCATCTTGCTGGTGGAGCCGAGCAGGATACGAACATGGCCGGCATTCATGTCGGAAAAGAGTTTTGCCTTGCGGATATCGGTGTTGGCCTCATGGATGAAGGCGATTTCTTCCGGCGGAATCCCCCGCGCGACAAGTTTGCTTCGTATGTCGTCATAGACGGAAAACTTTGACGACAGCGCAATGACGGCATCCATGTCGGAAGCGACGGAGGTGTCTTCACCGCTGTCGTCCTTTTCCGCCTGTGCTGTTCCGTGAGATTCCTCATCCTTCTGTTCAGGCAGAAGCGTGCCATCCACGTCCAGCAGTGTTTCCAATTCCAGGTCGTTACGGGTGTCCGGTGCGGAAGTCGGAGTTCTGCCGCCCTTGGGGGTGGACAGGTCGCAGAAGACGAGCTGCGTGCCTCTGTCCGCCGCCGTGTCGCTCCAAATTTGATAGATGCGTTCAACGGCGGCGTTGACCTTGGAACCTGCGAAATCATCCGCGTGCGGTTCTATCAGGCGATAGTCCAGACCGGCCTTGCGGGCGTCGTTGGTGATTTTGAGCGGATTGTCTCGACGCGGGTCGGGAGGAAGGTTTTCCATGCGGTGGATGATTTTTTCCATGTAGGCCGCCTGTTCCCCGGAGCGTTCGGCCACATCGTTATACGGCTTTCCATCAGTGACGGGAGGCGTCAGGGGGCGCAGCCCTGCCTGCTTTGCCTGTTCATCCAGATCGTTTTTGGTGACGACATCGGCAAAGGTCCGGTACATGGCGAGCAGTTCCGGGATGTTCTGGAATTTGGCGAAGCGGCTTTTGAGCTTGTAGTTCACCCCTGTGGCGTCGAGTTCCCAGCCGCTTGTGACCTGGCCGAAGGTGGAGGCCCAGGAGTCAAAATGGTCTATGCCCTTGGCCTGCAATTCCTCATACTGCATGTAGCGCTGGAGCGTGTACACTTCGGCAATGGTGTTCGATATGGGGGTGCCGGTCAGAAAGTACACGCCCCGGCCTTCGTTTTTCCGTTGCAGGTAGCGGCATTTGATGAAGAGATCGAGCGCTTTGGCCGAACCTGTGATATTGCCCAGACCGGAGACGTTCATGGTGGTCTGATAGGCAAGGTTCTTGAACTCGTGGCTTTCGTCCACAAAGAGCGCATCCACGCCCAGGTCGGCGAAATCAACGGAGGTATCCTTTTTTCCCGTGCCCGCGAGCAGAAGTTCATAGCGGGCTTCCATGTTTTCCCGCTGCTTTTCAAGCTGCTTGACCGTGGCCCGGCCTCCTTCCGCCTCCTTCACGGCCTCAATGGCTTCCAGCACCGCATCAATCTGCTCCTTCAGAATCTCCCGCTGAATGTCGTGAGGCATGTCGATTTTACGGAAGGAGCTGTGCGCGACGATAACGGCATCCCAGTCTCCGGTCGCAATACGGGAAAAAAGCCGTTCCCGGTTCTGTTTGGTGAAGTCGGTCTTGTCCGCCACCAGAATATGGGCATTGGGATAGAGCTTGTAGAACTCATCCCGCCACTGGTGGAGAAGGTGGTTGGGGACGACCACCATCGGTTTGGAAACAAAGCCCATGCGCTTGGATTCCATGATGGTCGCTATGCAGGCCATGGTCTTTCCCGCGCCGACGACGTGATCGAACAGGGCCGTGCCTTCCTGAATGGCCCGCCAGACGGCATCCTTCTGGTGAGGCCGAAGTTTTACTTCTGAAGAAGCGCCGACCAGCTCAAGATGGGAGCCGTCATACCTGGGAGGCACGTTCGTGTTGAAGCGGTCGTTGTAGAGCCTGGACAGGCTGGCTCTTCTGTCGTCATCTGTCCATATCCAGTCCGTGAAGGCCTGTTTTATTTCGTCGGCCTTCTGCATGGCTGCGGCGGTCAGCTCCTGGTCCAGAACCGTGATGGGTCTGCCCTGTTCGTCGCGCTGGCCGGTTTCCTTTTCCACCTTGATGGGCTTGTTCATCAGAAGGGCTTCAATGATTTTTTCCGCAGGGTATTCCGGGATGCCCCAGACGGTGGTATTCAGCGCGGCATCGTACAGATAGACACGGACGCTCCATCGACCGAGCGTGGGCAGGTAATCCACCTGCTGAGAGCCTTTTCCGCCATGCAGATGTTCGATGAAGTCCGATATGACGGAAGGAGGAAGCCAGGCGGAGCCGAACTTGACGCCGATGTCCACGGCTTCTATGTCGGGCGGCAGAGCCTCCGTAAGCGCTTCCACATTGGGCAGAAAGCGAGGGTCGGAGCTTGCGGCGTCCCGTGCCTGACGCAGTTTTGCCCGGACATTGCCCGTGAGATACTTATCCCTGATTTCCCAGAGTTCCGTGGCGGGGTTGAGAAAAATAAGGCCCTGTTCCTGCAAGTCCCGCTGAATGACATCGGTGGAGCGTCCGAGAAGCTGTTCCATGCGGGCAAAGTCCACCTTGCCGCTTTCCCGAAGCGCTATGACAAGGGCATCCTTGGGGCTTTCCGCCTGTTGGGCGAGCGTCGCCGGTTTAAGCACGCGCTGTCGGAATACGGCAGCTTTTCTGGCGGAAGCGGGTCTGGCCTGTCTGCCGGTCTTGCGGGCCACATCCGGCGAAATGCCCTTGTCGTAGTCCGCTTCCAGGGATTCCAGCAGAGCGTGCTCAGGGTCTTCCCGCATGAGGCTGCGGTTGGTTTGTGAGTTGAGGTGCCCGTACTTTTTGACAAAGGCGTCGTACTGCGTGTTGAGCCGCTGGCGCAGGTTCGCCATACGACTTTCACTTCCTTCGCCTTTTTCCTCATTGAGCAGCTCACGCAGGGTATCCCTGAGCTGAATCATGGAAGCCAGGCGCAGTCGGGCGGTTTCATTTTTTACGGTGACGGGTTCATAACCTCCGTCGCCGAACTCCCCGGAAGTCTTGAAGACGATTTTTCTGCTTTGAGGTTCAACGCAGAGTGCGCCCATTTTCAGGGACTGGAAGTAGTCGGAAGCCAGGAAGTCATGATTGAGGCCGGATTCGGCTTCACGGACTTCGGCAGAGGGTAAGGGGCTGAACTGCACGGCAGGCAGCGCATCCAGACGCCTGGCTATTTCTTCGCCGAGGTCTGTCTGAGACGCATCGGACACGCAGTTCAGGCTGTCCTCGAACATGCCCCCGGAATACGCCATTCTTCCGATGATCTGTTCCGGGCGGGAAGCGAAGTAGCTGTTGACCACGGCGGTGCGCCTGCCGCCGTGCTTGAGGTCGTCCACTTCCATGCTGGACGTGTGGAGCCACTCCAGACTCCGCTTGTTTTCGCCGTTGTGCTTTTGAAAGAAAACGATGTCGGTGGTGACATCCGTCAGGGCATTTTGCCGGAAAGCGGTTTCAGGCAGGCGCACCGCGCCCAGGAAGTCGACATATCCCGCGATATGTTCGCGGGCGGAGGAATCGACGGCGTCCATGAAGTAACGGCTGACCACAAAGGCGGCTATGCCGCCCTCGCGCAGCAGGCGCATGGACTTGGCGAGAAAGTAGTTGTGGATGGAAAATTTTTTCAGTTCGGGAAATTCGGGGTCGTAGAGAGACTGATTCCCGAAAGGAGGATTGCCCACTGCAAGGTCGAAACTCGGCGTGTTGAGGGGGATGTTCTGAAAGCCGTTATTGATGTGGCGGGCTTTGGGGTACAGGTATGCGGCAATGGCCGCTGTTGTCGGTTCCAGTTCCACGGCCAGGAACCGGGCCTGGAAACTTTCCGGGCAAAGTCCGATAAAATTGCCGATACCCGCCGAAGGTTCGAGAATGTGGAGTTCCTTTCCCGTTTCAACGCCGAGTCTGGAAAGCCCCTGATAGATGCCCCTGATGACGGTTTCCGAGGTATAGTGAGCGTCCTGTGTGGAGCGCCGGGCGGCCGCGTATTCATCGGGGGAGAGTACGCCTTGAAGTTCCCGGTATTCCGCCGCCCATTTGTCGTTTTTGGGGTCAAAGACCTGCGGAAGACCACCCCATCCGACAAAACGCACCAGCGTGCTTTTTTCTTCCGGGGTGGCCAGTTTCGCACCGTTGGCCTGGAGCTGCTTCAGCAGACGTATGGCGGCGAGGTTATCCGCATATTTTTTCTTTGCGCCGCCGACGCCAAGCTGATCTTCCGGGCTTATCCGGTAATTTTCAGGTTCATCTCCACCCCGCAGCTTTCCAAAATCTCCCAGTCCGACATCCCCCGCAGGCTCGCCTGCCGGGCGGATTCGCTGCACAGCGTCCTCTTCTCTATGGCCTGCTGCTGATCCAGTCGTATCTGCAAGGCCAGATTCCCTTCCGCTTCCAGGCGCTTCAGTTCGTCGGGGCTGTTCAGTGCCCAGCGGTCGAGAATCAAGTAGGCTGAATTGGTGAACCCTCTGACCTTGAGGTCGTGAATGGTTTCGGGCTTGAGAACGGTTCTGGCGATGTCCAGTGGGTTTGTCTGTCTGTCCAGCATGGGAAACCTCCTGAGTTGAGGAATGTTGTTGTCTGAAGGCCGCGACTTCCTGCACGGTCAGGTAGTCTTCGTTTCCTTTCCGGAACAGCTCTTCCGGCGTGTCCCTGTCGCCGTCGATGAAGCGCACGATGTCCAGGGAAGGACTGTACATGCGTCCCCCGTCCGACGTTTCATAAACAGAGAAACCGCGTCCGTTCACGCCGAGTCTTTTCAGGGGGATGCTGTCATCGGGCGGAAGCAGCGGCTTCCGTTTGCCGGGATGTTCCGGTTCTTTCGGAAGTTCTTCGTGTGAGGCGGGACTGACCGGAGGCGTAGCGGACGGGGGCTGTTCGTGCGTCGGCTCCCGGAGTGTCCGTGTCCCGGCTTCTTCCCTTATGTCATCCTGAATGTTTTCTTCCCTGATCTGTTCGATATGGCTGACCATGATGTCGAACAGCGACAACTGACGGGAATCACTGGTCTGCTTGCGCCGTCTGGCCATACTGTCCTTTCCTTGCCGCTGGGCGGAGGAAAGGCGGCGCGTCGAAATGAAGACAGCCTGTTCCTACTCGCCGGGCTTTTTTCCCTGGGCGATTGTCAGCTTTGCGGCGTTTTCAACGACAATGCGCCCGTTTTCTTCATAAAAAACAACCTTATCCCCTTCTTTCACGTCGAGCTTTCTGCGAATGGCGAGGGGCAGCGTGATCTGACCGCGCGAAGTGACCTTGGCAAGTTCCATGAGTTCTCCCTGAAATCTTACTTACAAGATAAATCTTATTTATAAGATTAGTGAGAAGGGAAGCGTTCGTCAAGACGGGTCAGGGAAAGAAGGCGTCATAAAACGGACTCATTCAAAAGGCCGCGCGTAATCATCTGGACGATGCGTTCTTTGGCATCGGCGTCGTCGGCGCGGGCCTTATGGGCGAGTTCAAGAGCCAGCGGCACTTGTGAGGCCGTGAAATCACAGGCGGGAAAACGAATGCCGTCCAGAATCCAGGTGGGAGTTGAGGTGATTCTGGATTGTGAGGCGATAATGTCCGCGCCCACGACAGGAGCGACCTGTTGCAGAGCGTCGGCAAAGTCTTCCGGCACAATGGCCGCATCCTGAAGCGCCGTTTGCAGCGCGGCCTCATAGGGTTTCGGAACGCCGAGAGGTGTCCGGGGAACCACGGCGTTCCAGAAGCTGTGCGCGGCGTTCGGAGAAAAGCGCAGGAGCGCTTCAAAGCTCAGGGCTTTTTTCAACGACTCTCCGTAGTTGTCCGAAGGGCTGTGACGCACGACAATGCACATGCCGGGATTTTCCCGCTGTGCCCGGAGCGGTTCCTCAATGCCGCAGTAAGGACATTCCAGGTTGACCCAGTATTCCACGAGGTCGCCCTGAAATTCTTTTGTCGGCCTGCCATCCAGACAGGTTCTGCCGGAAAGGGCCGCATCGGGCGCGTAAGGCAGCGCCAGGTCTTTTGAAAGTTCCGCCTTTACGCCAGCTTCCACGGCTATCCGGTCGGACATGGGCGTTCCGGCATGGGAATTTTGAAGGAAGCACACAAGAAAGCAGACGCAGAGAACCGGCGTCAGGATGGCTTTATGCCGCATGGTCATAGTGTTTCTCCTGGGAGAGCTGCACAAGCTGGGGGACGCGCAGCTGCGCTTTTTTCAGGGAAGGGTTGGCAAAGAACATGGTGCCCCGGACGATTTGCCCGCTGAAGATGAAATGGGCTTCGCCTTCGATCTGTTCCTGCAAGTCGCGCAGGACGACGCGGTCTTCCTGTTCCACGGTGGTGTTCATGGCGTCGCGGTAACCTGCGCTTATTTTTTCGTTGACGTTGAAGCCGGTGGTGCGGAGGACGGTGCCTTGTCCGGCCTGTCCCCGTATGAGTTCCCAGGTTTTTTCCGCGTCCTGCATTTTCATGAAGATTTTTATGGAGGTGTTGGCCACCATCTGCTGCGCGCCTTTTTTGTCCGCTTCCAGAATACCGGCGTAATCCTGGGAGGCGACGATGGCGGCTATGCCGAGACCGCGCCCCTGGGTCAGCACGACCTCAAAGCCGGGGGTGACGATGGCCGCATATTCATCCACGATGCACAGATACGGGCCGATGCCCACAGTGTCCGTGGGCAGGGCTTCCAGCACATCGGCGGCGTCGCCTTCGATATGTGCGCCGAGGCCCACGGCACAGGCGTTGCGTATGGCGGAGAGGCTGATTTTTCCGAGGCTGGCCAGTTCTGCGGGGGCTTTTTCCAGCGAAGGCAGAAGGACGACCAGCACGCGGCGCTGCATGATAAAATTTAAAATGCGAAATAACTACTTAAAATAACAAACATTTTTAAAATAAAAAATCGACAGTACCCAGAAAAATACCCATTTTCATAAAAGCTGAAAAAAATTTTTTGAAGACGTGTATGGACGATCTTTGCAGGAAGGCAAAGGCGTGCCCTGCGGGCGGACAAATACATCTTTTATCCTTGACAAGATAAATAGCGATTTTATTTCTCAATAGAATTCTGGAATAGTGATACATCACTCTGAGACTAAGCGTTTACGCTAAAACGCCATGTGTGATGTATTCAAGAAAGCAAAGCGTTAGAGGAAATTTATGGCCAAAAATACAGGTGAAGGCTATCGTAAGGGTTCTGTTTGTGATCGTACACAGATTCAAAATCCCCGCACGGGAAACTGGACAAAGCGCGATACAAACAGTGGCAAGTTTATTGACGTTAAAAAAGGTGGAGAACCGTTCAAAGGCGTTGCCAAGGAAGAGGATGGCAGGCGCAGTTAAGGCCCATCAATAGCGGCAGGGCAGGAGAGCCAAAGCGCATTCCTGTCCTGCCCTCCTTTTTCCGTTCCTCCCTCTTCTGTTTTTCCGCATTCCCTTTCCGGGCGTTTTCGGGTATACTGATATGCCATCTTTTTTCAGGGAGAACGCCCCATGACCTTTCAGGATATTCTTGCCAAGTACCGCGCTGTTTCCTTTTCCGAACGCGACAAGGGCGACCGTTTCGAGCGGCTCATGCAGGCTTTTCTGCAAACGGTGCCGTGGTATGCGGGCACGTTCCGGCATGTCTGGCTCTGGCGGGAATTTCCGTACAAGCAGAACCTCGGCGGCAAGGATACGGGCATTGATCTGGTTGCGCAGACCGTGGAGGGGGATTTCTGGGCCATTCAATGCAAGTGCTATGCGGAAACAGCCAGCATAGACAAGCCCGCCGTGGACAGTTTTCTGGCCACGTCCAGCAAGCAGTTTGTCAACGACCAGCAGCAGACGACCTCCTTTGCGCTCCGGCTCTGGATATCCACCACCAACAAATGGGGCAGCGAGGCGGAAAACGCCATCCGCCATCAGGAACCGCCGGTGCGGCGCATCAGCCTTGCCGATCTGGAAAACGCGCCCGTGGACTGGGCCGCGCTGGAACAGGGCATCAGCGGCGCACAGGCCCGGCAGGAACGCAAGCAGCCGCGCCCGCATCAGCAGGCGGCCATAACCGCCTTTCACGAGCATTTTCAGACCGGGGATCGCGGCAAGCTGATCATGGCCTGCGGCACGGGCAAGACCTTCACTTCCCTGAAAATTGCGGAGAACGAAACCGGCGGCAGGGGGCTTGTGCTGTTTCTGGCTCCTTCCATTGCGCTGGTGGGTCAGACCCTGCGGGAATGGACGGCGGAAACATCGGCGGACATTTTCCCCATCTGCATCTGCTCCGATCCCGAAGTCAGCAAAAGCAGAAGCAAAAAGGACGAGGATCAGGACGGCTACAGCGTTACCGATCTGGCCTTTCCCGCGTCCACCAATGTGGATGACATCGTGCGTCAGTTCCGGCTGGCGGAAAAATTTCATGCGGACAGCCTGCTGGTTGTCTTTTCCACCTATCAGTCCATTGCCGTCATTGCGGAAGCGCAAAAGACCTTTCAGCAGCCCTTTGATCTGATTATCTGCGACGAGGCCCACAGAACCACCGGCGTCACGCTGAAGGACGCGGAAGATTCCGCCTTTGTAAAGGTGCATGACAACGCCTTTATTCAGGCAAAAAAACGCCTCTACATGACGGCCACCCCGCGCCTGTATGCGGAAGAAAGCAAGAAAAAGGCGCAGGATGCCGAAGCCTGGCTCTGCTCGATGGATGACGAAGCCCTGTACGGGCCGGAGGTCTTTCGCATCGGCTTTGGCGAGGCGGTCGATAAGAATCTGCTGGCGGATTACAAGGTGCTTGTGCTGACGCTCAGCGAAAGCCAGATTCCCGCCGCCCTGCAAGCCGCCGTGGCGGACAGCAGCAAGGAGATCGATACCGACGACGCAAGCAAGCTCATCGGCTGCATCAACGCCCTGTCAAAGCGGATGCTCATTGACGAGGGGCTGCTGAAGACCTCCGATCCCGCGCCCATGCGCAAGGCGGTCGCCTTCTGTCAGAACATCAGGATTTCCAAACGGATCAGCGCGGTCTTCAACGGTTTCAAGGAAAGCTATTACGACAGCCTGACGCAGGAGGAACGCGCGGAAACGGTCAGCGTGTCCGCGCAGCATGTGGACGGAACCATGCCCGCCACCACCCGCGACGAAAAGCTGTCATGGCTTAATGCCGCACCTGCCGACGGCAACGAATGCCGCATCCTGACCAATGTGCGCTGCCTTTCCGAAGGCGTGGACGTGCCCTCGCTGGACGCGGTGCTGTTTCTTTCGGCCCGCAATTCCCAGATCGACGTGGTGCAGTCCGTGGGGCGCGTCATGCGCACGGCTCCGGGGAAAAAATTCGGCTACATCATTATTCCTGTCCTCATTCCTTCCAATGTGACGCCGGAAGAAGCGCTCAACGACAACAAGCGCTTTGCCGTTGTCTGGACAGTCCTCAATGCCCTGCGGGCGCATGATGACCGATTCAGCGCCATGATCAACAAGCTGGAACTGAATCGCCGCAAGCCGAAGGACGGCGGCACGGTGCTGATCGGCGGCATTGGCGACGGACACGCGCCGGAGGAGGAAGGCAGCGCGCCCCCGACAGGCAAGGGACGCGGCGCAACAACGCAGCTTCCGCTGCCCCTGCCGCATCTTCAGGAGCTGCAAGGGGCCATTTATGCCCGCATGGTGCAGAAGGTCGGCAACAAACGCTACTGGGAACAGTGGGCGGCGGACGTTGCCCGGATTGCTCAGGGCTATATGGAACGCATCAACCGCCTGATTGCCGTTCCCGGCCCGCACAAGACCGCCTTTGACGACCTCCTGTCCGGGCTGCGCAAGAACATCAATCCCGCCGTCACGCCCGGCGAGGTGGTGGAAATGCTGGCCCAGCACCTGATCACAAAGCCGGTCTTTGAAGCCCTGTTCGAGAATTATTCCTTTGTACAGCACAATCCCGTTTCCCGCGCCCTGCAAGGCATGCTTGATCTGCTGGAAGCGCAGGCGCTGGAAAAGGATACGGTCGTGCTTTCGCGCTTTTACGAGTCCGTCAAAATGCGCGTTTCCGGCCTCGACAATGCCGAAGCCCGGCAGCGCGTCATCGTGGAGCTGTACGACAAATTTTTCCGCACGGCCTTTCCGCGCACGGTGGAAAAACTCGGCATCGTCTATACCCCCGTGGAAATCGTGGATTTCATCAACCGTTCCGTGGCCGATGTCCTGCAAGCGGCCTTCGGGCGCTCCCTGTCCGATGCCGACGTGCATGTGCTCGATCCCTTTACCGGTACGGGAACCTTCCTTGCCCGCATGGTGGAAAGCGGTCTCATCACGCCCGCAGCCCTGCCGCGTAAATACGCGGCGGAGCTGCACGCCAATGAAATAGTCCTGCTGGCCTACTATATCGCCTCCATCAATATCGAAAATGCCTATCATGCCACGCAGGGCGAAAGCGCCGCCTATACGCCCTTTAACGGCATCTGCCTGACGGATACCTTCCAGCTTGGCGAAACCAACGACGTAAACCCACTCGTTGTTGGGCATCATATTTAGAGGATGTCCGGCATGTTTTTTGATTTTAAAAGGTATGGTAATCTCGTCCCATGAAACAAACAGATTTTCGTGATGTGCCTGATGAGCTGTGGGAACGTATCGAGCCTCTCCTTGCCCCGTTCAAACGAAAAAGAAGCGGCGGCAGCAAACCGCTTGCGCAGCGCACGGTTCTGGCAGGAATCCTCTACAAATGCCGGACAGGATGCCAATGGGCCATGCTTCCCGCCTGCTATGGATCAAAAAGCTCTGTCCACGAGCACTTCCAGCGATGGAACAAAGCCGGCATCATGGCGGAGATTTTTCGCATCCTTCTTGCTGAATATGGGGAAAAGGTCGGCGTCGACGCCCAATGGCAGGCTATGGACGGCACCTTGCTGCAAGCCCCGACGCGCTCTCAAAAAATCAGCGACTGAGGGCCTTGGACGCAACCCGACGGACAGGGGCCGAAGCGGCGGCAAGATACATCTCCATGTGGATGGTCAGGGTATTCCTCTGGGAGTGACAGTCACAGGTGCCAATGTTCATGACAGCCGCCTGATAGAAGCGACGCTGAAGAACTCCCGGGAAATGGGCGGCTGGTTTCTGGGCTCTGCCGTACGCCATCTCTGTCTGGACAAGGGCTATGACTACCCGCGAGTCAGCGAAGAAGTCTACGTAAACGGATTTGAGGAGCATATCCGCAGCCGGGGGGAAGAAGTTCGGGACCGCTGGAGGACTCCTGCCCGCCGCTGGGTAGTAGAGCGGACATTCGCCTGGTTGAAGAGTTTTCGGAGCTTGCGCACTCGCTACTGTTGTTACCTCGTCAATTTTATGGGGCTACTTTACCTTGCTTTGGCCTGTATCCTTTGGAGAAAACTGGTATAGCAAGGTGTATGCCGGACATTCTCTTAACGGATTTTGCTTCATAAATTTGATACCTCATTTTTTTGATTATTTGATGTGTCCATATTATCCAGCCCTATACGATGGGCTGTTATCAAATTGTTATCGGTGGTGATAACGGGGGGTAGCAGGGTTGTTGTTTTCTCTGGTGGTTTACAACTACATTTTACCACGAAAGGCAGGGAAATGCAATAACCATCCTTGCTGTGGCGTATCAAGGAATCTTACTGAACAT
>ENA-ORCP01001782-ORCP01001782.1-human-gut-metagenome-genome-assembly--contig:-NODE-1782-length-17975-cov-8.990837_pt1 | contig 17975 bp, 10 predicted proteins | sample MGYA00242990_ERZ507991 | MGnify/ENA primary metagenome ERZ507991 (study PRJEB26167, sample SAMN06115496) | human gut metagenome | host: Homo sapiens | place: China:Henan | collected 2015-05-07... | reverse complement strand
GACAGACACAAAGCAGCTTCCTGCTCAGCAGTCTTACCGTGACAAGGATACAGATCATTGATCTGTTCATGGATTTCTTTATTAAGTAGTGAAAGATCGTCGACACATACACAGTCCATATTCTCACCTATATGAAGCAATGTATCAACTGTTTTTTGTAGTTTTTCTATTTTCCCCTGTAAGTTACTATTGAAGGTCCCCATCACCTACTTAGTTTCTTTCGCCAATTTGCTCTACATATCCGATAGGCATATCGACACAGGCACAGCCCAACATATCCAGCCGGACAGCAATCTTACTTTTGCCATCTAACGCAACCAGTTCTCCCACCAGTCCCGTCAAAGGACCTTTGATAACACGAACTTTCTTTCCACGAGCTAATGGAGAATAATTCATACAGATTGCCTCTTCCGAATAATCAAGCATAAAACGGAAACGCGCCATCTGATCATCAGGAATCACAGCAGGCTTTCCCTCACCACGCAACACCATGTAACGGCTTACCGTGGCAAGAGTTAAAGCAGCCATCCGTTCCTTCGGATCGGCATGAACAAACACCATCATCGGAAGAAGAACTGTTTCAACTAATTTACGGCGATCACTCCATTGATGGATTTCTTGCTGGACAGGAACAAAAGTCTCAATTCCCATTTTCCCCAAATATTCGGCTACTTTTTTTTCGTGATGTATGCGAACATGTGCCACATACCAGCGTTTTAAGCACGCTACGCCCTCCCCTGTCCCATTTTTGGTCCCGAGGATGGCTGATTTCTCTTTTGTTAGAATCATGTTTTTTTACCCCATATGTTTCCGTTACTTCTTAGGTAACGGAAATTATAGAGTACTGGACACCTACCACAAAAAGAAGAAGAAATACGTACGAACAAGGGAGTTTAGATACATTTTGCCTGATATACAGAGATATTTGAAAAGTATAGGCAGTCGAATTCATAGAACATGAAATAGGAATGTTTCATGTCCCGATACATTTTTACTGTATATTTAAATAAAAAGAGAAAAAAAAGGAATTTTGCTTGTATGTTATTAACAAATTTGTCTATATTTGCACCGAATAATTTCCGTTACCTAAGAAGTAACAGCTGCGTATTTAGACTGGTTATCAAAGACTTAATATACTTTTCAAAGAATTCCCCTATAATTCCTAACGTAAGAATAATTCAACCGATTTACTTTGGTACGCTCATTCAATTCAAAACCTTTCAAGTAAATTTGTGTTGTCTTTATAGATTTATGCCCCAATGACTCGCTAATCATTTCGATAGGTACTCCCCTGTATTTAGCGGTAGTTGCCCAGGAATGGCGAAACGTATAAGAAGTTACGGATGAATGAATACGTAGCTTCTTGGCTAAACTCTTCAAATCATTATTAAAACGACGCAGAGTGGATTGATATTCTATATATGCCGCTTCGTCATCCCGTTTATTCTTTCCACTTAATATATAAAAAAGATAATCCGGATGCTCGGGGAGAACAGCGGAATGCGTATTACGAAGTCGGGAAACAATACATGAAGCCGATTCTAAGATTTCTATACTCATTGGAGTTCCCGTCTTGATACGGTTGTACTTCAATATATTCCCCTCCAAATTCGACTTTTCCAGATGAGCAAGATCGGCGAAAGGCATTCCGCAAAATAAAAATAACAAATTAGCGATGGCTTGCGTCCGGCGAAGTTTTTCGGACTGTGGATCTTTATAAAGCAGCGTGTGTAATTCGTTTATAGGAATTGCTTTTTTCTGACGAGTATCTACTCCGGTAAAGACATCACGAAACAAGCGATGAATATAAGGAGCCTGATGAGTATCTACTCCCTTATTGTATATGCAACGTAACATTCGCATATAGGTGGAAATCGTGTTCAGCTTCAAGCGGCAGGACATCAGATAACTGCTATACCGCTTCAAGTTCTCACGAGTAATCAAACTGAATGACACACACTCTGTTCCACAAAATATGGTGAAAGAGCGAAGTGCATTCTCATAAACATGTGCTGTGGCATAACGCCCTTCCTGACGCAAACAATTTATATAATTATTTGCACATACGGTAAATCCGTCTTTTCTCATAATTTACTTTCTATATTAATTGATTAAAATAAGTTTGATATTACGAGAAATAGAACGAATTTACAACAAAGAAGGTGATTTACGGTCGTTTTCTTATAAAGTTTTTAGTAACCTATACGATTTAATACTAAATTTGGCTATTTATCAGAAAGTGATAGTGCAAGAACTTCCCCATTGGATACTGGTTTTGTTTTCCGTATTCCACAAACATTCACGAGCCGTTAACAAGCGTTGATTCACATCCATGGTAACTACAATAAAGGAAAGTAGACGTTCGTCAGCAGAAGAATACTCACCTTTCATAGGGGAGTCCACCCGGAAAACAGGTAAATCAATTGTTCCATTTACCCCATTCCAGGTATAAAATTCATTGTAATTCTTATCTCCATGAAAGTAAGCCTTAATCATAGAATGAGAATGGATAAACTGCTCCAGCTTTTCCCAATTCTTTGTGGCTTTCTTTTTGACATCAGTCACCAGACAGGTATCTGCCAACAAATTCTGAAACTTATCTACTGAATTGATCGTATGCTTACCGTTCGGATTCGTAAAATGCTTGGTATCGGCAATGGGAGGATCGTGGGTAAATAAAATAACAGGAATAATCGTATCGGTTCCTATTTCCTGATCGAACCATTGACGCATATATGCATCAGGCCACATTCCCATAAAAACAAACCGTACCCCGTCCTTTACAAAGGAATAATGCACCTTATCCGTTTGATAATTAAAAGTCTCCGCCGTACGTTCCACCGCAGGGCGCATCATCCGGTTGAAAATACCGGCAGCACTGGATGCATCTTTTTCTGGAGATAAAACCTTGGAATAACCTATCGCATTAGAAATATCGTGATTACCCGGTACCAGATACAAAGGAGAACTTATCGATGAATCCCAATCACTGCAAAATTGACTCCATGATGTAGTAGCAGATTGAACTCCTTCTTCCATCCGATTGGCAATATCACCCGTACAAACAACAAAATCAGGAGAACCGAATTTTATTCCTGCACCCACCCCACTATCTTCCGGCAGCCGAGTTTCAGAAAGCAATTTGAAGGTTGCCAACATAGCACGACTTACCTCATCACTTCCCACTTCTTTTCCCCGAAATTCACGTTCAAGACCATAATGTACGTCTGAACAATATATAAAACGAAGAATTCTTCCTTCGTCTGCTCCGACAGCGGTGCAGCTAAAAAGAAGAATTCCCGTAAATAATAAAAGGATTAGCTTTCTCATTCCTTACAATTATAATCTTACCATTCTATTTTTGTACTTAGTCCGGCAGTGGTGCTATTACTCTCACCTTGAGTGGCTTTCATCATATACCATTCAGCACCGTTATCCTTACGGGCATACGCCATTCCCTCTGTTTCTCCATTGTATTTAGGTGTTTCTCCCCAAACCTCTTCACCGGCATCCGTTAGATTCTTGAATACGTCTATGGCAGTTTCTTCCGGTGAAAGAAGCTCAATCTTCACAGATTTTTTAGCGGAGAGTCCACTTGTAAAGCCTGTAGAATAATCCGCTTGATCCGAAAGAAGCACTAAAAAACCATGAGACTGTATTTTAGTCCCTTCGGGAGCTATATAAACAATATCCCCATCATCTTTTTTAATCTTTACTCCGGTTATATCCAGTTCACGACCTGTACTATTATACAACTCAATATATTTGGGTTTATTACCATTCAACTCATTCAGCACCAATCCAATATAATCAATACCGGAAGGTCCTTCAGGTTCCGTAATTTTATTAGCTGTTCCTTTAGTAGCTTTCAATACAACAGTCCATTCTCCCGTACCGTCAGGAATACGTGAATAACTGCCTCCCACTTCATGTTTACCTCCATCACCAAATTCCGCATCCTTATCAAATTTGTCTATATCTTTACCAGAGGGCATTTGCAAAGTGATAGAAACAGATTTAGTATTTGAGATTCCTTGAGTAAAATCAACGCCTTTGACTTTCAGCAAATATGCTTTACCGGCAATGGCTGCCCCTTCCCCAAATGTATAAATAATCTCCGAAACACCTTCTTCATCAGTTTTCACCAGTTTAACGCCATTGAGATTAATTGTTGTATTGGAAGTATTATAAATCTCAATCCAATCTTCTTCACTTGCATTCCCATCGTTTCCACAAATTTCATTCAATACCAATCCTGAATAATCAATATCAGTAGGAATTTCCGGTTCCGAGTCATCTTTACATCCAACCAAAGCCAAAGCACAAAGTGTGCTCATCAGCAAAAACTTTTTCATAATCATCTTTTTTTAATTTATATCGTTATTCGCGTTTAAAAAGAAATCATTGTACGCAACTGAAATACATTAAAATCGATTCCTGAAGGCATTAGTTCACTTAAAGGTTTGCCTCCTTTGGTAATTTGTCCTTTAGAGTCGGCATATTTATCATTATTCATATAAATGTAATTCAGTCCAATCACCACATTACGTACAGGATACCAGTTCAACGAAGCAGAATAGCTGGTTGCCTTACCTCCTGTAATATACGCAGCCGGATCATGGAAATCATTCATATTTATATTACTGATACGAGCCGCAACTTCCAAATTCCCCCCTTTACGACGCATTTTCATTGGACCAAATTCCGCCTCATCCGGGGAGTATTGACGGTTTTCTCCCAATATCATATAAGATGCCGTAGCATACCAACCATTAAATACTGCATTTTTCAAATCAGTCTTTTGATTATTAGCACCATAGATATAGCGGGATATGTTGTTATAAATATATTCTCCATAAGTCAGTAACTTACGATAACGGAATCCCAGTTCGAAGCCTGTAGTATAATAATGATTGACATTCGAAATCTCGGCTTGCACAAATCGGCGACGGTCTACCCTGCTCTCCGGGAAAGTCCGGAAAAGAACCGTCTTATCCTCCAGCCCTGAACCGGAAGGTGTCTGATAGTTAAAGTATCCGCCGACATGAATCGTCATATCTTCATTGTAAATAGGCGACACTGCTACACGGGTAGCCAGAGCATAACCGTCATTCCCTCTATTACGCTCTTTCTGAATGATATCCACTTCCCTACCAAATACTCCAGCGGAAGCCCACCAATGTTTTCCCCAACCAGTTCCGGCAAGTCCCAGACGGCGCCCGTCAGCAAAAGCTTCCACTGCCATCGGACGTTCCGAAGCCATCAGATATTTAGAACTCGTTGTACGTTCCATACTCATCGGAACTTTAAAATTTCCCGCCTTTACAAAGAAATGATTATTAAATTTATAGCCCAGATACATATCTTTTATTTCCACTTCATTGTAAGCGAAATCCAGATCCAGTTCTGCAAACCATTTTTTGTATAAAGTGGCTTTCACACCGAAACGTGCACGACGAATACTCACCCCGTTGCTAAAACGGAATTGATTGTCATCGTCCTCCAGATCCTTGTTCGTTTTGGATGTCAGATCATCCACATTCGACGTAGGCGAATAAACCGCTGCATCCAAATAAATTCGATTATCAAACCATAAATGAAAGTTTTCATTTTTAGAAGCAAAGTGAAGTTTTCCACTCTCAAAATAAGCCTTTACAGGTATCTTACCCGATTCATCTTCCCAACCGGAAGTCGTGTTTTGTCCCCATACTGAAGTAAATGCCAGCAGACCGGCAACCAGAATCATGTTTCTTTTTCTCATATCGTATCTCTATCGTTTTGCAGGCGCAAAGTAAACGACATGGAAATACCAATGAATGACAGAGTTATTACATTTCTACAACAACAAAGGCCGCTCCCGAATAACAGGAACGGCCTTACCATTTTCATTTCAATATGATGTCAGCCTCTTTTCAAAAAGATGACATTCTGCTTATTTATACTCTGCCCAGCTCTTGATAGCTATATCATCCACACTCATCGTACAGAAGGCATTGATAAATGCACTAGCCAGACGGGCATTCGTAATCAACGGTATATTCAAGTCAATGGCAGCACGACGGATTTTATACCCATTACTTAATTCTCCGGCTGTCAGATTCTTCGGGATATTGACTACCATGTCAATCTCCTTGCGATGAAGCATCTCCAATGCTTGCGGATGTCCCTCCTCACTCGGCCAATAGACATGAGTACTTTCAATTCCATTCTCTGCAAGCGTTTTGTGTGTACCACCCGTTGCAAAGAGTTTGTATCCCTTATTCACCAACATACGGGCCGCATCCATCATATCGGCTTTCTGTTTCATTGTTCCCGTAGACAGCAGGATATTCTTCTTCGGAATACGATAGCCTACGGAAAGCATCGCTTTGAGTACGGCACAGGAAGTATCCATTCCGATACAACCCACTTCACCGGTAGAAGCCATATCTACTCCCAACACCGGATCAGCCTTCTGCAAGCGGTTGAAAGAGAATTGGGAAGCCTTGATTCCCACATAATCCAGTTCGAAGAGATTTTTTTCCGGTTTCTCCACAGGCAGACCGAGCATTACTTTCGTTGCCAGCTCGATAAAGTTGATCTTCAACACTTTGCTGACAAACGGGAAAGAACGACTGGCACGCAGATTACATTCAATCACCTTGATATCGTTGTCTTTCGCCAGATACTGAATATTAAACGGACCGGAGATATTCAAAGCCTTAGCAATCTCACGGCTGATACGCTTAATACGGCGAACAGTTTCTACATACAGCTTTTGCGGCGGGAACTGGATTGTTGCATCGCCGGAATGTACTCCCGCAAATTCGATATGCTCACTTATAGCGTATGCTACAATTTCTCCATTCTGCGCCACCGCATCCATTTCCACTTCCTTGGCGTGTTCGATAAACTGGCTTACTACCACCGGATGTTTCTTCGATACATTAGCTGCCAGTTTCAAGAAACGTTCCAATTCTTCCTGGTTGGAACAAACATTCATCGCAGCTCCCGAAAGCACATAAGACGGACGAACAAGTACGGGGAAACCTACCTCTTCAACGAACTCCTGAATGTCATCCATAGAAGTTAATTCACGCCAACGGGGCTGATCCACACCGATACGGTCAAGCATGGCAGAGAATTTCTCACGATCTTCGGCATTATCAATACTCTTGGCACTCGTACCTAGAATATTGATCTTCTGTGCATCCAGACGCAAAGCAAGGTTATTTGGAATCTGACCGCCGGTAGATACAATTACCCCATGCGGATTCTCCAGTTCCAGAATATCCATCACACGTTCAAAAGTCAATTCATCAAAGTACAAACGGTCGCACATATCGTAATCCGTAGATACGGTTTCAGGATTATAGTTAATCATGACACTGCGCCATCCCTCTTTGCGAATGGTATTCAAAGCCTGTACGCCACACCAGTCGAATTCTACGGAAGAACCGATACGATAAGCACCGGAACCCAATACGACGATGGATTTATGGTCGCCCAGATAACGCACATCATTTGCTACACCGCTATAAGTAAGATACAGATAATTGGTTTGTGCCGGGTATTCGGCTGCCAACGTATCGATCTGTTTCACTACCGGAAGAATGCCTGCCTCTTTACGGTGTTTGCGGATATAAAGAATTCCATCTTCCATATCACCTTCGTAACCGATGGCACGGGCAATCTGGAAATCGGAGAAACCTTGAACCTTAGCTTTACGGAGCAATTCGTTCGGCAAATCGGCAATCTGTTTGTGATTGTTTCCCCAACTATGCAGTTCTTCGGAAGTCTTCATAATATTCATTAACTTCTGCAAGAACCATTTATCAATCTTAGTCAATTCGTGCACCTGATCGATGGTGTAGCCGGCGCGAAACGCTTTCGAGATCACGAAAATACGTTTATCGGTCGGTTCGCGCAAGGCTTTATCAATGTCGGAAATAACCAATTCTTTGTTCTCCACAAAACCATGCATTCCCTGTCCGATCATACGAAGACCTTTCTGGATAGCTTCTTCAAAAGTGCGTCCGATAGCCATCACTTCACCCACAGATTTCATAGAAGAACCCAACTCTTTATCTACACCGTGGAATTTACCTAAATCCCAACGAGGAATCTTACATACGACATAATCCAGTGCCGGTTCAAAGAAAGCGGAAGTAGTCTTGGTTACAGAATTCTTCAGGTCGAAGAGTCCATAACCCAATCCCAATTTGGCAGCAACGAAAGCCAGCGGATAACCGGTTGCCTTAGATGCTAAAGCCGATGAACGGGAAAGGCGGGCATTTACTTCGATCACCCGGTAATCTTCGGATTCGGGATCGAAGGCATATTGTACGTTACATTCACCCACGATACCGATATGGCGGATGATACGTATTGCCAATTCCCGAAGTTTATGATACTCTTTATTGGTAAGCGTCTGTGAAGGAGCAATAACGATAGACTCACCGGTATGAATACCCAGCGGATCGAAGTTTTCCATATTACAAACGGTGATACAGTTATCGAAGCGGTCACGTACCACTTCATATTCCACTTCTTTCCAACCGCGTAGTGATTTCTCCACCAATACCTGTGGGGAGAAAGAGAATGCTTTTTCTACCAGCACATCCAGCTGTTGTTCATTATCACAGAAACCGGACCCCAAGCCTCCTAACGCATAAGCAGCACGAACAATCACCGGATAGCCCAGTTCTTTTGCTGCGCGACGTGCATCTTCCGCATTTTCTACGGCTTCACTCTTGATGGTTTTTACATTGATCTCATTCAATTTCTGAACAAAAAGTTCACGGTCCTCGGTATCCATAATGGCCTGTACCGGAGTACCCAACACTTTTACATTATATTTTTCAAGAATACCTTCTTTATACAATGCTACTCCACAGTTCAGAGCCGTCTGACCACCGAACGCCAGCATAATACCTTCCGGTTTTTCTTTTTGGATCACTTTCTCTACGAAGTACGGAGTCACCGGAAGAAAGTAAATTTGATCTGCCACTCCTTCGGAAGTCTGCACCGTAGCAATATTCGGATTGATAAGAATGGTTTCAATACCCTCTTCTTTCAAGGCTTTAAGTGCCTGTGAACCGGAATAGTCAAATTCACCAGCCTCACCGATTTTCAGGGCACCTGAACCTAATAGCAATACTTTCTTTATATTTTCTTTCATTGTTACAATAGTTTTACAAATTCGTCGAACAGGAATTCCGTATCCGTAGGTCCACTCGCAGCTTCCGGGTGGAATTGCGCAGAGAACCAGGGATTCTTTTTATGTTTGATTCCCTCGTTGGACCCATCGTTCATATTGATAAACAACGGTTCCCACTCTGCACTCAACGTATTATTGTCTACGGCATAACCATGATTTTGTGAAGTAATGAAACAACGTTCCGTACCTATCATACGCACCGGCTGATTGTGGCTACGATGTCCGTATTTCAATTTATAAATCTTGGCTCCGCCCGCTTTTGAAAGCAACTGGTTACCCATACAGATGCCGAAGATAGGCAGTTTCTCATTTACCATCGCCTTCCGTATATTCTGTACCGCAGCATCACAAGTATCCGGGTCACCCGGTCCGTTGGAGATAAACAACCCGTCAAATTCGAGTCCGCTATAATCATAATCCCAAGGTACACGGATCACTTCTACATTACGTTTCAGCAGACAACGAATAATATTTGTCTTTACACCGCAATCTACCAGGATAACCTTCTTAAATTGAGAATTGAAAGTTGAGAATTGAGAATTAAGCTGCGCATAGGAACTATTTACGGAGAAAGTTTGTGAAGTTCCGGCAGGAAGATAGCAAATAATCTCTTTGCAAGATACACGATCTACATAATTGACGCCTGCGTATACTGCTTCAGGCACATTATCCGGTTCATCATCGAAAACGATTTTTCCCATCATTACTCCATGTTCACGAAGAACCTTAGTCAACTCGCGTGTATCAATGCCTGTGATACCGGGAATCTGCTCGCGTTTCAACCAGTTACCAAGACTTTCCACCGCATTCCAGTGGCTGTATTCATAAGAATAGTCACTTACGATAATCGCTTCCGCGTGGATTTTCTCACTTTCCATGAAAGTGGCAAGTCCATTCGGTTCGATGGTAAAAGGAGGAACACCGTAGTTGCCTACCAGAGGATAGGTAAGCGTCATCAACTGTCCGGCGTATGAAGGGTCAGTAAGGCTCTCCGGGTATCCGGTCATGGCAGTATTAAAAACTACTTCGCCTGCCACCGGCTTCTCGTAGCCAAACGACTTACCGGAAAACCGGCTCCCGTCGTCAAGGATTAATGTCACATTTCTCATTCTTATTATTGAATCGTTGTATGGTTGTTAGAATTGATACATTTGTTCTATATAGTCGATGAATGCCCGGTTCACCATTTTCACACCTCCCGGTGTAGGGTAGTTACCGCTAAAATACCAGTCGCCTTTATGATGCGGACAAGCCTCGTGCAATCCCTCCAACGGTTGATAGACAATTTCCACTTTCGCCTTTGTTCCCTTGGGAGTCAGCAGTTCCACCATCTTGGCAGAGATTTCCTCATCGGTGAACGGAGCATAGATATCCTTCACATAGTTTACCATCTGCTCTTTCGGCAGTCCCACCTGATCTTTCGATTTACGGTAGGCAGCCGCAATCACATCTTTCATATCCCGCTCCTTTAAAAGTTCGACAGCAGCTCGGAAAGCGATAAACTCACTCATCTTTGCCATATCGATACCGTAATAGTCAGGATAACGCACTTGCGGAGAAGAAGATACTATCACAATCTTCTTCGGACCGAGACGGTCGAGAATACCGATAATACTTTGTTTCAACGTAGTACCACGCACAATGCTGTCGTCAATAATCACCAGATTATCAACACCGGGTACCAGACTTCCGTATGTAATGTCATACACATGGGCTGCCAGATCATTACGACTGTTTCCTTCGGCAATAAACGTACGGAGTTTGATATCCTTGATCGCCACCTTTTCGCTACGGATGCGGCGGGAAAGAATGACTTCCAGTTCCTCCATATCCGGATGATGCCCTAATGCAGCAATTTGCTGCACTTTCTCCTCATTCAAGTAATCGTCCAGTCCCTGCAACATTCCGTAGAAAGCCACCTCCGCAGTATTGGGAATAAAAGAAAAAACCGTATGATCGATGTCATTATTGATAGCTTTCAATATTCTCGGAACCAACTTTTCACCCAACCGTTTCCTTTCCTTATAAATATCGACATCACTCCCACGGGAGAAATAGATACGTTCGAAAGAACAGGCATGATTTTCGCGCGGCTTGTTAATTTGCGAAGTACGGATTTTACCTTCTTTGCTGATTAACAATGCTTGCCCCGGTTGCAATTCTTTGATTTCCTCAAACGGAACATTCAAAGCCGTCTGGATCACCGGACGCTCGGAAGCAAGAACAGCTATCTCATCATCCTGATACCAGAATGCAGGCCGGATTCCCCACGGGTCGCGGATGGCGAAGGACTCGCCGCTCCCGGTCAATCCGCAGATCACGTATCCCCCATCCCATTCGCGGCTGGAAGTGCGCAACACGTTTGCCAAATCAATATATTCTTCTATATAATGAGTGATTCCCATGCCCGTAAGCCCCTCGGCTTCGGCAAGATTGAATACACGCTCCACTTCACGGTCAAGACGGTGTCCCACCTGCTCCAACATGATATATGTATCGGCATATTTACGCGGATGCTGACCAATGGCAGTGATACGGGCAAATATCTCGTCCACATTTGTCATATTGAAATTTCCGCAGAGGGCCAGATTCTTGGCACGCCAGTTATTTCTTCTTAAAAATGGATGCACATAAGAGATTCCGGATTTTCCCGTAGTGGAATAACGAAGATGTCCCATATATACTTCACCGGCAAAAGGCAAAGTTCGTTTGGCATACGCTGCATCGTGCAACTGTTCGGGAGTGAGATCCTTAAAATTGTTTTGAACGTTTTCAAAGATTTCCGTAATGGCTCCGGAACCTAAAGCGCGTTCACGAAACATATATTCTTCACCCGGATTTGCTTCCAGTTTCACACATGCCAGTCCCGCACCTTCCTGTCCACGATTATGCTGCTTCTCCATCAACAGGTAGAGTTTATTAAGACCATACATCCATGTCCCGTACTTTTTCTCGTAATACTCTAACGGTTTGAGCAAGCGTATCATGGCAACGCCACATTCATGTTTCAATTGTTCCATCTCTCTATATACTAGTTACTACTTAAAGTTACTCTACTGTTACCGACTTCGCCAGATTTCTCGGCTGATCCACATCCATCCCTTTGCATACCGCAATGTGGTAAGCAAGAAGTTGCAGAGGTACCGTAGTAATTAACGGATCGAGACATTCGATTGTTTCAGGAAGTTCGATACTACAGTCAGCGATTTTGCTGATAACGGTATCTCCTTTCGTCACAAATGCAATCACTTTTCCTTTCCGTGCCTTAATCTCCTGAATATTACTTACTACTTTCTCATACAACCCATTCTGGGTAGCAATCACCACTACCGGCATTTCCGCATCGATCAGGGCAATCGGTCCATGCTTCATCTCCGCAGCCGGATAACCTTCGGCGTGAATATACGATATTTCTTTCAATTTCAATGCACCTTCCAGAGCAACGGGATAACTATATCCGCGTCCCAGGTAAATAAAATTATGCGCATAAGTGAAAGTTTTCGATAACTCCGCCAAAGTATCATTCAATTCCAACACCTCTTTCATTTTTTCCGGAATATGATTTAACTCCTGTACGATTGAAAGATAATGCTGTTCGTCAATGGTTCCTTTCGCTTTGGCAAGTGTCAATGCCAACATCGCCAATACAGTGACCTGTCCGGTAAATGCTTTGGTAGAAGCCACCCCGATTTCTGGACCCACATGAATATATGAACCGGTATGAGTGGCACGGGGAATAGAAGAGCCGATCGCATTGCAAATGCCATATATAAATGCCCCGCGGCTTTTCGCCAATTCCACAGCAGCCAATGTATCTGCCGTCTCGCCACTCTGGGAGATTGCTATCACCACATCCTGCCCGTCAATCACCGGATCACGGTAGCGGAATTCGGAAGCATACTCCACTTCCACCGGTATGCGGCAGAAACTCTCAATCAGATGCTTACCGATCAGTCCGGCATGCCAGGAAGTTCCGCAAGCAACAATAATAAACCGTTTGGCATTCAGCAGCTTTTCCCGATGATCTATCACAGCAGAAAGTACCACATTATCAGCTTCCATATTAATACGTCCGCGCATACAATCATGAATACAATCGGGCTGTTCGAAAATCTCTTTCAACATAAAGTGCGGATATCCCCCTTTTTCCAACTGACCGAGGTTGAGTTCCACCTTCTTTATTTCAGGTATCATTTCGACATTGTTCAAGTTGACTACCTTCAACTCCTTCCCCAGATTCAAAACAGCTATTTCCCCGTCTTCCAGATAAACCACTTTATCAGTATATTCTACAATCGGAGTAGCATCTGAAGCAAGAAAGAACTCATTCTCTCCAATCCCCACTACCAATGGACTGCTCTTACGGGCAGCAATAATCTCATCGGGATGCTCCTTATCAAGAATCGCAATCGCATAAGCACCAATTACCTCCCCTAACGCCAACTGAACAGCCGTCAACAGACTGACCTGATTAGTGACTTTCATGTATTCTATTAATTGAACGAGGACTTCGGTATCTGTACTACTTTTAAAAATATAGCCTTTGGCTTGAAGTTTTTCTTTAAGAACGGCGTAGTTTTCAATAATACCGTTATGAATGAGAGCGAGCTTTTCGGAAGAAGAGTAATGAGGGTGGGCATTAGCGGAACAAGGTTCCCCGTGAGTAGCCCAACGGGTATGGGCAATTCCGATTGTACCGGAAATATCTTTCTGTGTGACGAAATTTTCAAGATCAGAGACTTTTCCTTTCGTCTTATACACATTTAACTGTTGGTCATCACTAATGATTGCTACCCCCGCGCTGTCATATCCACGATACTCCAGTCGCTTCAGCCCTTTGATAAGGATAGGGTAGGCTTTTCGTTTACCAATATAGCCTACTATTCCACACATATTATGATATTTTTATTTCGCCTGCAAATATACACATTACAAATAACATAAAGACAACAAAAAGCATATTTATTTGACAGAAACGCATAAAAAAGTTGCAAACACATCAAAAAGTTAAATAATATATTATTTTTAGCTCAAAAAGAAACAAATTACAATCAGCTTCAAATAAGGATAAATAAGCTAACAAATTAAAAGCAAATTTCCTGTTTTTAATAACAAATTAAAAGAATAAAGATTCCTATTCTCATTTCGCGTCACACAAAAGCTAAATTTCACTATCATTTTGAAATTAAAATATTAACTTTGCCAAACAATTTGATACATCAAACAGGTATTATCATACAATAAAGCTAGTAAGAATGAAGAAACAAGAACTTTTTAACAACGTAACAGAAGGATTCCTTTACCAACGACAGCCCCAGCAGATGGGCTTGTACGATGCGGCATACGAGCACGATGCCTGCGGTGTCGGTATGCTGGTTAACATTCATGGAGAAAAGTCACACGACATTGTTGAGTCGGCTTTAAAGGTATTAGAGAACATGCGCCATCGCGGTGCCGAGGGTGCGGATAACAAGACCGGTGACGGTGCAGGTATCATGCTTCAAATTCCGCATGAGTTTATTTTATTACAAGGTATTCCTGTCCCCGAAAAAGGACGGTACGGCACAGGATTATTGTTTTTACCGAAAAACGAAAAAGACCAGGCAGCTATTCTAAGTATTATTATTGAAGAAATTGAAAAAGAAGGACTCACATTGATGCATTTGCGCAATGTGCCCACCTGCCCCGAAATCCTGGGAGAATCGGCTCTGGCAAACGAACCGGACATCAAACAAGTATTCATTACCGGATTTACGGAAACGGAAACTGCCGACCGGAAGTTATACCTGATCCGGAAAAGAATCGAAAATAAAGTCAGATTGTCATCTATTCCGGCAAAAGACGATTTTTATGTTGTGTCACTCTCTACCAAAAGCATTACATATAAAGGTATGCTTTCATCATTACAGCTGCGCAACTATTATCCGGACCTGACAAATAGCTATTTTACCAGCGGACTGGCATTGGTGCACTCTCGTTTCAGTACCAATACATTCCCCACATGGGGATTGGCACAGCCGTTCCGCCTGCTGGCACACAACGGTGAAATCAATACTATCCGTGGTAACCGAGGATGGATGGAAGCCCGTGAAAGTGTACTCTCCACTCCCACTTTAGGCGATATAAAAGAAATCCGCCCGATTATACAACCGGGCATGAGCGACAGTGCTTCTCTGGACAATGTACTGGAGTTCCTGGTGATGTCAGGATTGAGCCTGCCACATGCCATGGCTATGCTCGTGCCGGAATCTTTCAACGAGAAGAACCCGATCAGTGAGGATCTGAAATCATTCTACGAATACCACTCCATCCTGATGGAACCGTGGGACGGACCGGCCGCACTACTATTCAGCGACGGACGATTTGCCGGAGGTATGCTCGACCGCAATGGCCTGCGCCCTGCCCGTTATCTGATTACTAAAAACGATATGATGGTAGTGGCTTCGGAAGTCGGTGTTATGGATTTCGAACCGGGAGACATCAAAGAAAAAGGTCGCTTACAGCCCGGCAAAATCCTGCTGGTGGATACGGAAAAAGGCGAGATCTACTATGACGGCGAACTGAAAAAACAGTTGGCTGAAGCCAAGCCTTACCGCACCTGGCTATCTACCAACCGAATCGAACTGGATGAACTGAAAAGCGGGCGCAAAGTTCCTCATCACGTAGCAAACTACGACCGGATGCTTCGTACTTTCGGCTACTCCAAAGAGGACATCGAAAGGCTGATTATGCCGATGGCAAGCACCGGAGCAGAACCGATCAATTCAATGGGTAACGATACGCCACTCGCCGTACTTTCAGATAAACCACAGTTGCTTTACAACTATTTCCGTCAGCAATTTGCACAGGTAACCAATCCGCCCATTGATCCCCTTCGTGAAGAACTGGTGATGTCATTGACGGAATACATTGGAGCAGTCGGTATGAATATTCTGACGCCCAGTGAAAGTCATTGCAAAATGGTACGCCTGAATCATCCGATTTTAAGCAATACCCAACTGGATATTCTTTGTAATATCCGGTATAAAGGCTTCAAAACAGTCAAACTACCCATGTTGTTTGAGGTTGCCAAAGGGAAAGCCGGACTGCAGGAAGCACTGACCCATCTTTGTAAAATGGCGGAAGAATCCGTGACGGAAGGTGTAAACTACATTGTCCTGACCGACCGTGAGGTGGATATTACCCATGCTGCCATTCCATCATTGCTGGCAGTAAGCGCTGTTCATCACCACCTGATTTCAGTTGGTAAACGGGTGCAAACGGCATTGATCGTAGAAAGTGGTGAAATACGTGAAGTGATGCACGCCGCGTTATTATTGGGTTTCGGAGCAAGTGCCCTGAATCCTTACATGGCATTCGCTGTCCTCGACCGACTGGTAAAAGACAAAGATATTCAGTTAGATTATACCACTGCTGAAAAGAACTATATCAAATCCATCTGTAAAGGCTTGTTTAAAATCATGAGTAAGATGGGTATCTCTACGATCCGCTCCTATCGTGGTGCTAAGATTTTCGAAGCTGTCGGTTTGAGTGAAGAATTGAGCAAGGCTTATTTTGGAGGACTCGGTTCACCGATCGGAGGTATCCGTCTGGAAGAAATAGCCAGAGATGCCATTGCTTTCCATAAAGAAGGATTTGAAAGTATTAAAAATGAAGAGTTATTAAAAAATAACGGTTTGTATGCTTTCCGTAAAGATGGAGAAAAGCACGCATGGAATCCGGAAACAATCAGCACTCTGCAATTGGCTACACGACTGGGGAGTTATAAAAAATTTAAAGAGTACACCCATCTGGTAGACGAAAAAGAGAAGCCTATTTTCCTTCGTGACTTTCTGGGATTCCGTCGTAATCCGATTTCAATCGATCAGGTAGAACCGGTGGAAAACATTCTGCATCGTTTCGTCACGGGGGCTATGTCTTTTGGTTCTATCAGCAAAGAGGCTCATGAGGCAATGGCTATTGCCATGAATAAAATTCACGGACGCAGTAATACCGGTGAAGGTGGCGAAGACGCTGCCCGTTTCCAACCGCTGCCCGATGGCAGTTCTTTACGAAGTGCAATCAAGCAGGTAGCTTCCGGTCGTTTCGGTGTAACGGCAGAATATCTGGTTAATGCGGACGAAATTCAAATCAAGATAGCACAGGGAGCCAAACCGGGTGAAGGCGGACAACTACCGGGATTTAAAGTGAACGATGTGATTGCGAAAACACGTCATTCCATTCCGGGAATTTCGCTGATTTCTCCTCCGCCTCATCATGATATTTATTCGATTGAGGATTTGGCACAATTAATCTTCGATTTGAAAAATGTAAATCCACAGGCCAAAATCAGTGTGAAACTGGTAGCAGAAAGCGGCGTCGGTACGATTGCTGCGGGTGTGGCAAAAGCAAAGGCGGACCTAATTGTCATCTCTGGTGCTGAAGGGGGAACAGGTGCTTCTCCGGCTTCTTCTATCCGCTATGCGGGTATCTCACCGGAATTGGGATTGAGCGAGACACAGCAAACACTGGTTCTGAACGGACTTCGTGGCCAAGTAGTTCTGCAAGCCGACGGACAACTGAAAACCGGACGTGACATCATCTTAATGGCACTAATGGGTGCCGAAGAATATGGCTTCGCCACCTCGGCATTGATTGTATTAGGGTGTGTAATGATGCGCAAATGCCATCAGAATACTTGTCCGGTGGGAGTTGCCACACAGAATGAAGAGTTACGTAAACGCTTTCATGGACGCAGTGAATATTTAGTAAACTTTTTCACATTCCTGGCACAGGA
>ENA-ORCP01001776-ORCP01001776.1-human-gut-metagenome-genome-assembly--contig:-NODE-1776-length-18009-cov-7.223065_pt1 | contig 18009 bp, 17 predicted proteins | sample MGYA00242990_ERZ507991 | MGnify/ENA primary metagenome ERZ507991 (study PRJEB26167, sample SAMN06115496) | human gut metagenome | host: Homo sapiens | place: China:Henan | collected 2015-05-07... | reverse complement strand
GAACTGGTAGAACCGCATCAACCAGTCTGCCTGATATAACCTGTGTTCCCGAAGAAGTGGCGTTCCCGTATGAAGTGCCGGCAACTCCTTATCTTCATTGATACTGACATAAGCAGAATAGAACACCCTCTTTAGCTCAAAATTATCATACAGTCCCTGCGCTACTGCCATGATCTGATAATCGCTCTCCGGTGTGGCTCCCACGATCATCTGCGTAGACTGCCCTGCGGGTACAAAATCAGGCGCATGACGGTATATTGCCACTTCATTTCTCCCCTGCCGGATTCCCTGTTGGATCTGGCGCATCGGTGTCAGAATGTTCTTGCGATGTTTGTTTGGTGCAAGCTTTTTAAGACCGTCTGCTGTAGGTAATTCCAGGCTCACGCTCATTCTGTCTGTAAGATACCCTGTCTTCTGTATCAGAACAGGATCCGCTCCTGGTATGCCTTTTACATGAATATATCCACGAAAATGATAAACATTGCGAAGCTTATAAACCACCTGCCATATCATTTCCATCGTCTGATTGGGAGTACCTATAATGCCGGAACTCAGGAATAAACCTTCTATATAATTACGGCGGTAGAAATTCATCGTCAGTTCACAGACCTCGTCCGGCGTGAATGTGGCTCTGGGTACATCATTACTGCGGCGGTTAAGACAGTACTTGCAGTCATAGATACATTCATTGGACAGCAAAATCTTCAATAGTGAGATACATCTTCCATCTGCTGCAAAGCTGTGTCAGATTCCTGCAGATATGCAGTTTCCCATATCCCTGCCATTGCCCTTACGACTCACTCCTGAGCTACTACAAGATACATCATATTTAGCTGCATCACTTAATATCTTCAGTTTATCCATTATGTTCTGACTACTGGGAGTAAACATTTCTACTGAGACATCATATTTATAATTTTTCTGCATTTCTTCCTCTTTTTATTTCTAATTTTAAATTAGAACTTGCGTTCCGAATATTTGTTTGTTACACTATACCATACATACGTTCTGAATGCAATACTCCTTTTTATTTTTATCCGAATAGAAAAAGACAATAAATGTCTTAAAATGTACGACTTTTTGACTTCCTAATTGTCATTTTTTTTACTATAATAGATATACGTTTGCAAACAATTCAAGAAAGGTAAGGGGTTACTTTTATGACTGCATTTGAGTGGTTCTATTCTTTTCTCAGGAAACATAACCGTAAGATGTTCTTCGGTCTTGTCCTGGTCACGATCATCTCCATACTGGCTATCGTAAAGCCTATCGTATCCGGTGCCATTGTAGATGACGTTATCACTGCCGGGCAATATGATCTTCTGCCCTGGCTGATTGCATTGCTGATCCTGATTACGATCATTCGTGGTGTACTCCGTTACTGGTCACAGGTCATCTTCGAGACCTGTTCGCAGGATGTTCTTTATTCCATGCGTGATACCGTATACCGCAAGCTTCTTCAGGAAGATTTCGCATTCTATAATAAGAAGCGTACCGGTGATCTCCTGAGCCGGCAGACAGGTGATATGGATGCAACCCGACATTATCGAGCATTTTGGCAACGCAGATGCCGTGCCGCAGCCGCCGGAGTGGTGCTTAAGCCGTCAGGCGGGAATTGTGCGGTGTTGCCATAGAGTAGGAGGGCATAAAACCCATGTCAAATGAGAAAATTCTGGTTGTGGATGATGATAAAAACATCTGTGAACTGCTGCGCCTGTACCTGGTCAAAGAGGGATACGGTGTGACCATTGCCAATGATGGCACTGCTGCACTGCAGGAATTTGATAAGCTGCACCCGGACCTTGTGTTGTTGGATGTGATGATGCCCGGCATTGATGGGTGGGAAGTCTGCCGCAAGATCCGCCAGAACAACCAGACCCCCATCATTATGCTGACGGCAAAGGGCGAAACCTATGATAAGGTTCTGGGCCTGGAACTGGGTGCGGATGATTACATCGTAAAGCCTTTTGAAACCAAGGAAGTGACGGCCCGTATCAAGGCTGTTCTGCGCCGCTGCGGCAGCAAGGACGAAGAAAACAAAGGCGTTTATGACTTTGACAACCTGCACCTGGATATGAACCGCTATGAGCTGAAAGTGAAGGGTAAAGTGGTGGATGCGCCGCCCAAAGAGTTGGAACTGCTGGCCTGCCTGGCTGGGCACCCCAACCGGGTCTATACGCGTGACCAGCTGCTGGACGAAGTGTGGGGCTTTGAATATTATGGCGACTCCCGTACCATCGACGTCCATGTTAAGCGCCTGCGCGAAAAGCTGGAGGGAGCCTCGGAACAGTGGAACCTGAAAACCGTGTGGGGCGTTGGTTACAAGTTTGAGGTTAAAGAATAATGTGCCGCGCCAAAAAAGAAGAGAATAACGGGGCATCCCCGCTGCGCAGCGTAAGCGGGGAAGTGTTTGCAACCTTTGCCTCGCTGCTGCTGGTGGCGCTGGTGTTGATGTGCATGCTGCAAACGGGGCTCTCCTGCGCGTACTTTGCCCAGGAGCGCAAAAGTGCCCTGACTGCCGTGCTGGACGGTGCTACTGCCATGGCGGAGACCTATGCTTCGGAAGGAAACATTGTGACCCTGCCCGGCGGGGACAATGAGTTGGTGGAGCGAGCCAAGACCGGCTTTGAACTGTTCAATACATCATCGGACGCACTTGTGTTTGTGGCAGACCGGGATGGCAACATCCTGATGCACACCGGCAAAGATGTAGCCGAAAGTGCAAAGATCCCGCAGAACTTGCAGGAAGAGATGGACAGCGGCAAGGATATCTTTCTTATGGGTACCATGGACGATACCCTGCACGATAAGTATTATATTGCGGGCCGCCGCGTGAATCTTGGCGGCAGCGAGGGTTATTTGTTTGCTGCAACACCGGTACATGCGCTGGCGGTCTATATCCGCTCCATCCTGACGATGTTCTTGCTGTCCTCGGCGGTCATCCTGATTGTCTGCGGCATTTTGTGCATGGTGCTGGCGCGGCGCATTACCTGGCCGATCGAACAGATCAGCCAGGCCGCCAAACGGCTGGGCGGCGGCGATTTCACCGCACGCGCCCCCGTAACTGGCTGTCAGGAGCTGGCGGATTTTGCCACGACCTTTAACAACATGGCGGGCCGCCTGCAAAACATTGATAACTCCCGCGGGCAGTTTATGGGCAACATTGCCCATGAACTGCGCACCCCCATGACCAGCATCAAGGGCTTTATTGACGGCATGCTGGACGGCACCATCCCGGAAAGCGAGTACAAGCATTATCTTGGCGTGGTATCGCAGGAAACCGGCCGCTTGGCCCGGCTGGTGCAGAACATGCTGGATATCACCAAACTGGAATCCGGCGAGGTGAAAGGTACTCCCAAAAATTACGATATCTGGTCCACCGTTACGGACGTGGTGCTTTCGGATGAGCGCCGCATTGAGGATGGCAAGATCGATATCCAGGGCCTTGGCCCCACGGGCACCATGGTGTATGCCGACCCGGACTTTATCCATCAAGTGGTCTACAACATTGTGGATAACGCCATCAAGTTTACCCCGCCGGATGGCGTCATCAAGTTTGATATCCAGCAGGAAAACGACATGGTGCGGGTGACCATCGAGAACACCGGCGACGGCATTGCGCCGGATGCCCTGCCCTTTGTGTTTGAGCGCTTTTATAAGGAGGACCGCTCCCGCGGCCTGAACACCCGCGGCAGCGGCCTGGGGTTGCATATCTGCAAGGTGCTGATCACCCTGTCCGGCGGCCAGATCAAGGCCGAAAGCGAGATGGGCAAATGGTGCCGCTTCACCTTTACCCTGCCTGCAGGCAAAACCGAGTAACAGCCCCAACCCCGGAATCGGATACCCGGCGACAATAGAATTGAAAAGGACCAAAGCCATTAGCTGAAAAGCGTGCGGCTTTGGTCTTTTGTTTATGGCCTATCTTGTGCAAAGAGCGTGGTGTGTTCCGGTGTGCTTCGCCTTTGCAGCGGCTGCCCCAGCGCCGGATAGAAAGCGCGCACGGGGCTGGCCGACAAAAAGGTACAAAACGTGGGACGATGCACAAGCACCGCCCCACGTTATTTTATATTGGCAGAAATAAGATCAGAAATAGCACTTGATGTTGAACTTATCCACGTTCTGCTTTTCTTCCACCACCAGTTTTTCATGGTTGAAGTCAAAATGCACGCTGCGGCAGTCATCCGTATTGCGGGTCAGGCGCAGCAGGGTGTCCACGCGCTTCTGCTCGTCCTTGGTATAGAACAGGTAGCTGGCACCTTCGCGCTTGGCGCGGCCGGTGCGGCCGATGCGGTGGGTGTAATGCTCGTTCTCTTCGGGCACATCATAGTTGATGACGGCGTCCACATCCGAAACATCGATGCCGCGGGCGGCCACATCGGTGGCAACCAGCACATTGATCTCGCCGGCCTTAAAGCGCTGCATGATGCGGTTGCGTTCCGCCTGGCTCAAATCGCCATGCAGGCAGTCTACATTAAAATGCAGCCGGGCCAGCTGGTTTGCCAGCATGCCGGTGTTGTACTTGGTGTTGCAAAACACCATTACGCGCTTGTAATCCTTGCTGATGATGATCTGGGCCAGGTCAGCCAGCTTGTCGCGGCCGGTGGTCAGCAGCTTGTACTGGGCAATTTTGGGGCTGGATTCCTGCACCGGCTGAACGTCTACTTCGGCGGCGTTGTGCTGGTACAGCCAGCCGATATCCAGTACCTCGCGGCTGATGGTGGCGCTGAACATGGATAGGGACTCTCTGCTTTTCAGCAGGTCAATGATGCCGCGCACATCCTTATAAAAGCCCATGTTCAGCATTTCGTCGGCTTCGTCCAGCACAATGGTCGTCACCTGCGAAAGATCCAGCGCATGGTGGCGGTAGTGGTCCATCAGGCGGCCGGGGGTGGCAACCACGATCTGGCAGCCGGCTTTCAGCTGTTTCTGCTGCTTTTCCAGCCCGGCACCGCCGTACACGCACACCACGCGGATCTCCGGCAGGAACTGCGCCAGGTTCGTCAGATCCTGTGCAATCTGCTGTGCCAGCTCACGCGTGGGGCTGAGCACAACGGCCTTGGGCGCACCTGCCGGGAAACCAGCGGCCTTTTGCAGAATGGGAATGCCGAACGCAACGGTTTTGCCGGTGCCGGTGGGGGCCTTGGCAATCATATCATGCCCGGCCAGCATCAGGGGAATGGCCTTCTGCTGGATTTCGGTCATCTCGGTATATCCCATTGCCTGTGTTGCCCGGATGATCTCCGGCCGCACGGAGGAAGAAAGTTCAGTGAAGTTCATAAATTAGTGTACACCTTTCGTGTTAGTTAGGGGTTAGGAGGGAGGAGTTAATTAGGAATTAGGAATGAAAAATTAGAAATTGGAATGAATGATAAATTTATATGTAGGGCGGGGTCACTGACCCCGCCGGGGAAAAACGTAAATACTCGCAATAAACGTTGCAAACAATTTGTAGGGGACGATGCTCGGCATCGTCCCGCGTGTTAGGGCAATACCGCATAATTCTAAGTGCCGATACGGCGAGCGAGGTGCGGCAGATGCTAAGCCAAAAGCGCAGATAATACTGGATGTCTTATCGAGCATTTTGGCAACGCAGATGCCGTGCCGCAGCCGCCGGAGCGGTGCTTAAGCCGTCAGGCGGGAATTGTGCGGTGTTGCCTTAGGCTTTGCTGCATATTTCACCCTGAACTATGCCGCGTGCCCCTACGGGTTACGGGCAACATATATGGCTTTCCGACTTTCCCGAAAAAACGCTTTTTCCCATTATAACAGCAAAAGCCGGGTGCGGCAAGTGCGCACCCGGCAAAATGCGGTGTGTTTTGCGTTTTACAGTTCACAGGAGGCAAAACCGTCCTTGCCCAGCACCAGAACATGGGTATAGCCCAGTTCCTTCAGCTGTGCGGCGGCTTCCTCAAAGCCAAAGGTCAGGGCCTTGGCTTCGTGGGCATCGGCGGTAATGGTCACATTGCCGCCCATGGTCAGCCATTCTTTCAGGATGGCCGGGGAGGGAAAGTAATCCTCGCGGAAGCCGCGATAAACCGAGCTGGTATTCACTTCCAGCACGCAGCCAGCCTGTGCAGCGGCTTCCAGTGCCTTGTGGGCAGCGGCGGTGTAGCGCGGGTCGGATTCATCAAAAAACTTGCCGCTGCCGTTCACCTTTTTGATCAGGTCAAAATGACCCAGGATGGTGGGCTTTTTGGCGGCAACTGCGGCTACGTTGGCAAAATACGTTTCCACCACAGCAAGGCCGTCGCCGTCAAAGTCGTCCTGGATGCAGGCAGCCAGGTCCGCTTCGCGCCAGTCAATCTCGTAATATTTGCCGGTCTTGGGGCCCTTGACATAATGGGCGCTGCCGATCCAGTAATCATAGGCAGCCGGGTCGTCATCGCTGTACAGATCCCATTCCAGGCCGCACAAAATGTCCAGCTTGCCGGCATAGCGCTCTTTCAGCTTGGCTACCTGGGCGCGGTACAGCTGGGTGCGTGCATTGGTCATGCAATACTCAATGTCGTGCGGGGTGTGGCTGTGGCCAGAGAAGCCCAGCGTTTTCAGCCCGGCTTTCCAGGCGCTCAGGGCAAGCTCCTCCGGGGTGTTTTTGCCGTCACACAGCTTGGTGTGAACATGAACCGAACTGAGCAGATACTCTTTAGCCATTACTGCATCCTCTCCTGTTTCACTTTATGGTCAATAACATGGCGCTTTTCCAGCTCTTTGGTGATGTCTTCTACGGAAATGCCAAGTTCAATCATCAAAACCATCACATGGTAGGCAAGGTCGCTGATCTCGTAAACGGTTTCCTCTTTGTCACGTTTGCTACCTGCAATGATCACTTCGGTGGATTCCTCGCCGACCTTTTTCAGAATCTTTTCCAGACCCTTGTCAAACAGGTAGGTGGTGTAGCTGCCCTCTTTGGGGTTGGTCTTGCGGCCTTCGATCAGCTCATACAGCCCCTGCCAGGTGAACTGCTTCAGCTCATCGGAAACATAGACCGGGTTAAAGAAGCAGCTTTCCGCGCCGGTGTGGCAGGCGGGGCCGCTCTTGATGACATCCACGACCAAAGCGTCCTTATCGCAGTCTGCGGTGATGGAAACCACGCGCTGCACATTGCCGCTGGTTTCGCCCTTGCGCCAGATCTCCTGGCGGCTGCGGGACCAGAACACCGTGCGGCCCTCGGCAATCGTCAAAGCCAGGGCTTCGGCGTTCATATAAGCCAGGGTCAGAACCTCTTTGGTGTAGTGATCCTGCACAATGGCCGGAATCAGGCCGTTGGCATCAAATTTCAGAGTTTTGGAATTTTCGGTGATTTCCATGGCGAACTCCTTATCTAAAACGGCGAAAGGCTGGGGACACTCTGCCGGGCCGCAGATTCATGCGAACCGCACAGCCGGATTCCCAAAAGATTCCCCATTCTCAGTAAAAAATTATAAGTATAGTTTAGCGTGTTTTGCGTTGTTTGGCAAGCCCCAATTATATGGGCTGCTTTTGCCTGTTATACCCGCATCTCCACGCCGTTTTCACGCAGGTAAAGCTTCAAATCGCGGATGTCCACCTGCTTCGTGTGGAAGATGGAGGCTGCCAGCCCGGCGTCCACGCGGGGGTGGTTCAAGAACAGCTCCTTGAAGTCATCCATCTTGCCAGCACCGCCGGAAGCGATGATGGGCACAGCACAGCGCTGGGCCACGGCGTCCAGCAGCTCCAGGTCAAAGCCGTTCTTTACGCCGTCCGTGTCAATCGAGTTGACAACCAGCTCGCCCGCGCCGTTTTTCACGCCATGCTCCAGCCAGTCCAGCGCGTCAATGCCGGTGTTTTCGCGCCCGCCTTTGGTGAACAGCTTAAACTTGCCATCCACCCGCTTGATGTCCGCCGAAAGCACCACGCACTGATTGCCGTAACGCTGGGCAGCGGCGGAAATAATGGCCGGGTTCTTGATGGCACCGGAGTTGACACTTACTTTGTCGGCACCGCATTTCAGCACCCGGTCAAAATCTTCCAGGCTGCCGATGCCGCCGCCGACCGTCAGCGGGATAAAAATTTCGCTGGCAACGCGGCGCAGAATATCGGTAAAAATCGTGCGGCCCTCCACGCTGGCGGTGATATCATAAAACACCAGCTCATCAGCCCCGGCCGCGTTGTAATAGCGGGCCATCTCGACCGGGTCGGCCATATCCTGTAATCCGGCAAAGTTGACACCCTTGACCACACGGCCGTCTTTTACATCCAAGCACGGGATAATGCGTTTGGTAATCATGCGCCCAGCCCCCTTATTCCTGATACAGTGCCACAGCCTGTTTGAGGTCGATAGCGCCGGTGTAGATGGATTTGCCCAAAATTGCGGCGTGGCAGCCCATGGCCTGCAGCTCCGCCAGCTCTTCCATGCGGGCAATGCCGCCGGATGCCGTGATCTCCAGGCCGGAAATCTGCAACAGCTCACGGTACAGGTCCATGTTGGTGCCCTGCATTGTGCCGTCGCGGGAAATATCGGTGGCGATGATCGCCTGCACGCCAGCTTCGGCACAGCGGCGGCAGAAAGCAACGCCCGGTTCGGGGGTGACTTCTTTCCAGCCGTTCACAGCCACAAGGCCATCGCGCATGTCCACGCCAACGGCAATTTTGGGGCCATATTTCTGCGCCATGCGGGCGGTAAAATCAAAATCCTTTACGGCAATGGTGCCCAGGATGCAGCGTCCCACGCCGAGGGAAAGATACTGTTCAATGCGGGCTTCGTCACGGATGCCGCCGCCGACCTCGATAAACAGCCCGCCCTGCTTAGCAATGGCGGCAATGGTGGTCATGTTGGCGGTGGTGTCATCCTTGGCACCGTCCAAGTCCACCACATGCAGGTACTTGGCCCCGGCGGCAATAAACTCCCGTGCCTGGGCGGCGGGGTCTGCATTGTAAACGGTCATCTGGTCGTAATCGCCCTGGTACAGGCGCACGGCCTGCCCGCCGCGCAGATCAATGGCAGGATATAACTTCATGGCTGCACCTCACAATTCTGCAAAGGCCCGCAGCATGCGCAGGCCGGTATCACCGGATTTTTCGGGGTGGAACTGCGTGCCGTATACCAGGCCGTTTTTCACAGCGCCCGTTACCGGGATGCTGTACTCACTGGCAGCCAGCGTGTTGGCGGCACAGTTTTTGGCGTAAAAGCTGTGCACATAATACACATACTCACCGGGCTTGGTGTACTTGAACAGCGGGTCGTTTTCCCGCCCCGGCACAATGTCCAGCCGGTTCCAGCCGATGTGCGGCACTTTCAGGCTGGGGTCTTTCAAATCGTCTGCCAGCGGGCACACTTCGCCGGGAATCAGGCCAAGGCCGGTGTGTTCGCCGTACTCATAGCTTTTTTCAAACAGCAGCTGCATGCCCAGGCAGATGCCCAAAAGCGGTTTGTGCTCCACTTCCTGCTTGATAACGGGCACCAGGCCGGTGGCTTCCAGCTTGGCCATGGCATCGGCAAACGCGCCCACACCGGGCAGAATGATGTGGTCCGCCGCGCGGATGGCGGCAGCGTCGCGGGTCACTTTGGTTTCCAGCCCCAGGCTTTTCAGGCTGGAAGCCAGACTGAACAAGTTGCCCACGCCGTAATCAATAATGGCGATCATATACGTTCCCCCTTTTTGTATGCTGCTGTTGCAGCGCCCCTCTTAATACCTGGGGTTAATGTAGCCCCAGGGCCAGCCGGACCTCGTTCATTTGGATCTGGTCCGTGTCATATTGGTAAACCGTTCCATCAGCAAAGGTATAACGCACAAAAACGCCGGTGGGGTTTTTGGCGGTCTCTTCGGGTATTTCCACTTCCCACAAGTCCAGCACCGCGCCGCTGTGGTAGCGGACGGTGAGCGGCTCCCCCTGCGGGCAGCTTGGCTGCACTTTGCCCGCCCCGGCGGCGCAGATCAACCGGCATAACCGGCTGCTGGCATCCGGGTCCAGGGAGGAGGTTTCGCCGTTGCGGGTCAGCGCAGCGCCGATCTTGCCCGCGTTTTCCACACTGGCGGCAAAATCGGTGGAAAACCTGCGGTAGCGCTGGTGGTAACGCGCCGCCCAGCCAATGGTGCCAATGCAGATTACCAGAACCACACAGGCCGCCGCCAGGAACACCGCCCCGCCCCAGCCACGCCGCCGTTTGCCGGGTTTAATTCTGTCATACAGGTTCATGGTGTTCCCTCCTGATACAGTGGGTCCAAAACCCATTTGAACTGTAATCATACCCCTTTAACCGGTTCCCTTTGCGGTCTGGTAATTCCGTCCCCATGCCACTTTACCCCAAAGGCAACACCGCACAATTCCCGCCTGACGGCTTAAGCACCGCTCCGGCGACTGCGGCACGGCATCTGCGTTGCCAAAATGCTCGATAAGACATCCAGTATTATCTGCGCTTTTGGCTTAGCATCTGCCGCACCTCGCTCGCCATATCGGCACTTAGAATTATGCGGTATTGCCCAAAATCAAATCCAGCTCCTCAAAGAATCGCTGCATCTGTTCCGGGGTACCGATGGTGATGCGCAGATAATCGGAAAGGCGCGGGGCGCTGAAATAGCGGATCAGCACGCCTTTTTGCCGCAGGCGCTCAAAAATCTGTTTGCAGGGCATGCGGCTGGTGGTAACGAACAAAAAGTTGGTGGCGGAATCCGGCCCGGTAAAACCGCGCTCCCGCAGCTTGGTCATTGTGTCGGCGCGGGTGGCGCAGATCTTGCCCACCGTATCACGGAAGTAATTCTCATCCTCCATGGCGGCCACGGCGGCAGCCTGGGAGAGGGAATTGACGTTGTATGGGCTGTAGCTGAACTTGATGCGGTTCATATCGGCAATCAGCTCCGGGTTTGCCACGCAGAAGCCCACGCGGGCACCGGCCAGATTGTGGGATTTGGAGAAGGTCTGCACCACAATCACATTGTCATATTTCTTGGTCAGCGGAACGCAGCTGGCGTTTGGCCCGGCAAAATCAATGTACGCCTCGTCCACAATCACAATGCTGTCGGGGTTGGTGCGCACCACTTCCTCAATGGCGGCCACCGGCTGCAGCAGGGTGGTGGGGGCGTTGGGGTTGGCAATCACGATGGTCTCATTCAGGCCGTGGTACTTGCTCAAATCCAGCGAGAAATCTTCCTCCACCAGGATCACATGCTGCGGAATGTGCAACAAATCGCACAAAACCGGGTAAAAGCTGTAGGTGATATCGGCAAATGCCAGCGGGTGGGTTTCATCGCAGAAAGCGCGCAGCGCCAGCAGCAGGTTTTCATCGCTGCCGTTGCCGCACAAAATATTTTCCGGCTGCACGCCGCAGTGGCGGGCAATGGCGGTGCAGAGCGCGGCTTCGGTCAAATCGGAATACAGCCGCAGCCCCGGCACTGCTCCGGCCACCGCCGCCGCCACGCTGGGGGCAGGCGGGTAGGGGTTTTCGTTGGCGTTCAGCTTGACAAGGTCAGGCAGTTTCAGCTGCTCGCCGGGGGTATAAGGCTCCAGCGCAGCCAGCGTTTTGGTAAAATAACGGCTCATTTGGGTCACCTCTTTGTTGGTGCAGCAGCCGGGCCGCCGCACCGGATCAGGAAAGTCCGTGACATAACGTGTATCCTGCGCCCATTTGGCGGGGTTGGTGTCGATGTAGTGCCAGATGGTGTTGTAATCGTCCGGGGAGCGGATGATGTGGTCGTAAAATCCGCGCTGCCAGAGTGCATGCCCGGCAGTTTTGTTGGTCAGCCGTTTCAAAGTGGAGATAAACATCGGGATGACCTGGCTTGCGCGGGCGGATGTAGGGGGCGGCGTCCTCAACGCCCCGGATGGGCCTTGCTGAATGGCAATCAATAAATGGATGTGATTGGGCATTACAACATATTTTTCAATCCGCACATGGGGATAAAATGCAATCATATTCCCCAACTGCCGTGCAACAATTTTACCGGTTGGTGACAATCGGGTTCGCGGGGCGTCGGGGACGCCGCCCCCTACAATCGTTCCAAAGGTGCAACGCTTGTTTTTGGAACAAATCGTAATGAAATACACACCGGATTGGCTGTAATTATATGTTGCTAAACGGTTGGCCTTCCGCTCCGGTACCCCATCCTTCACTGGTCTTCAAAACGGATGGTAACGCTCTTGGCGTGGGCGTGCAGGCCCTCATGCTCGGCAAAATCGGCAATGCGAGATTGAACTTTGCCCAGGGCATCGCGGGTGTAATAAATGAAACTGGATTTTTTCACAAAATCGTCCACGCCCAGCGGGCTGGAAAAACGTGCCGTGCCGCTGGTGGGCAGGGTGTGGTTGGGGCCGGCAAAATAATCGCCCAGTGCTTCCGGCACATTCTTGCCCAGGAAAATGCTGCCCGCGTTCTTTACGCTGTTCAAAACGGCGAACGGGTCGTCCACACAAATTTCCAAATGCTCCGGGGCAATGATGTTCACGGCATCAATGGCCTTGTTCATATCGTCCGTCACAATGATCTTGCCGTTGGTGTCCACGCTGGCGCGGGCGATGGCGGCGCGGGGCAGCTGTGGGATCTGCACTTCCAGCTCGGCTTGTACGGCCTTGGCCAGCTCGGCGCTGTCCGTTACCAGCACGGGGCTGGCCAGCTTGTCATGCTCGGCCTGGCTCAGCAGGTCAGCTGCCACCCAGGCGGGGTTGCAGCTGCCATCCGCCAGCACCAGAATCTCCGAAGGCCCGGCGATCATATCAATGCCAACCTTGCCGAACACTTTGCGCTTGGCGGTGGCAACGTAAATATTGCCGGGGCCGACGATCTTATCCACCGCGGGAATGCTCTCGGTGCCGTAAGCCAGCGCGGCCACGGCCTGGGCACCGCCGGTTTTGAAGATCTTGTCAATACCGGCAATCACCGCAGCAGCCAGGATGGAGGAATTCACCTTGCCATCCGGCCCGGCGGGGGTGGTCATCACGATCTCCTTCACACCGGCCACCTTGGCGGGGATCACATCCATCAGTACGGTGCTGGGGTAAGCGGCGGTACCGCCCGGCACATACACACCGGCTTTTTCAATCGGGGTATATTTCTGGCCCAGCACAATGCCGGGGGTATCGTTCATCACAAAGTTCTTGTGGACCTGGTGCTCATGGAAGGCGCGGATGTTGGCGGCGGCCATCTTCAGGGTAGTCACAAAATCCTCACCGGCGGCTTCAAAGGCTTCGTCAATTTCCGCCTGGCTCACCCGCAGCTCGTCCAGCTGGGCGTGGTCAAATTTCAGAGCGTAATCTTTCAGGGCGGCATCACCGCGGGCGCGCACATCGGCGATAATGGCATCCACGGTTGCTTCCACGCTGGCTTCCGCGCGGATATCACGGTTCAGGATTTCTTCAGGCTTCAAAGCGTCAAACTCAAAAATGCGGATCATTTGGCAAGCGCCTCCTTCATCTTGTTCAGCAGTTCGGTCAGCTGCGCGTACTTGAATTTGTAGCTGGCTTTGTTGGCAATGAACCGTGCCGAAATGGGCATGAACTCTTCCAGTACGGCCAGATTGTTTTCTTTCAGGGTGGTGCCGGTCTCCACAATATCCACGATCACATCCGAAAGCCCCAGGATGGGAGCCAGCTCAATGGAGCCGTTCAGCTTGATAATGTCAATATCGCGGCCAATGCTCTCGTAATGGGCGCGGGCAATGTTCACAAACTTGGTGGCAACGCGCAGGGCGCGGCTTTCATCGTCCACAAAGTTCCTGGGGCCTGCCACGCACATGCGGCACTTGCCCATGCCGGTATCCAGCAGTTCGTACACATCGGCACCGGATTCGGTCAGGATATCCTTGCCCACAATGCCAATGTCGGCAGCGCCGTGCTCTACATAAATGGCAACGTCGCTGGGCTTGACCAGGAAGTACCGCACCCCGGCTTCGGGGTTCTCCACCACCAGCTTGCGGGTCTCGTTATAGTTTTCGTTGGCTTCATACCCGGCGGCGGCCAGCAGGCCATAGGCTTTGTCGCCCAGGCGGCCTTTGGGCAGGGCGATGTTCAGCCACTGGCGCTCGGTGCCCTGCTGCTGCACCGGCGGCAGGGGAGCGCTCAGGCGTTCCAGCTCGTCCAAGTAAAGGGCAAAGCCCAGGGCGCAGGCACCGGGGGTAAAGCGCTGGGCCAGCAGGTCATACCGGCCGCCTTTCAGCACGGCACGAGGCACCCCGGCCACATAGCCGCTGAACACCAGGCCGTTGTAATATTCCATATCACCGGCAAGGCTCAGATCCAGCTGCATGCCGCGTCCGGCATCGCCCAGTTCATTCTGCAGGCTCTGCAATTCCAGCAGGGCATCCCGCTGAGCTTCGCACTGGCACTGGCTGCGGGCGGCGGCCAGCGTGGTGCCAAAGGGGCCGTGCAGGCTTAAAATAGCGGTCAGCGCGTTGGCGGCGGCTTCATCCAGCCCGCTTTGCAGCGCGGCGGCATGCAGCTCGTGGGCGTTTTTATCGCGCAGCAGCTCCAACAGGCGCGGGCGGGCGGCGGCATCCACATGCAGGGTGTCCAGCAGGGCGGTCACAAAGCCCATATGGCTGACTTCCAGCACGGTGGGAACTTCCAGGCTGGCCAGGCTTTCCAGCGCAAGGCGCACAACCTCGGCCTGTTCGGCAGCGCCAACCGCACCGATGCACTCCAGGCCCATCTGGCTGATCTCCGAGAAGGTGTGGCTTTCCCGGCTGGGGCGGCAGATCTGCTCTGTATAATAATACTTTTTGCATTCCCCGGCGGCGGGCTGGGCGTTCTTGGCGATCGAAAGCGTTACGTCCGGCTTGATGGCGCGCAGCTTGCCGTCCAGGTCAGTAAAAGTAATGACCTGAGAATCCGAAAGAAAGCGCTCATTCTGCTGATAGAGCGAATATTCCTCAAAATGGGAGCAGCGAAATTTGCGGTAGCCTGCACCCTCGTATAATACACGCAGCTGCAAAGTGCTGCGCTCAGCCGGTGAAAACCGGGAAAGATCAAGTTGCATGAATATACTCTCCTCTTCTAATCTCTTCCGAACCTCTTCCATTCCTCTTCATCCACAACCCACCAACTTACGCGGGAATAGATGAATTTATTATACTTTTATGCATTAAAGATGTAAAGAGATTCCGCGCAAAATAATAGGATAAAAATACGGCCATCCCGCGCCCCAAAGGGCGCAGAACGGCCGTATGCTCAATGTCTGGTGCGCTGAACGTTGTAGGTTTTGACCATCAGCACGGTGTACCACAGCAGCAGTACCGAAAATACCACAAAGCTGCCGGAAGAAGCCTTGCCCAGCGGCACGCTGGCAGGCGCAGCAAGGCTGGCAGTGCGCAACGCCGTGTGGGCAGCCAGCAGCACCCCGCAGGCAACCAGCATCATGCGGGTGGAGCGGGTGTATTTCAGGTCATCCACAGCGCGGCGGGCCGCAGGCAGGCTGCCCCACACAAGGCCCAGCAGCAGCCACAGGTCAGCCAGCCGCAAAAACGGCGCAGCAGCGTCCAAAACCCCGCCGGCCTGCACCCAGGAACCGCACAAAACAAGCTCCAGTGCCGTGGCCGCCAACCCGCACACAAGCGCAGCCAGCCCCTGCCGTGTCAGCAGCAGGGCGCCGATCACCAGCAGCACGGTCAGGCTCAGTTCCGCCATGGTAACGCCTTCCGGCACACCCAGGAACGCCCGCCCCGCTGCGCCGATCCCCAGCAGCAGGAACCCGGCAGCCGCATAATTGTGGCGCTTTTCCATCTTAACACGTCCTTTTTGAAAAAGTCTGTTGCATAAAACCTTGAAAGGTTAAAGGGTATTATATCACGGGGTTCCCTCTTGCGCAAGGTGTGCGGCGGTGGTATAGTAATTACTATGCGGTCCAAAACGCAGCTTTTTAACTGTACCTCAGGAGGTTTCTTGTATGCATATCCCCAAAGGTCCCACCGCCGGGCTGGAACTGGCGCTGTTTGAACCCGCTTTGCAGGCGGCGCTGCAGCCTTCCCCGGATTATGATGCGGCCCGCTGGCTGTATGTGCCCAATACCTACTCCGAGTACCGTTACATTTTGGGCACCCGCGGCAAAAAGCCGCTGATCTGCGTAGGTATCAACCCATCCACCGCGGCCCCGGATGCCCTGGACCCCACCTTGCAGAGCGCCCAGCGCATTGCCCTGGCTAACGGGTATGACAGTTTTTTGATGTTCAACGTGTACGCCCAGCGCGCCACCCGCCCCGATGATATGGAGCATGCGCTGAACCCCGCTCTGCACGCGGAAAACCGCAAGGCGTTCCGGTATCTGCTGTCTTTATCGGACCAGCCTGCCGTGTGGGCGGCGTGGGGGAACATCATCCTGAAACGGGATTACCTGATGGACTGTATGCGGGATTTTGCCGCCGACGGCAAAGCGGCAGGCGCAAAGTGGTACACGGCAGGCCCGCTGTTAAAATCCGGTCAGCCGCACCACCCGCTGTACTTAAAAAAGGATACGCAGCTGCTGGACTTTGATATTGATGCCTATTTGTGCGCTCAGCGTGCAAAGTGAGATAGAGCAATACCAGATGATTCCCGCGGTATTGCCTTAGAATGATTTGGTATTGCCGGATAGAGGATAATCCCAGGCTTGGGAGAGGAGATAGAAAATCATGGCATTTGAAGTGGAATTTTCAAAACGGCTGGACCTGTTCGGCGCGGAAATTTTTGCCGCCCTGAATGATAAAAAGGTGGCCCTGGAAGCACAGGGCAAAAAGCTGTACAATCTTTCGGTCGGTACCCCGGACTTTGAGCCGATGCCGCACATCAAGCAGGCATTGTGCGATGCCGCCATGGTGAGCGAAAACTGGAAGTATTCCCTGCGGGACCTGCCGGAACTGCTGGATACCGTGTGCGCTTATTACAAGCGCCGCTTTGATGTGGACGGCATAACCCCGGATCAGATCATGAGCTTTAACGGCAGCCAGGACGGCATGGGCCACATGGGCCTTGCCCTGCTGAACGACGGCGATGTGGTGCTGCTGCCGGACCCCTGCTACCCGGTGTTCATTACCGGCGTCAAGCTGGGCGGCGGCGTGCCGTACTACTACCACCTGACCAAAGAGCATAACTTCCTGCCCAATGTGAAGGAGATCCCCGACGATGTGGCCGATAAGGCCAAGATGATGATCGTATCCCTGCCGGCCAACCCGGTGGGCAGCGTGGGCAGCCCGGAGCTGTACCAGGAGATCGTGGATTTCTGCAATGCACATAAGATTCTGCTCATCCATGATAACGCCTACAGCGATATCATCTTTGATGGTGCCGTGGGCCACAGCATCTTCAACATTCCCGGCGCCGAGACCTGCGCAGTCGAGTTCTTCTCCCTGAGCAAGAGCTTCAACGTGACCGGCGCGCGCATCAGCTTTTTGGTGGGCCGCCGCGATGTGATTGCCGCATGCAAGAAGCTGCGCACCCAGATCGATTTCGGCAAGTTCATCCCGGAGCAGAAAGCCGCCATTGCCGCTATGACAGGCCCGCTGGAGCCCATCAAGGCCCAGTGTGCCGAATACCAGCGCCGCCGCGACGCCCTGTGCGGGGGCTTCCGCTCCATCGGCTGGGATGTGCCGGACAGCCACGGCTCCATGTTCGTCTGGGCACCGGTCCCGCAGGGCCACGGCACCAGCATGGAGTTCTGCATGGAAATGATTGAAAAAGCCGGCGTGATCTGCACCCCCGGCTCCAGTTTTGGCCCGTCCGGTGAAGGCTACGTCCGTTTTGCCCTGACCCTGCCGGTGGAAAAAATCACCGAAGCCGTCCAGGCTGTCAAGAACAGCGGCCTGATTGGGTAAAGCAGGCAAACGGGGAAGCAATACATAAAATATAGCGCAAGGCCCGATACCGTGCGGTGAGATTCACCCCGGCATCGGGCCTTGCTGATTTTTGTTTGTGTTAGGGCAGGGGAGCAGCGGGGTCAGTGACCCCGCCCTACAAAGAAGGCAATGGTTTTATCAGTCACTAGCAGGGTACGGGGGTGGAAAATGCACTTGTACAACTTAGGCAACACCGCACAATTCCCGCCTTGCGGCTTAAGCACCGCTCCGGCAGCTGCGGCACGGCATCTGCGTTGCC
>ENA-ORCP01001766-ORCP01001766.1-human-gut-metagenome-genome-assembly--contig:-NODE-1766-length-18079-cov-17.566770_pt1 | contig 18079 bp, 13 predicted proteins | sample MGYA00242990_ERZ507991 | MGnify/ENA primary metagenome ERZ507991 (study PRJEB26167, sample SAMN06115496) | human gut metagenome | host: Homo sapiens | place: China:Henan | collected 2015-05-07... | reverse complement strand
GCCTCGATTCTGGCGATTTCCTTGTCGATAGATTTCAGCTCTGCCTTCTTGGTTTTCAGGTCGGCTTTCAGCGCATCGATATTCGCAGTGATGGATGCGATTTCGGCGGCAGCGGCTTCCTTTGCGGACTGCTTTTCGGCAATCTGCGCAGCAAAGTCAACGGTTGCTTTTACGGTCTTGGTCTTGTTCTTGCTTCCTTTGGGACGGGGCATAAGAGACACCTCCAATGTTTTTTGATGGCTTCAGTATAACACGCGTTTTTTATGTTCGCAAGAGGTGCAGTTTGTAGAATAAAAATATATAAACAATAAATCGATTTTGGAATATGCACCGGGACGGGTCGCCAACTTGTTGGGACATATCCCCAGTTGGTCGCAGAGCTGTTCAAAGCGTTTGGCAACGGCATCTTTTACAGTCATGGATAAAGTTCACCTCAATATGAGGTGCTGAAGTTCGTGCAGTATTGTGTACGCAAAAGTATCTCATGATGCAAAGAATATATTTAACAAAAAAGTATCCTCCACATGAAAAATGGAGGATACCGATCTTTCGACATCGTTGTTTGAATTCTTCTCTTATTTTATCATGGTTATATCTGGGAATCAATAGAAATCCTTACAAATGCATCCCACCTGACCTTAGAAAAAACCTCGCAGAAGCTAAAAGTTTTTTGCACATTGCCCAGTTCTGCATGAAAAATCCAGCAAAAAACGAAGGTGGACAGAATAAGTGGTCAAATGGGTGTCCAAGCCGCAGGAGGAAACAGAAATGGCACGACGGGGAGAAAACATTCACAAACGCAAGGATGGCCGGTGGGAAGGCCGGTACATCAAGGCGCGCACGCCGGAGGGGAAGATCCAGTGGGGCTATGTCTACGGCACAGCCTATGCTGAGGTCAAACGGGTACTGATCCAGAAAAAAGCAGAGGCGGGCTTCTACAACCTGAAAAGAACCGACCTGACCTTTGAAGCGTTGGCCGAGGTGTGGCTGCGCTCCCTGCGAAACAGCATAAAAGAATCCACCTATGCGCATTATTCGTACACGCTGCACAAATATCTTCTTCCGGTTTTGAGCAAAGTGCCCGTTGCATCCCTTGACGAGAGCTTTCTGGAACAGGCCATGCAGCAGATCATTGCGCCGATAGATGCCGCACACAAGCCGCTGGGGAACTCCTCTGCCCGGGAATGCCTCTCGATGCTGCGGCGCATCTGCAAATATGCCGCGCACTTGCGCCTGATCCGTCCGATGGAGCTGGAAGTAACGCTGCCAAAAGCTATCGACCAAATTTCTGCGCCCCTCTCTCCGGCAGAGCAGCAGCGGCTCTTCCAGTATGTGCAGGAGAACCCCACGCCCCGCAAAATCGGCTTATTACTAGGGCTTGAATTAGGTCTGCGTATTGGCGAGATCTGCGGCTTACAATGGGGCGATTTCGACCTGAAACTCGGAACGCTGAAAATTAACCGGACGGTCTGCCGAATTTCCTGCGGAAATGGACATACAAAGGTAGTCATCCAAACGCCTAAAACCCGCACCTCCCGCCGGGAAATTCCAATCCCAAAGCAGCTGCTTATTATGCTGAAAAAGCTGCGCGGATGTGTCAACAATGCTACATGGTTTCTGTCCGGCAACGAGTCCAAGCCCACCGAACCCCGCTGCTACCGAAAAAGCATCAAATCATATCTGAAACAGGCAACTGTCCGGCAGGTACGTCCGCACGCGCTGCGCCATACCTTTGCAACGACCTGTCTGCAGGCGGGGTGCGATGTAAAGACCCTCAGCGAATTGTTGGGACACGCTAACGCCAACATCACCTTGCAGCGCTATGTGCACTCTGACCTGACCCGAAAGCGCCGGGAGATGAACCGAATTTTCTCCCATCAGGTGTCCATAAGGGGCAGAAATATGCTAAATATGGCGTAGTGGCGCATGATTTCTTTGCTGCTCCTCCATTTTTCATGTGGAGGATACCCCTTTATGTGGGAAGGGGTGAGCAAGGTGGCATTATGTCTGTTTGAGCACAACGAGAAAGCATATCATGCGGCGATTCGGATGATGGAGCAGTACGGTAAGGCTGCCATTGTTCATCCCACCGGCACCGGAAAGAGCTACATTGCGTTCAAGCTGATTGAGGACAACCCGGAGAAGGTTGTGATCTGGCTTTCTCCCAGTGAATATATCTTCAAGACCCAGCTGGAAAGCCTGAAAAGGAACGACCCGGATTTTCCGTTGGCAAACGTTCACTTTTATACCTATGCCAAACTGATGTGCTGCACCCAGGCGCAACTGGATGATATCGCAGCGCAGAAACCTGCCTATATTATACTCGATGAATTTCACCGTGCCGGCGCGGAATGCTGGGGCGAAAGCACGGTGGCTTTGTTAAAGTTATGCCCGGAGGCAAAACTGCTGGGCTTGACAGCGACAAACATCCGGTATCTGGATAATAACCGTGACATGGCCGAAGAGCTTTTTGATGGCCGTGTTGCGAGCGACATGACCCTTGGCGAAGCAATCGTCAGGGGTATTTTGCCTGCTCCGAACTATGTGACCACCGTCTATCAGTACCAGAAAGACTTGGCACGCTATCAGACAAGAGTGGATAATCTGCGTTCTGCTGAGATTCAGGACGTAAATCAAAAATATCTGGATGCACTGCGCCGCGCCTTGGAACAGGCAGATGGATTAGACAAGGTTTTTGAACATCATATCACGAACAAGTCCGGGAAGTACATCGCGTTCTGCGCCAATAAGGAGCATATGGATGAAATGATCTCCCATGTGCCGGAGTGGTTTGCAAAGGTGAATCCAGACGTGGCGGTGTACGAAGCTTATTCCGATGACCCTGGTACAGACAAGGCTTTTGCCGACTTCAAGACGGATGAGAGTGACAAGCTGAAGTTGCTGTTCTGCATAGACATGCTCAACGAGGGCGTTCATGTAGAAGGCATTTCAGGTGTCATCCTGTTCCGGCCCACCATTTCACCCACCATCTACAAGCAGCAGATTGGACGCGCTTTGACCGCTGGGGAAAATTCTACACCGCTTATCCTCGATGTTGTCAACAACTTCGAAGGACTATGCAGCATTGCGGGGTTGCAGGGCGAGATGCAGGAGGCAGTCCATCGGCTCTATGCCAACGGTGAGGGCGATAAGATCGTCACCGAGCGGTTCGAGGTTGTTGAGCAGGTGCATGACTGCCGGGTACTGTTTGAGCAGTTGCAGGCAAGCCTTTCTTCCAGTTGGGATCATTATTTTTCGGAAGCAAGCATTTACTATGCGGAGCATGGCGACCTGAATATTCCAAAACGTTATACCACACCGGCGGGATTGAGTCTTGGCGAGTGGCTGACGACCCAGCGCCGTGTTCGTGCGGGACAGATTCCAGGGAACTTGACCGAACAGCAAATCGCACGGCTGGACAGCATCGGGATGGAGTGGGGCAACCGCAACGATGCCGCATGGGAACGTGGTCTGGAAGAAGCGAGAAAATTTCGGGAACAGTTTGGGAATTTGCAGGTCCCGGCGAAATACAAAACGAAAGATGACTATCCTCTGGGAAAGTGGATCAACAATGCGCGGAAACGCCGAAACGATGGAAAGCTGACGGAAGAGCGCATTCGACAACTGGATCAGATGGGAATGATATGGAGCGTATTTGATGTCCGATGGGAACAGGGGTATGCACTTGCGGCAGTCTATGCGCAGGAGTATGGAAATCTGGATGTTCCACGAGATTATAAAACAGCAGATGGAAAAACGCTTGGTCGCTGGATTCAAAATCAAGAACTAGCCTATGAGCAGAAAAAGTTGTCTGCGGATCAGATCAAACGACTGGAAACCATAGGAATGCAGTGGGGCAGTCGCTATGACCGACAGTGGAATGAGGTTTATCAGGCAGCGAAACGGTACTTTGAGGCAAATGGAGACCTTGATGTCCCGGTGGCCTATGTTACACCGGAGGGCTATGCTCTTGGAAAATGGGTGCGGCGGCAGCAGTATGCATATCGGAATCCGGAGAAGAGCAATGCAATCTTATCACAAGAGCGCATTGAGTTGCTGGATGCCATCGGAATGCAGTGGGAGAAACCTGACCCGTGGCAGCACCGGTACGAACTGGCGCAGGAATATAAAAAGCAATATGGAAATCTGGAGATTCCGGCGAAATATAAGACTGCGGATGGCATCTGGCTTGGCCGGTGGATATACAACCAGAAGCGGTTGCTGCAAAGCGGGTCGGAAAAGTTGAGCGAAGAGCAAAAGAAAAAGCTAAAGGAGTTATTGGGGTATTATGTCAAAATTTCAGCATGATGTGATGTTGAAGATCGTAAAAATCATCGATTTGGTAATGATCACAATTCCGTTTGCACTTTGTTGGGAGCTGTATTATTCGTATCAGGTCTATGCAAAGTTTGGTTGGAAGGGCAACTGGTCCATGATCGGTCTGTTTGCGGTGTTGTTCTTTCTGTTAGGTAAAGTATACGATGCGTTCTGGATGTCTTTGCAACGCATTTCGGAGTTGATTTATGGGCAAGTGCTGGCGGCAATGGCGACAGACGGCATCCTGTATATCGTGATCTGCCTGATGTCTCGGCGGCTCTGCAATATTCTGCCGGGTATTGCGGCGATTGTCGGACAGGGCGTGATGGCAACCCTGTGGGCAAGATGCGCCCATAGCTGGTATTTCCGGACCTTTCCGCCTCAGCCCACTGCAGTGGTTTACGATGTCCGGCATGGTCTGGAAAAGCTCATCAGTGAATATGGATTGTCCAAAAAATACGATGTCAAGATGACCTTGAATGTGGAAGAATGCTTGAACGACATGAGCCTACTGGATGGAATGCAGAGCGTGTTCATCAGCGGTGTCCACAGCCATGAGCGCAATATCATCCTGAAATATTGCGTAGGGCAGGGAATCAATGTGTTCGTGATCCCTCGTGTGGGCGATGTGATTATGAGCGGTGCCCAGCCGATGCATATGTTCCATCTGCCCATGCTGCGTGTGGGCCGCTACATGGCAAGCCCGGAATTTCTGTTTGTGAAACGGGCAATGGACATTGTGATCTCACTGGCAGCACTGGTTATCCTGAGTCCGTTGTTTCTGATTACGGCTATTGCAGTCAAATCCGATGGTGGCCCTGCCTTCTATAAGCAGGTGCGCCTGACCAAAGACGGCAAGCAGTTTGAGATCTTGAAGTTCCGCTCCATGCGTGTGGATGCCGAAAAGGACGGCGTAGCCCGGCTTTCCACCGGCGACAAGGATGACCGCATCACCAAGGTGGGTCACGTCATTCGTGCCTGCCGCCTGGACGAGCTGCCCCAGTTATTGAATATCCTCCGGGGTGATTTGTCCATCGTCGGCCCTCGTCCGGAGCGTCCGGAGATTGCCGCCCAGTACTGCGAAGAGATGCCGGAGTTTGCACTGCGGCTTCAAGCAAAGGCTGGCTTGACCGGTTATGCACAGGTGTACGGTAAGTACAACACCACCCCCTACGATAAGCTGCAGATGGATCTGATGTACATTGCACATCCCAGCCTGATCGAGGATCTGAAGATCATGCTGGCAACGGTGAAGATTTTGTTTATGCCGGAGAGTACCGAGGGGATTTCCGAGGGTCAAACCACGGCAATGAGTGGTGAAAACAACTGAATATCGACGCTTTTACATATTTTAAACTGCTAAAAATTGGAAATAAATCCAAAGCGAAGCCGGGCATAAATGCGGCTCTTACAGTAGCGTTAAGCCGGAAAGTTGGCAAATTGCCCTGCATAGGGGCAATACGGCACTCATGATAGTGCAAAATGCTGAAAGCATGGGCGTGAGAGAGAGAGGAACGAGTGTGAATTGAGGCTTTTATGCCCCGAAAAAGCACTTGTATGGATGCGACCGTAGCTCGTGGGTTTATGCCAGATGGCACTGTGATGATATTACCGACACTGTGGGGACTTTCACATAGCGTTATCTGGGCTGAGCAATGATAACATCATCTGCGATTTCATCCCGGTCTTGGAGATAACAAGGCAGATGTGAGCAAGATGGTGGTAAACACATGGTCGCAGAGATGTTCATTCGTGTGGCGTAATTCGGCAAAAGCAAGGGAGCTACCGTAGCGTGGATGAGTGAAATCTGGAATAAAGGAAAAGGTTACCATAACGAGTGATAGTGTCATCAGGACTAAAGACAGCGGTTACCGTAGCGAAGTGATAGTACCATCGGGACTAAAGACGGGAGCTACCGTAACATGGACGTAGTAAGGTTCATTGTGGCAGTACAAGACATAGCGGCAGTGTGTAGATCACACTGCTGAGGACGATTAGTAGAGCTTTATAAGGAATAAACGGCTCAGACTCTTGGAGAATGAGTCTGGGCTGTAATCTTTGATATGCGGAGAGGGACTATGAGTGTTGTGGAATACAGAGAATACTCCGTTCTTATGTCGGTTTATCACAAGGAAAAGCCAGAATATCTGAAGCAGTCGATAGAGAGCATCCAAGCGCAGACGCTCTCCACAAATGATTTCGTGCTGGTATGTGATGGACCGCTGAACGAACAGCTAGATAGCGTGATTGCTACAAAGCGACAGGAGATGGGTGAATCTCTGAATGTTGTCCGCCTCGCGAAGAACGGTGGACTTGGCAACGCACTCAATGAAGGCATCAAGCATTGCAAAAATGAGCTGGTTGCCCGGATGGATAGCGATGATATTGCCTATCCAGACCGTTGCGAGAAACAGATTAATGTGTTCAATACGCACCCGGAAGTGAGTATTTGCTCAGGTGTCGTGGAGGAATTTACCACTGATCCGAATACCGTCGATGCGAAGCGTGTGCCACCGGAGACGAATGCGGAAATTGTAGAGTTTGCAAAGAACCGCAACCCGTTTAATCACCCCTGCGTGATGTATAAGAAATCCGCAGTCGAAGCTGTTGGTTCTTATCAGGACTTCTACTTGTTGGAGGACTATTACCTTTGGCTAAGGATGCTGATGGCTGGTTATCAGGGCTATAACATTCAGGAGCCGTTGCTGCATATGCGGGCTGGTTCTGATATGTATAAGCGGCGTGCTGGTTGGAAATATGCCAAGACGCAGGCAAGGCTGTTTAAATTCATGAAAAAACAAGACTTTATTGGAGAATGGCAGTACATAAAGAGCTGCGTGATTCGTAGTGGGTCGGCGTTGGCTCCGAACTGGCTACGAAAGTTTATGTTTGAGAAAGTGTTGAGGAAGTAAATGTGAGTGAGGTATTCATGAAAGAAATTCGGATTGATGAATTAAAACAGGTGGAGTTAAATCTACTGACAGAAATTGACACAATCTGTAGAGAGCATGGGTGGAAGTATGCGCTGTGTGGTGGAACTCTCTTAGGAGCAATTCGCCACAAGGGATTTATTCCGTGGGATGATGATATTGATATTGCCATGCCCAGAAAAGACTATGAAGCTTTTTTGAAGTACGGAATAGAACATGGGGAAGAGCAAAGTGTCCGGATTGTCTCACCTAAGACTTCTTCCTGCTATGCGTATCTTGCAGCAAAAGTGTGTGACACAAATACCATTATGAAAGAGGAAAACTTCGAACGTGATGGATTAGAAATGGGAGTATATGTTGATATTTTTCCCATTGATGGCCTTGGGACTAAGTCGGAAGCAAAAAAGCACTTTAATGCAACACGATTTGAGAGAGAACTCTTAGTTGCACGAAACTGGAAAAGATTTTTTCGGAGTAAGACGCATGCATGGTATATAGAACCGGTGCGATTTGCATTCTGGATTATGAGCAGATTTGTGTCAACATCAAGGCTGGTTGATAAAGTGGAAACATACTATGCGCAGTTTCCGATTGAAAAGAGTGAATATGCTGCAGTTGTTTGTGGCTCTTACCGCGAAAAAGAAATTCTTCCGACAGAAGTCCTTAACACATTTACTGAGGTCGAGTTTGAAGGAAAGCAGTTTATGGCATTTGAAAAATTTGATGATTATCTGAGAAGTATTTATGGTGATTACATGAAGTTGCCTCCGAAAGAAAAGCAGGTTACTCATCATATGTTCAAAGCATATTGGAAAGATTAAGGAGAAAATTATGGCTAACATTGCATTGCTTATCGCTGGCGGATCAGGAGCTCGGATGCATCAGAATATCCCCAAGCAGTTTCTTACCGTTAACGAGCGCCCTGTAATTATTTATACGCTGGAAGCATTTCAGAATCATCCGGAAATCGATGAGATTGCTGTTGTGTGTATCGAAGGCTGGGAATCGGTTCTCTGGGCATATGCAAATCAGTTTAATATCACAAAACTAAAATATGTTGTTCCGGGTGGAAAGAATGGTCAGGATTCAATCCGCAATGGTGTATTTGAACTTGAAAAGCACCATTCTCCGGATGATATTGTGCTGATTCACGATGCAATTCGTCCGATGGTCTCTGCCGAAATCATTTCTGATTGTATTCGTGTGACACAGCTTCATGGAAATGCGATTACGGTTATTCCGTGCGCTGAGGCGATGATGCAGACAGAAGATGGTGAAAAGTCCACAGGCAGCTATCCGCGTGATAATTTGAAACGTACTCAGACCCCACAGGGATTTCCTATTGGGAAAATCTGTGATCTTCATAGAAGAGCCTTAAAAGCGGGTATTACGAATTCAGTCGCATCTTGCACACTAATGATTGAAATGGGTGAGCAAGTGTATTTCTCTGCTGGCTCTGAAAAAAACATTAAATTAACAACAGTTGAGGACATTGACATTTTCAAAGCACTTCTTATTGCAAAAAGATCTGATTGGCTGAAGTAAGGAGATTATTTAGATGAATTTGCATCAAAGTAAACTATATGAGGAAGATTTGAAAACGACATTGACTCATGTTGTCGGTGCTGAGAAATTGTATGGGAAAAAAGTACTTATCACAGGTGCAACAGGGACAATAGGCTCATTTACAGCTGATGCTTTAATTCATCTGAGCCAGAAAAGAAAGGCAGATATCCGAATTCTTCTTGCTGGGCGAAGTATAGAAAAGCTTCAAAATCAATTTGGAAATTATGATAATGTGAAATGCCTTTCATACGATTTGAACGCTCCGATTGAATTTGATGAAGATGTTGATTATGTGATTCATGCGGCAGGAAATGCTCATCCCGCAGCGTTCAACGGTGATCCAGTGGGAACGATTGTTGGAAATATAGACAGCACACATCGACTTCTTGAGTATGCGAAGAATCATGGAGGAAAAAGATTTCTTTATGTATCTTCAGGTGAGGTGTACGGGCAAGGAGACAGTTCTCTTGATGCTTTTGATGAGACATATTCGGGGTACATGGATGTGTTGTCACCTAGGTCGTGCTATCCGTTAAGTAAGCGAATGGCTGAAAACTTGTGCGTGAGCTATTGGAAACAATACGGTGTTGAGAGTGTCATTGTAAGACCATGCCACACCTATGGTCCGTTTATGACTCCATCAGATAATCGTGCGCATGCTCAATTTCTTCATAATGCGTTATCAGGCAAGGATATTGTTATGAAAAGCGCGGGAACACAGATGCGAAGCTATAATTATGTGGCAGATTGTGTCTCCGGATTGCTTACAGTTCTTGTAAGTGGAGAAACTGGTGGAGCATACAATTTAGCAAATCCTAAATCTGCGCTAACAATCGCTGAATTTGCAAAGAAGACAGCAGCGGCTGAGAATTGCAAGGTTGTCTTTGAAAATCCTACAGAATCGGATGTGGCAAATCGGTCACCAATTCCGAAACAGGTTTTAGCAACTGAAAAACTTGAGTGTCTCGGCTGGCGTCCGGCATTTGGCATTGACGTTGGAATTCAGCATACGTTAGATATTCTAAAAGATGTGAGGAAAGAAAATGCTTGAAGAACTAAAGAAGTCCGTTTGCGAAGCGAATCTTGATCTTGTGAACAAAGGCGTGGTCATTTATACATGGGGCAATGTGAGCGGCATTTCGGATGATAGAAAGTATATGGTAATCAAACCGTCTGGTGTCGACTACGATGGTATGTCACCGGAAGACATGGTGGTGGTTGATATTGCAACTGGGGAGTCCGTAGAGGGAAAATGGAAACCGTCTTCTGACACTAAAACGCATTTAGAGTTATACCGTAAATATCAAGAATTCAAAGGCATTGTACATACCCACTCAGTTAATGCAGTGGCGTTTGCGCAAGCAGGCATGGCAATCCCTGCACTGGGAACAACCCACGCTGATTACTTCTATGGAAACATCCCGTGTACTCGCGAATTGACAAAGCAAGAAGTCATGGAAGATTATGAAACCAATACTGGCAAAGTGATTATTGAGACTGTGGAGAGTGGTGGATATGATCCAATGGCAATCCCCGGAATTGTGGTGAAGAATCATGGGCCCTTTGCATGGGGAAAAAGTCCTGCGAATGCCGTATACAATGCCGTCGTAATGGAAAAAGTTGCAGAGATGGACTTGAAAACTTTGCAGCTTAATCCAAATAGCGCGATGGCTCAGTATGTGCTTGATAAGCACTATATGCGTAAACACGGGCCGAACGCTTATTATGGGCAAAACGGATAAGGCTAAGTTCTTAGCGGTGAGAATGTTTTGATAGATGAGAAGTGTAAAAGTGAAGTTAGCATGAAGGAGAGCAGATGAAGCCATTAAAAGTATTGATGGTTGTACCAAACCTGCGTGTAGCAAACGGTGTTGCAAGTTTCGCAATGAATTACTATAGGAGTATTGACCATGCTCAAGTTAAGATGGATTTTATATCCTATAAGAAGATTGATACTCCATATATTGATGAAATAGAGAGTAATGGAGATTCTGTTTTTTATGTCACTTCAGTAAAGAACATTTTTAAACATTATAGAGAGTGCAAGAGAATAATTAGAGCAGGTCGGTATGACATCATCCATGATAATACCTTGCATATTTCTATTCCAATGATGTGGTGCGCAAAAAAGGCAGGTGTTACGGTACGGATTTTGCACAGCCATAATTCAAAAATGGGAGAGACACCTGCTAAAGCGTTCCGAAATCGTTTTTTTCTTCCAGTGCTGCGTTCGCTGGCGACAAATTATGCGGCATGTTCACAGCTGGCAGGTCGTGCAATGTTCGAAGATCAAGAGTTTACGGTGATTCCGAATGTGATTCAAACAGAAAAATACCGCTTTGATCCAACGATGCGTAAATCTGTGCGGCAAAAGATGAATGCTACAGACAAGTTTGTAGTAGGGACGGTAGGACGATTGGCAGAGCAAAAAAATCCATTTTTTGCGATGGATGTCTTTGAATGTCTGCAGAAACAAGTGCCAAACGCAGAATATTGGTGGGTCGGTAGTGGTTCACTGGACGACCAGGTGAAGGCCTACGTGGAAAAGAAGGGACTCTTTGGAAAGGTAAAACTTCTTGGAAGCCGGAATGATACAGTGGAACTATATCAAGGAATGGATGTATTCTTTTTACCGAGCCTTTTTGAGGGGCTACCGGTAACAGGAGTAGAGGCTCAAGCCATGGGGCTTCCGATAGTTGTCTCTGAGTCGATAACAAAAGAAATGGTCTATACAGATCTTGTTGACTACGTAGACTTAAAAGAGTTGAAAGAAGTGTGGGCGAAGCACTTGGAAGATACGATGGATAAAAAAATTGAACGTTCTAAATACGCAGAACAGTTGAAATACAGCGAATTTTCAAACTATAGGTGTGGCAAGAATCTACTATATATATATATTGAAATGCTAAAAAAAACTGGATATGAAATCGGGTGATAAGACACTAAATATAGGAGGTTTTGGCCGTGTTTCTTATAGAAAGAATCATCAGTCTGCTTGCATATACAATAGTGCTATTTATTGCCTGTCAATTAATAAGTAGAGTCAAAGGAAAACAGTATAAGGTAATCCTGTTGATATATCTAATAGTCTTGGCTGTTTTTGCATTTAATTATAAGCCCTATATCACAGCGGATTTATACAGGTTGAGACAATATATCCAGTATTGGATTTACATGGACTGGAATGAAATATTGAGATATGCATCAAAAAGTAGTTCGCCAACATGGGTGCTGTATTCATATCTAGTTTCAAAACTGAATAATGAGAATTGGCTTCAAACGGTAGCATTCATTTGGTGTTTTGGAAATATATTTTACATGATATCCTGCGAAATAGAAAGACAACGTATTACAGGAAAGAATAGGGGAATGCTACTGTTCTATGTCATGGCAGTGGGTTCGTTTTATTTACAAGTCATTTCTGGAATTCGTTCAATGCTAGGAATTTCGATAATTGCATTCTGTTTCTACCGAGAGACACTGGAACACAAATCAGTGAAGTCGAATTTGATTCTCTATCTAGTGGCCGCATTGCTTCATTCGTCAACAATGATTTTAGTGGTTTCAAGATTTCTATTCTTAATTGTCCAAGAGCAGAAGTTTTCCAGAAGATTGTTGATGTTCATTGCATTTGGCGTTATAGGTTTATTTTCGTTTCACTATTTTGGTGATTTTGTCAATAAGAGTTTTGAATTGGGGATTCGATATCTGACTAATAAAAACGAATACTCATATGGTTGGGAAATTTTGATTGGTTTATTAGAAACTGTAGAAACGATATATATACTACAATGCTTTAAAGCTGAACGGATGAAAGCTGCTAGAGGGATGGAGGAATATGATAGTGTATATTTATTTGTCAAAATATGGACTGTAATCTGTATTGTTGCATTACCGTTTAGCTATGCTATCTTTAGACGATATACGATAATGTGTACAATTGTCAATATTCCACTCGCGGCACAATTATTGGTATATAACAATGATAGAGTATCGTACAAAAAAAGGCATCAAATAATATTGGCGCTATCTTTGGCAATTTTTGTTCTTTCCAGTGTGCGCGGTGACCTATGCGGATTTAAACTTTTTATACTTATGTGAGGGAAAAAGTATGAACAAAAATAAAAATGTGAACATCGAGGCGATTCGTATAATTTCGATGATGATGGTCATAGTTCATCACTATTTTCGTCATGGGGGAGGAACGGTATGGCCTGAATTTGGTTCAAAAGAATATATAATTTATTGGGGAATTGATGGTTTCGTATTTGTTTGTACAAATATGTTTGTCTTGATTTCCGGCTACTGTCTAGTGAGCGTTGGGTTTAAATTGTCACGTATTGTTAAGCTATGGATTGAGGTCGTGACATATTCTGTTTTAGGGACGGTTATATGTAGTATTTTTGGTGTGGAAATTAGCCAAAAACAAATCCTTATGAGTTTTATTCCGCTCACAACAGAGGCTTACTGGTTTGCTACTGCATATGTTGTATTACTATGTGTAAGTCCATTACTTAACGCGGCAATCAATGTAATGAATCGAGAACAGCATAAATGTATTATTGTGATTCTGTTGATTGTTTTCAGCATTATGCCAACTTTTCTCGTATGGGAGCGAGATTTGTTGACTACAGGTATGGATTATCAATGGTTTGTTGTTTTGTATGTGATTGCTGCGTATATCCGTAAGTATGGACTTCCACTTAATAATTACAAGGCCGCTTTTGGCTATATTATTTGCTCACTTGTAACAGGTCTTGCGAGAGTACCATTAGGAATAGTTTCAAATAAATTAATGGGAAGTTATGTACTATCAGGGTTATTCTTTCGATATAATTCAGTAACAGTTACTGCGGCTTCTGTTTTTTTGTTTCACCTATTGCTGAATATTAGAATTAAAAATCTGTCATTGAAAAAACTAATATCAAAAATAGCTCCATTCACATTTGCGGTCTACCTAATGCATGATAATGAATGTGTGAGGAGTATTCTTTGGAGTACACTGCAACTTGAAAAAATATACAATGCGGGAATTTTCTATTATTTGGGAGGGTTGGCGATTGTTGTTCCGGCTATTTTTATATGTGGTTGTTTAATTGAATATCTTAGAGTGGCTATATTAAGAAAATTGAAATTTACGGCTTTTCTATCTAGGATTGACCAGTGGGAAAAGAATATGAAAATATGTTAAAACGTGAAATACGGAGGAATATATAATTTGAAAAAAAAGTATTTGAGCCTGATGAAAGATACTTTGATCTTTTCACTCGGAAGCTTTGGATCAAAGATAATTCTTTTCTTTATGGTTCCTCTGTATACGAACTATTTAACAACAGAGGAATATGGAACAGCAGATTTAGTATTTACTGTAGCACAATTTCTTACGCCAATCATGTCGGTAGTAATCCATGATGCAATTATTCGATATGGCCTGTCAAAGGACTTTAAAAGAGAGAATGTTCTTCGGGTAGGCTACTATATTATTGGAGTAGACATCCTGGTTGCTATTGCACTAGGTCCAGTTGTAGGCCTATACAAGCCCTTGACACAATGGAAATGGTATTTGAGCGTATATGCTGTGATTAGTATTGTCGACTCGATTCAATTTAACTACTTGAAGGCTTGTGGAAAAAATAGACTTTATGCGGTGTTAAGTGTCTTAAAGACTGCTTGTATGGCATCTTTGAATGTACTTCTTTTAGCAATTAAACATATTGGAGTACGAGGATACCTGTTAGCGAATATTTTGGCACTGTGTCTCACGGATTTGCTTGTGTTTATATTTGGAAAGTACGCAAGCGAGCTCAAAAGATCTGAGCATGATTCTAAGCTCTTAAAGGAAATGCTTTGGTATTCCGCACCGCTTATTTTAAATAACATTTCGTGGTGGGTAATACAGTCTTCTGATAAGGTTATGATCGAGTATATGTTGGGGCCAGCGATGCTTGGATTATATACTGTCGCTGCAAAAATACCCGCTCTAATTAATGTTGTTATATCGATTTTTTCGCAAGCATGGGGGATATCTTCTATCACGGAATATGAAGATTCAAATGATAGTACATTTTACAGTACAGTACAAAGAATGTATTTGTTCGTTGTATGTGCTGCGTGTATTATCTATATCTCAATTATAAAGGTTTTTATGTCCTTTTATGTTGGGGTGGATTTTCGAGATGCTTGGAGATATGTTCCATTGCTTCTCGTTAGCGCAGTATTTAGTTCTATTTCATCTTTTTATGGTTCTTTATATGGGGCACTCAAAAAAACTGTTAATAATATGCTATCAACGGTATTTTCAGCAGTTGTTAATATTATAATTAATTTTATGCTGATTCCAGTAGTTGGAATATGGGGTGCTGTTATAGGAACAGTAGCAGCATATTTTTTTATTGCAATATATAGGATATTTGACGTGAGACGGTATCTGCATATTGAAATTGATTGGTTTAATTATATAAGTAATTGCTTTATAGTTTTTTTACAAGCCACGTTGGTATCACTGGATTTATATACGTATGCGGTTTCGTTTATAGCATTAATTGTGTTTTTGATTAATAATCTTAAATATCTTAAACAATTGAACCATAGATTTAGAAGAAAAAACTGACTGTATGCAAATTGACATATTAAGGTAAAAGAAGGGAAAACAGAATGCACGAAATTGGAATGGAAGAATATAAAGAGCGGGTTTTAGAAGTGCTCGTAAAGATTGATAAGATATGCAGAAAAAATAATTTCACGTATATGTTGTTCTATGGCACACTTTTGGGAGCAGTGAGACATAAGGGATTTATTCCATGGGATGACGATATAGACATTGTCATGCCTAGAGAAGACTATTATAAACTTGGTAAGTATATTATAGAGCATCCAGAATTAGAGCTTAACTATATTGATGTAAGTAATAGGGATGATACATTCTATTACTGTGCAAAGGTGTGCGATGCAAGGACTGTAGTAAATGAGTCAAGATTTCGGCATATTAAAGGATATGGCGCCTTTGTTGATGTTTTTCCACTAGATTATCTTCCAGAAAAGGAGAAAGAAAGAATACGGTATCGAAACAAAGAACTGTTTTGGGAGAGAGTTATACAACATTCTGCAGAAATGACGCCTGGATTAGGACATAGTTTAATGCAGATAGTGTGTAAAAATCTAGCTTTTTATGGTGCAAAATTATTCGATGCTCATGATGTTCTTTTGAAAATGCATAAACGGTACATAAAATTCGATGAAAAGCCTACAAAATATATGGGACTCCCATGGGAGGGTATCCCTTATGAAAGCGACTGGCTAAAAAATAGAATCGAAATTGAATTTGAGGGAAGGTATTTTTATGCCCCCTCGGAAATCGACAAGGTATTGACCAGATCTTTTGGAGATTATATGCAACTGCCGCCAGAGAATGAGCGAGTTTACAAACACCACCTGAAATGCTATTGGGCAGAGCAGTAACGTTGGAGAACATTAAGAATAACTTGATGACATGAAACCGCAATCTTGAGTTGCGGTTTCATGTCGGCATACTGTTCACAAAAAAGTGATGGAGGAGTGTACATGAATAAGCAAGAAAGCGATATTCTGAACGCTCTGCTACTTGAGCCGTTTATCAATCAGCGTGTTTTAGCGGAGGTTTCGGGTCATTCCTTGGGAGTAGTAAACCGTTCCCTCAAGGAACTCATTAAGGCAGGGTATCTGAACGAAGCAATTTGTCCCACGACCAAAGCTGTGTCGGAGTACAAGAATAAGACTCCCAAACAAGCAATTATTCTGGCAGCCGGCTTTGGTATGCGGATGGTTCCTATCAACACAGAAATGCCTAAGGGTCTTTTGGAAGTCAATGGTGAGCCTTTGATTGAACGTATCATCAAGCAGCTTCACGAAGTGGGGATTCAGGAAATTTACGTTGTTGTAGGTTTCATGAAGGAAAAATATGAATACCTAATGGATGAATACGGCGTGGAACTGGTGGTCAACCCGGACTATGCCGCAAAGAACAATCTGCACTCTCTCAGATTGGTAAAAGAGCATCTGGAGAATGCATATGTTGTCCCTTGCGATATTTGGTGTGACCGAAATCCATTCCATCGTCATGAACTGTACTCTTGGTATATGGTTAGCGATCTTGTAGAAAATGAGAGCAATGTCCGTGTGAACCGAAAAATGGAGTTGGTAACTGTACCGGAAAATGCTGGTGGTAATGCGATGATCGGTATCTGCTACCTTATAAAAGAGGACGCTGATACGGTTTCCACTCGCATAGAAGAGCTTTGCAAAAATCCGCGATATGATGGTTCATTTTGGGAAGAAACACTCTACAACAAGGATCGCATGATGGTTGCAGCTCGGGTGGTGCATTCGACAGATGTTATGGAGATTAATACCTATGAGCAGCTTCGCGAGATCGACAGTGACTCCAACCAACTAAAAACGGATGCCATCCATCTAATTTGCGAGGCATTGTCTGCGAAACCGGAGGATATCACGGACATTACAGTCCTGAAAAAAGGCATGACTAATCGTTCCTTCCTGTTTACCTGTAAGGATAAAAAGTACATTATGCGTATTCCAGGAGAGGGCACAGACCAGCTTATCAATCGCCGTCAGGAAGCAGCGGTATATCATGCCATTGCTGATAAAAACATCTGTGATGATATCGCCTATATTAACCCGGAGAATGGCTATAAGATCACAGAGTTTCTGGAGGGCGCCCGGGTATGCGACCCCACCGATTATGAGGATGTCAAGAAGTGCATGAGCCGTCTGCGTGATTTCCATGCGATGAAGCTGAAAGTTGCGCATGAGTTTGATATTTTCGGGCAGATGGAGTTCTACGAAACGCTGTGGGATGGAATGCCTTCTGTTTACAAGGACTATGAGAAAACCAAGGCGAATGTCTGGTCTTTGAAGCCTTATATTGATGCTCATGCAGGTGAGAAGATTTTGACGCATATTGACGCAGTTCCGGACAACTTCCTGTTTGTTCAGAAGGATGGAAAAGAGGAAATTCGGCTAATCGACTGGGAGTATGCAGGTATGCAGGATTCCCATGTGGATATCGCAATGTTCTGCATTTATTCGCTTTACAACAAGCGGCAGGTGGATCGCTTGATTGCGGCATATTTTACGGACGGTTGCGATGATGCGACACGGATTAAGATTTACTGCTACATCGCTGCCTGTGGTCTGCTGTGGAGCAACTGGTGTGAGTATAAGCGGAATCTGGGCGTGGAATTTGGCGAGTATTCCCTGCGGCAGTATCG